>ENA-ORSB01002876-ORSB01002876.1-human-gut-metagenome-genome-assembly--contig:-NODE-2876-length-12946-cov-3.269568_pt1 | contig 12946 bp, 12 predicted proteins | sample MGYA00242180_ERZ509144 | MGnify/ENA primary metagenome ERZ509144 (study PRJEB26280, sample SAMEA2338661) | human gut metagenome | biome: human gut; feature: human-associated habitat; material: faeces...
TTCAGCGCATCCACTGCTGCTACCGCCGCAGTTCCTAACAGATGATGACCACATCCATGTCCGTTTGTCTTCCCCTCGATCAAACAGCGCTCTGTGCTATCTGCCTTCTGCTGAAGACTAGAAAGCGCATCAAACTCACCTAAAAACGCAAGGATCGGCTTTCCGCTTCCCCATTCCGCGATAAATGCTGTCTTCTCCCCGGCAAGATCTGCCCGGATTGAAAATCCGCGAGACGCAAGATACTCCTGTTGTACTCGTGAAGACTCATACTCCTGAAAACGCGGCTCTGCATACCCCCAGATCTCATCCGCCATAGACGTATATGTCATTTTTTTTGCTTCTACTAATTCTGAGATTCTATCCCTATAATTTTGCTCCATGATACCGATTCCCCTCGTCACATTTTTACCAGATTGCCGGTTTTACTTCCGGTGGAAGCGGATTCGGATACGTCTCTCCGTCCAGTTCTTCCAACCAGTCCTTATGAGCCTTTTTGATGAGCTCCGGATTTTCCAGAAGATCCGCTCCTGTGCATGCCATGACTTTTGCCGCCGTCAGCATGCCCTTATGGGCAATACTTGCCTTTCCCTGAGCAACAGCCTGCCAGGAATGAAGTGCTGTTCCTGCCGCATAGCAGCACACATTTGTCTGCACCGTCGGAACCACCCAGCTCACATCACCGACATCGGTAGAGCCACCACCGCCATATGATTCGCTCCGGTCCAGTTTAAAATCCAACAGTGGCATATCCAGGACTTCCTTCCGCTTGTCCTTTTCAACGACATGAGCGATCATGTCCTTTAAGCCCTCTTTGTCTAACTCCGTAACGACCTCTTTGAATTTTCCCGCGTACGCCAGCTCCTCTTCTGTATATCTGATCGGAATAAAATGGTCAAGATTTTTGTCCATGACCTCTTCCAGAACATCATTTCCGATCACGTTGGAATAAGCGGCAACCTGACGAATATCCACAGTCGTTCCCGTGATCAGCGCCGCACCCTTTGCAATGTCACACATCCGCTCATAAAGCTTTTTGACCTGAGTTACCTTTGGTGCACGGATAGCATAAAGGATCTGCGCTTCAGCCGGGATCACATTCGGAGCAATTCCGCCTGTGTTCGTGATCGCACCATGAACTCTCGCTGCGTCGATCATATGCTCTCGCATATAATTCACGCCAATGTCCATGATCTCCACGGCATCCAGCGCAGAACGTCCAAGCTCCGGCGCTCCCGCCGCATGGGAGGAAATTCCATGGAAGGTAAAGAACACACGGAAATTGGCAAGAAATTTATCGTCTCCCATTGTTTTGTTCGTCGTGCTTGGATGCCAGGTGATAGCGATATCACAGTCATTGAAATATCCGTCCCGGACCAGATATGCCTTTCCGCCCGCATTCTCCTCCGCCGGACAGCCATAGTAGCGGATTGTTCCGCTCATGTGATTCTCTTCCATATACTGTTTTATCAATTTTTAATAATTCTTCTTCAAACTCTTTTGTAACAAGAATACAATCAGTAAGAAGTGCTTCACCTATAATCATACCTTTAGAACAATTTAAATTATAGTCTTTAAATTTCTTTAACATATCTTTTTCTTCGCTCATTCCAGCATGTATTAATATTTTACCTCTATAATTTGTTTTCCATGATCTAAATTCATATTTTTTATAACCATCTATTATAAGTGTTGCCCATGGTTCTTTAATTGTTAATGCTTTCATGATTTTTCTCTCTTTCTAAATCAATTTTAATTTCTTCTATTATATGACCAATATTACCTTCTCCTGCATATTTATTCAAATTGAAGAAATTATCTGAAAGACTTCTCCACTCTAATTTATTGACTTCTTCTATTAGATTAACATCACCATTTAATACACCATAATAAACTTCAAGTTCTATATCCCATTTTATATATGACAAGTTCATAAAATATACTAATTTAATATCATTTTTACTTATATTTGTTTCTTCATAAAGTTCTCTATATGCCTCTTCTAAGCCATTATCATTTTCGATTTTACCACCAACAAAATTATACATTCCTTTATATGGTTCTTTTGTTCTTTTGCACATTAATGTACTTGTTAGGTCTTTATCAAATATAACAATTATATTCATTCTTTTCATTTATAGCCACTCTCCATACTTTTTAATATATATCTTTTTAATAATAGAAACAATAACAAAATATAAAATAACAAGTAAAATTAAGAATAGATAAAATTCAAATGGTAAAATTACGAAATGAAATGTGTCAATTTTAGTTAAAAGTATTGGAGTAATTATTGTTAATACAAGTGAAAAAATAGTTAATACATTTAATTTATGACTTGCATTTGATTCTATAAAAGGCTTTTTACTTGTCCTAACATTATATATAATCATAAGCTCAGTTACAAGACAAGTTATAAACCACGCTGTTTGAAAATATGCTTGTTTATCTATACTATTATAACCTAATACAAACCAGAATATTATGAATGATATAACATCTATAATTGAACTTGTTATACCCATTACCTTCATAAATCTTGATATTCCCTTAGTATCCCATTTTTTAGGTTTAATTAAAAATTCTTTATCTACATTATCATATGGTATACCTATTTGAGAAAAATCGTATATAAAATCTTGAAGTAACATTTGAATTGGAAGAAGTGGTAAAAATGGTAAAAATATACTTGAAATCATAATACTAAAAACATCACCAAAATCCGCACTTAATGCCATTTTCATATATTTAATAATATTCCCATATACTTTTCTTCCTTCAATCACACCATCATATACAACTTTTAAACTTTGTTTTAATATAATTATATCACTTGCTTCTTTCGCTATTGATGATGCGCTATTAACAGATATTCCAACATCTGACTTATTAAGTGAAGGAGCATCATTAACACCATCTCCCATATATCCTACTACATGTCCATTTTTCTTATATAAATCAACTATTCTTTCTTTTTGAAGTGGATTCATTCTTGCGAATACATCTATATCTTCTATTTTTTTTGATAATTCCTCATCACTCATTTTATCTATATCACTACCAAGTAATATATCATTGCCATTAAGTCCTACCAAATTACAAATATTTTTTGTAGCATATGGATTATCACCTGTTAATATCTTTGTTTTAACGCCTATTTTATATAAATTAGATATTGTTGTCTTTACATCTTTTTTAGCAGGATCTAAGAAACATGTAAATCCTACAAATGTCATATTTTTTTCACATTCCGAATTAAATTTCAAATCTCCTGGATAATCATTCTTTTCTGCTAGAGCAATAACCTGCATACCATTATTCGCAAGTTCCATTGCCTTATCCTTTATAACATTTATAAGTTCTTTTGTTATTTCCTTAATTTCACCATTAATAACTACATTATCACAATCATTAATTATTTCTTCTAGTGCACCTTTTGTTATCATTCTATATGCTGATTTATTTTTTACAACAACACTTTGTTTTTTTCTATTATAATCAAATGGTATTTCATCAACCTTTTCATATTTTTCTAAAGTAGTGTCAAGTTTGTGTTCTTTACCATAAGAGATAATTGCTTTATCAATTAAATTCTTTATACCTGTACTATAATAACTATTTAAATATGCATACTCTAATATATCTTCATTTTCATTACCTAATGCATCTATATATTTTTGAAGTGTTATATTATTTTCTGTTAACGTACCTGTTTTATCAGTACATAAAATATCTATTGCACCCAAATTTTGAATTGAAGCAATATTTTTAACAAGTGTTTTTTTATTTGCTAAACTTTTGCTTCCCTTTGTTAAATTAACATTAAGAATCATTGGAAGCATACTTGGTGTAATACCTACCGCAACTGATAACGCAAACAAAAGTGCTTCACCAATATTTTGTTTAATTATACCATCTATAACAATTACTACGAGACACACAACAATCATATACCTTATTAATAATTTAGTTATATTTTTTATACCTTTATCAAAATTAGTTACTTCTTTTTTTGTATTAACTTCTTTACCAACTTTACCTAAATATGTATTAAAGCCTGTATTTATTACAATACCTTCTCCTCTTCCACTTACTACAGAAGTTCCCATAAGACAAATATTATTTATATCAAATATTTCTTTTGCATTATTATTTACTTTATTACTTTTTTCTACTAATATACTTTCACCAGTAAATACTGACTCATTTAAAAATAAATCTTTACTATTAATTATTCTTAAATCAGCAGGAATTATTGTACCAGCATTTAATTTAATAATATCTCCAATTACAACATTTTCTACTTTTACTTCTTTTTCTTCATTATTTCTAAGTACATTTACTGTGGAATATATCTTTGACTTTAATTTTCTATTAAATTTATAAACTGAATAGTCTTGAAAAAATCTAATAAGCGCACTAATTATTCCTATCACTACAATTATTAATGACCCAAGTGTATCACCTAAAAGAAAATTAATTAATGAAAGAAACAATAAAATTATTATAAATTCATCTTTAAATGACATTAATAAAAAGTATAGTGGACTTTTTTTATCATCTTTTATAACAACATTTTTCCCATTTTTAGAAAGACGTATCTTTACTTCATTGTCATTTAGTCCTTGAACTTTCGAATTATATTTTTTCATTAATTCTTCATTATTTAAAATTGATTCATCTATGTATTTTTTTAGCATTTCACTATCATTCATTTTAAGACTTTTTTCCTTTTTTATATCAAATATTTGAATCATTTTATCGCCTTCTTTATTATCTATAAAAATTATACCATAAAAAAGAAAAAAGAAAAAAATTCCTAATGGAATTTTTTAAAATTTTTTACAACAATTATCATCTACATTTGTACATACATTTTCTTCAGAGCAAGTATATTCTGGTACATAAGTATGTTTATAAATGTGATTATTTACTATTCTTGTATGTACTGGACATACGTGAACTATTTCATGTACAAAATCTTTTTTTATACATTTTTCAACTGGTGCTTCATATACTGGATCTTCACAGCATTTTTCCTCGCAAACAGTTGGACAACATTTATTTTCGTTATTGCAACAACCATTCATATTAAAATTATTATAAAACATTTTAATCCTCCTTATCTATTACTAGAATATGAGAATTATAAATTTTTGAATAGTTTATTATCCTAAAATGGCATCTTAAATGAACCATTACTGAACATTTTCATCATTTTTTTACTTTGTTCGAACTGAGTTAATAATTTATTTACTTCTTGAACACTTGTTCCAGAACCTTTTGCTATTCTTATTTTTCTATTAGCTTTTATTATTTCTGGTTTTCTTCTTTCTTCAGGAGTCATAGAAAGAATTATTGCTTCCACTCTTGCCATGTCTTTTGGATCAATGTTAATATTGTTTAATCCCATTTTTTTAGCACCTGGTATTAATTTTAATAATCCTTCTATTGAACCTAATTTTTTTATTTGTTTAAATTGCGCTAAAAAGTCTTCTAAATCAAATTTACCTTTTTGCATTTTTTTAAATGTTTTTTCTGCATTCTTTTCATCTTCTTCAGTATAAACAGATTCAACCTTTTCAACAAGAGACATAATATCTCCCATGCCTAAAATTCTATTTACCATTCTTTCTGGATCAAATACTTCAAGTCCGTCAAGTTTTTCAGAAGTACCTATAAATTTGATTGGAACATTTGTTAAGTGTCTAGCTGACAAGGCAACACCACCTTTAGTATCACCATCTAACTTAGTTAAAATAGTACCTGTAAGTGGTAATTTATCATTAAATCCATTAATTACATTAATAGCATCTTGACCAATCATACTATCTAATACAAGTAATATTTCATCAGGATTAAATTCTTCATTTAATGATTTTAATTCATTCATTAATTCTTCATCAACATGAAGTCTACCAGCAGTATCTATTAATATATAATCAAGTTTATTTTCTTTAGCATATTCTAATGCATTTCTAACTATTTCATTAGGATTTTTTATGCCTTCTTCATAAACTGGAATATTAAGTTCTTTACCAATAGTTTTTAATTGTTCTATTGCAGCTGGTCTATATATATCACATGCGACAAATAAAGGCTTTTTATTATATTTTTTTCTAAGTAAATTACCAAGTTTACCAATAGTTGTTGTTTTACCTGAACCTTGAAGACCTACAAGCATTAATATTGTAGGGTTCTTTTTAGTTTCTATTTCACTAGTTCCCTCACCAAGTAAATTAAGCAATTCATCTTTTAATATTTTTAAAAATACTTCACTTGGTTTTAAACTTTTTCTTACCTCTTCACCAAGTGCTTTTTCTTTAACATTATTTGTAAATTCTTTAACTACTTGATAGTTAACGTCTGCTTCTAAAAGTGCAAGTCTAACTTCTCTTAAAACATCACTTATATTATCTTCAGTTATAACTCCATATCCTTTTATTTTCTTCATTGCACTTTCTAATCTATCACTTAAATTTTCAAACATTATTTCACCTTCTAGCTTTCTAATATATCTATTATTTCTTCTTTTAATCTTTCATCATTAGTACTTTTTAATTTTTCTTTTATTAAATTACTTTCCTTTTTTAATTCGTTTTCCAAATTTTTAATTATCTTTAATTTTTCCTCATACTCTTTTAACTTTGCTTCAGCACTTTTTATTTGTTTATGAACTGCATTTCTACTTATTTCTAAGTTATCTGCAATTTCTCCTAAACTTAAATTATTAAAATAGTAATCCATAAAATATTCTTTTTGCGAATCACTTAATAATTCTCCATAATAATCATATAACATTATTAATTCATTTATTTCATCCATACTATCCACCTATAATAATTCTTTAAAAAGTCCATATATATATTTTTCAATATCAAATGTTTTTAAATCTTCCATGCCTTCACCAAGACCAATGAATTTAACAGGAATATTAACTTCTTCTTTAATAGCAAGAACTATACCACCTTTTGCAGTACCATCTAATTTAGTAAGTACAATGCCTGTTATATTTGTTATTTCTTTAAATTGTTTTGCCTGTGAAATACCATTTTGACCTGTTGTTGCATCTATTACTAAAAGTGTTTCTTGTGGTGAACCTTCTATTAAATTGCCTATTACTCTATTAATTTTATCTAACTCTTTCATTAGATTTACTTTATTTTGAAGTCTACCAGCAGTATCTATTAAAACAACATCATAATTATCTTCTTTTGCTTCTTCAAGACCTTTATATATTACACTTGATGGATCTGCATTTAAAGTAGATGATACTACTTTTACGCCTATTTTTTCTCCCCAAGTTTCTAGTTGTTCAACTGCACCCGCTCTAAATGTATCTCCTGCGACCACCATTACCTTCTTACCTTTATCTTTTTCTCTTTTAGCAAGTTTTGCAATTGTAGTAGTTTTACCAACTCCATTTACTCCAACAAATAAAATAACAGTTGGACCATTATCATTATATTTTATCTTGTCTACTAAAATTTCATCATTAACATATATTATGAATAATTCATCAACAATTAATTCTTTTAGCTCTTTTGGATCAGTTATTTTTTCATTTTTTGCTCTTGTAACTAACCTATCCATAAAACTCATAACTGTATTAACTCCAATATCAGCCATAATAAGTATTTCTTCTAGCTCTTCAAAATATTCACTATTTACTTTACTATATTTTTTATTTAACTTATTTAACTTATCTGTGAATTCTTTTCTTGTTTTTTCAAACCCCTTATCATATAAGTCTTTTTCTTTTTTATCTTCAAATGTATCTTTACTTACAATTTTTTTTAATTTATCAAAAAATCCCATTTATATCACCATAATAATTATATCATCTAAAAGCATAAAAAAAAAGAAAAATAAATTTCTTTTTCCATATAAACTCTTTAATTACTAAGCAGATACTACATATCCATACAAAATCAAAACAAACATTAATATTATAAATACCAAAATTAATGCATCAATCCATACACTAAACATTGCATCTTTTGTTAACTTAAAGCTTTGTTCTGCATTTGAAATATTATCTTTTTTCTTTTTAGCTGGTGCCTTAACTGTACTTACCTTTTCTTCGCTTTTCTTTGAAGTTACTTTTGCTGTTTCTTTTTTTACTGGTGCTTTTTTTGGAGCAACCTTTGTAGTGCTTTTAACAGCAGTCTTTTTCTCTGTTTTTGCAGCTGGTTTAGTTGCTGATTTTTTAGTTGTATTCTTTGTAGTAGATGTTTTTTTCTTAGTTGCTGTTTTAGTAGCAGTTGACGATTTCTTTTGTTCTGCCATATTATTCAACTCCCTCTATATTATATTCAACTTTATTATATATTATTTTTATATATATTTCTAGTACTTTTTTTCTACTTTACAAAAAAAGATACACTTTTTGTGTACCTTTACATAGTTCTTGCATGAATCATAGGATTTTCCGCAACTATTTCTTCTCTTTTCTGTTTTAATAAATTTAATTTAATATTAATTGCGTCTAATTCATTTTTTAATGTTGATCTTCTTTTTAATAGATCTTCAGTAACTTTTTCACCCATATGACCATACCAAGCTTCATTAAATTCTGAATTAATTTGTTTTTGTTTTTTTACAGTTTCAATAATATCTGCTTGAATTGCATCTAATCTATCAAATCTATCTCTTTCTTCCATAGAGATTTCTCTTCCTGCTTCATTTGTATATTTGTTATTATCAACTATTTCTTTAATTTGATTTCTTAATTTTTTTGTTTCTTCATCATAATGTTTAGCAGTTTCTTCTGTTGCAAACTTTGAAGCATTTTGTATATTTTTTAATTCTTCTTTATTTCTTTGAAGTCTTTCGATTTCACTTCTTATTTTTGCAATACGTTTTAAATTTTCTCCAGCAGATAAAGTAGTATTTAAAGTTTCTGTATGTGATTCGTTAGATTCATCACTTTTAGCTTCATCATGTTCTACATTTTCCTTTGGAGTTTCTGATTTATTAACTACTTCTTCATCTTTTTTAGTATTATTTTCATTTTTAGATTCTTCTGTTTTTTTAACATTACCATTCTTTTTAGTTTCTGTTTGTTTTGCAACATTTTGTTCTTCTGATTCTTTATCGGGTATATCTATATTAAGTTCTTCGGTATCAAAATCATTATCTAAGTCAATTTCTTCATCACTAAAATCATCTGGCATTATAAATTTATTCTTTAAAAAGTTTTTTATTTTCTTGAAGAAACCAACATTTGACTTTGGTTTTTTATTTTTTCTTTTTTCCTCTCTTGCTTTTCGTCTTGCTGCTCTTCTTTCTTCTCTTGCTTTTTTCTTTTCTTGTCTTTTTTGATTTCTATCACTTGTTGAAAATTCATCTAAGAAATCATCATCATTTATTATTTGTTCTTCTCTTTCTTCATTTTTATTCATATTTTCTTTCTCCTCAGCATTTTTATTATTTTTTCTAACTTCATTTACTTTTAATGATACAAATACAGATAATGCTGTATTTTCTTTATTTGTTATACGATTATTTTCATCTAAATAAAAATTTTCTGGTAAGTTTAATTCATTAATTGGTTTGGATATATCAATTGATGTACATTTTTTATCTAATCTTATGTCAACATCAGGATTTAATTTTTTTAAATCTTGTGCAAATTTACGAGCTTCATCTCTTGACAAATGATCTTCATAAGCATTTGTTGCTTCATCAATGTAGTTTTCCATATTTCTTTCTTCATCATTTTCTATCGCATCATTTAACCATATAACCAAATTATTAGTTGCATCATCGTATTCCGCAATACTTCTTAATAATTTTATTTGTAAATCTGTTAAATTTGCCTCTTTATTTCCCTCAAAATATCTATTAGTTACTTCAAGTATTTTATCCATATTATAATCAGTTTTTGTTACTGAATTATTTTCTTTATTATTACTCATTCTGTTTTTTACATCAGAAAAAATCATTAATATATCCTCTGTTTCATTTTCTTTTGTCGGTATTATATCATTGTATTTGCTTCTTTGAGTTTGCATAAGTTCAATTGCTTCATTAGTAAATTTATCGCTTTCAGAAACTTTTTCTATAAGATCTAATTCTTTAGCACTTAAATCTTTATCTCCATATAAATTATTAATTTCATCTAGAATCTTCTTTTTATTGTTTTCCATTTGAAATTCCCCCTTTTCAAAAGACGGCCATTATATTAACATACAAGTGCTTTTTTGTCAAATTTTTTGAAAAGATTGCAAATTCATAAAAATAATAGTATAATTGTAGTCGTTAATCTTATTAACTTTGATTCTATAAAGAAAGGAGAAAAAATGAAATTATTTGAAAATAATTTAGATACTAAGATTTTTGCTTTAGGTGGTCTTGGGGAAGTTGGAAAAAACATGTATTGCATAATGCATGGTAATGAAATAATAATTATTGATAGCGGTGTATTATTTCCTGAAGACTCACTTCTTGGTATAGATTATGTTATTCCTGATTTTGGTTTCTTAAAAAGAAATGAAGACAAAATTAAAGGATTATTTATAACACATGGGCATGAAGATCATATTGGTAGTATTAACTTTTTATTGCAATCTGTTAATATTCCAGTAATATATGCCCCTAATCAAGCAGCAAAACTTATTAAAAAGAAATTAATTGATAGAAATATTAAATATGATAATATTGTTATTTTTGATGAAAACACTAAGGTTAAATTCAAAAATTTAGAAGTTGAATTTATTTCAACAACACATTCAATTCCAGATAGCTTTGCAATCGTTGTTAATACACCAAACGGTACAATAGTTGAAACTGGAGACTTTAAATTTGATTTTACACCAATAGGTCCAATGGCTGATTTACATAAAATGGCTAGAATTGGTGAAAAAGGTGTAACACTTTTAATGAGTGAAAGTACTAATGCATTAAATCCAGGTATGTCACTTAGTGAATCTAGAGTAGATGCAACTTTAAGTGATCTATTTCAAAGACAACTTGGTAGAATAATAATTGCTACATTCGCATCAAATGTTTATAGATTAAAACATATAATTGAAACTTGTAAAAAAAATAATAGAAAAGTAGCAATATTTGGTAGAAGTATGGAAACTCAAATAGAAATTGCTTTAGAAGCAGGTTATATAAAGGATAAAAATATATTTGTAACACCTGAAGAAGCAAATGCATTAAAACCTGAGGAAGTATGTTTATTATGTACCGGATCACAAGGTGAACCACTTGCTGCTCTATCTAGAATTGCTAATGGTACTGATAAAAAAATTAAATTACTTCCAAGTGATACAGTAATATTTTCGTCATCACCTATTCCAGGTAATGCACAAGCTATATCTGTAACTTTAAATAAACTTGCTTTAAAAGGAGTTAAAACTTATACAAATACATCATTAAATGAAATACATTCATCTGGTCATGGTAACCAAGAAGAATTAAAATTAATGCTTAGATTAATGAAACCTAAGTATTTAATGCCTATACATGGTGAGTATAGAATGTTAAAAGCTCATGCTGATTTAGCTGTAAGCTGTGATATTCCAAGAGAAAATACATTTATAATGCAAAATGGTGAAGTTTTATCCATGTTAAATGGAAAGGTAAGAAAAGACAGAAGTTTCCCATGTTATGACATTTATGTAGATGGTAACAGAATTGGTGATATTGGTAATGTTGTTATCAAGGATAGAAAAATAATGGCTAATGATGGAATACTTGTTGTTATTTGCAATATAAATGCACAAAAGAAATTATTACTTGGAAAAGTAAATATTACAACTAGAGGATTTGTTCTAGTTAATGAAAATGAAGAATTATTAAAAGAAATAGAAAATAAAGCGTTCGAAGTTATAGTTAAAGAATTAAGAAATAAGAAATTTAATTATACAGAACTTAAGAATCAAATAGTTAATGAGATAAGTCCATTTATAATGGATAAAACAGGTAGAAAACCAATTGTTCTTCCTGTAATTATGGATATAAAAAATAGCGATTAATTAGTCGCTATTTTTTTACTTTAATTCTAATTTTTTTTGCATATTATCCATTATAGTATTTGCAAGCATTATTGAAGTACCCATCGCATTTGTATTAGTTGTATCAATTATATCTACTTTTTCATAATCGCTAATATTTGGTAATAAATGTTCTAATCCCTTTTCTAAATTACTTACTCTTTCCAATGTTGTTTTATTTCTTTTTTCAAGATATAGTGAATTAATATAATCTCTATATATAATTATTTCAGGATCTGCTTTCATAATGAACAAATTATTAACTAATTTAAAATCATCATTTAATGATTTCAATCTATCTAAATATATCTCCTCTGATATTTTTCCTTCTTCATATAACATTTGATACCAAAAGTAATTATCAATTATACCTCTATCCATTAAAATAATATCAGAATTTTTCTTTTTTGCTTTTTCTAAACTTTTTCTTGATACTTCAAGTGTTTTATCGTTAAATTCTAAATTAGACATATTTTTTATTTCATCAAGTGTTAATGAATTTTTTATTATGAATGCTGGCTCTTCTGCTTTTTCTATATTAATACCACCATTTTTGAAAAATTCATATAATTTACCTAAACTAACTGTTTTACCAGTTCTTGGTAAACCACATAATTCAACAACAAATGGATTTATTTCTTTTTTATTATCTAATAACTCTTTCAATTTTTGTTTTTTTCTATGAAGTTGTTCTAACTTAAATAATAATTCTTCTTCTCCAGTAAAATATTTTCTGTAATTTTCCATATATACTCCTTTAATCTACTAAACTTGAATCTTGAAAAACAATTAAATCTTCATTATTTTTTCTTATATATTTTTCTAATTCTTCAAGATACTTGAAGTTCAGCATACAATCTTTGTCCTTCAGGTTGCGTACATCTGAGAACGCAAATAAAGCGCGGACAAAACGCTGCACATACGCCTTATCGCGTCCTCTTGCA
>ENA-ORSB01002887-ORSB01002887.1-human-gut-metagenome-genome-assembly--contig:-NODE-2887-length-12898-cov-2.900257_pt1 | contig 12898 bp, 10 predicted proteins | sample MGYA00242180_ERZ509144 | MGnify/ENA primary metagenome ERZ509144 (study PRJEB26280, sample SAMEA2338661) | human gut metagenome | biome: human gut; feature: human-associated habitat; material: faeces...
CAGCCCAGTCCTTCATGGCAGCGGCCACCGCGTTGGCGACGGAAGCGTCCAGCTTCGCACCCTCGTCGATGGTTCTGCGCAGCGACGCATACACGTCAGCGGAAAGATTGGCCTTCATCACCCGGTCATCAAATACCATACAGCCGAAATAGTCAGAAACAGTACTCATAGCAAACGCTCCTTTTCAAATTTAGGAACCTCTGAATAAATCGTCTGCGGCTTTGAGCGGATCTTTTCCGCCCACAGTCCTTGCCGATTTAATCAGAGCTTCCTTATTGGCGTTCCGGGAATGCCCCGCCCGAACCGCCGAAAATAAAAAAAGACGGCAAGGACGCGCTGAGCATACACTCGGAGACGTCCTTGCCTTCACAGTGGGCATTCTACACCATCTTTCCCCATTTGTCAACACCCTGCACAAAAAAAGTTTTTTGTCTTTGGACAGATTGACAAGGCCCGATAAATTGAATATAATAATTTCGGAAGCATAGGCTTTCCGGGAAGTTTTGGCTTTTCCGGGAGAATCCCGTTGCTTTTCCTTTTAATCAGACTTCATTTGTTTGAATTTTACCGCGTATCGGGCAGGAAGGTTGGTTGCTGTATGAAATATACGCCTCAGGAGGTCATACAATTCATTCAGGAGGAGGACGTGAAGTTCATCCGCCTTGCGTTCTGCGACTGCTTCGGCAGACCCAAGAATATCTCCATCATGCCCCACGAGCTGGAACGCGCCTTCAAGTACGGCATTGCCATCGACGCTTCCGCCATCGCGGGCTTCGGCGACGAGGTGAATTCCGACCTGTTTCTCCATCCCGACGCTTCCACCATTGCCCTGCTGCCATGGCGGCCGGAGCACGGGAGCGTGGTGCGGATGTTCTGCTCCATCACCCATCCGGACGGCACGCCCTTTGCCCACGATACCCGGGGCATTCTCAAGCAGGCCGTTGCCGACGCCGCGAAGGCGGGCTACGCCTTCTCCTTCGGCTCCGAGCTGGAATTCTACCTGTTCCGGCTGGACGAAAACGGCGAGGTCACGGACGTTCCTTACGATCAGGCCACCTATATGGATGTCGCGCCGGAGGACAGATGTGAAAATGTCCGCCGGGAGATCTGCCTGACGCTGGAGCGGATGGGCATTCAGCCGGAATCCTCCCACCACGAGGAAGGCCCCGGCCAGAACGAGGTGGATTTCCGCTATTCCGATCCCCTGTCCGCCGCGGACAACGCCGTTACCTTCCTCACCGTCGTCAAAACCATCGCCGCCCGGAACGGGCTGTACGCGGACTTTTCCCCCAGACCTCTGGAGGGACGCCCCGGCAGCGGATTTCACATCAATATGTCCGTTCAGGGCGGTGCGGAAGCGCTCATGCACCGGGCGATGGGCGGGATTCTGGACAAGATCACGGACATGACCCTATTCCTCAACCCCACCGAGCAGTCCTACAGCCGCTTGGGCGCACACAAAGCGCCGAAGTACATTTCGTGGTCGAGCAACAACCGCTCCCAGCTCATTCGCGTTCCTGCCGCCTCCGGCGAGTACCGGCGCTTCGAGCTGCGCAGCCCCGACTGCACCGCCAACCCATATCTTGCCTTTGCGCTGCTCATCTGGGCGGGACTTTCCGGAATCGAGAACGGCATTGCTCTCCCGGAAGCCTGCAACGTCAATCTCCACACGGCGGATTCCCGAAATGTGACCCTTGCAACCCTTCCCAAGTCGCTGTCCGACGCAGAAAAGTGCGCCGCCGACAGCAATTTCATTGCCCAGCACCTTCCCCAGTCCCTGATTGAGTTCTTTACCAAGTGATAAACTCCGCAAAACTCTGAAAGGAGGGAGCATTACCATGGTTTTCAGCGACCAGACGTACAGCGTTCTGGTGGTGTCCGCCGCGCAGAAATTCAACGAAGCCTTCGCCGCGATGCTCCCCGGTTCGGAGTATTATCCGGTTCGTTTCGTGGGCAACATTGCGGCGGCGCGGCGGGAGATGGTGAACAAGACCTACGATCTTGTCATCATCAACGCCCCCCTGCCCGACGACTTCGGCACCCGCTTCGCCATCGATGCCTGCAACCAGTCTGGCACCGTGGCGCTGCTGCTGGCAAAGTCGGATGTTTACGATGAGATGGAAGCCAAACTCACCTGTCAGGGCGTGTTCACGCTGGCAAAGCCCACGTCCGCTCTGCTGCTGAACCAAAGCCTGAAATGGCTCGTTTCCGCCCGGGAACGGTTACGGCGCATGGAGGAAAAGGCCACCTCCGTGGAAGAAAAAATGGAAGAAATCCGTCTGGTGAACCGGGCAAAGTGGCTGCTCATCGAGCAGCTGAAAAAGACCGAGGCCCAAGCCCACCGCCACATCGAAAAGCAGGCCATGGATCGCTGCACGACCAGACGGGAGATCGCGCTGGGAATCATCAAGACCTACGCATGATTGCCCCCCAATATCTACATATGAAAACGCTGCAAGGGATAAATCCTTTGCAGCGTTTCTGTTTATTGCATCATTTCCAGGAATTCGTCTTCTGTGAGGATGGGAATTCCCAGCTCTCTTGCCTTACGCTCCTTGGAACCGGCATTTTCGCCCACTACCACAAAGCTGGTCTTTTTCGACACGGAGCCGGACGCCTTGCCGCCCAGAAGCTCGATTTTCTCCGTGGCTTCTTCCCGGGTGAATTTGCTCAGCGCACCGGTAAGCACGAAGGTTTTCCCGGCGAAACGGGCGTCGGTTATCACCCGCTTGCTTTCAAAATTGACTCCTGCCTGCCGCAGACGCTCTACCATATGCGCGGACTGCTCCTGTCGGAACCACTGATAGATATTCTCGGCGGTGACAGCGCCCACGTCGGGAACCTCCGTCAGCTCCTCCACCGACGCGGCCATCAGGCCGTCCAGATTCCCGAAAGCGGAAGCTAGCACCTTTCCGGTTTTCGCGCCCACCTGACGGATGCCCAAAGCGTAGATCAGGCGGCTGACGTCCTGCGCCTTGCTGGCCTCGATGGCGGCAAGAAGCTTTTTCGCCGCCGTGGAACCGGCTTTCCACAGGCTCTTTACGTCGTCAAGGGTCAGATAGTAAATATCCGCCGGGGACTTGATCAGCCCCTTTTCGATCAGCGCGTCCACAATGGCCGCGCCAAGGCCGTCGATATCCATGGCGTCCCGGCTGACGAAGTGGGCAATGTTCCGGCTGAGCTGTGCGGGACACTCTGCCCCGGTGCAGCGCAGGAACGCACCGTCCTCGTCCTGCTCCACAGGCGCGCCGCAGACCGGGCAGCAGTCAGGCAGATGGTAGGCCACCGTCCCCTCCGGGCGCTTGGAAAGATCGACCTCCAGAATTTCCGGAATGATCTCCCCTGCCTTGCGAATGAGAACGGTATCGCCGATGCGGATGTCCCGCTCCCGGATGAAATCCTGATTGTGCAGCGTGGCGTTCGTCACCGTCGTGCCCGCCAGACGGACAGGCCGCACCACCGCCTTGGGGGTCAGCACGCCGGTCCTTCCCACCTGCACCACGATGTCCTCCACCACGGTGGGCTTGATCTCCGGGGGATACTTATATGCCGCGGCCCACTTGGGGAACTTAGCGGTATTGCCCAGCCGTTCCCGCTGAGAAAGATCGTCCACCTTGATGACTGCGCCGTCGATATCGCAGATCAGCTTTTCCCGGTTCTCGTTGATGGACAGCACTTCTGCATCAATTTCCGAAACTTTGGACAGCTTTTTGTGTGGAATCACCTTGAATTTCAAGTTTTTCAGGTATTCCAGAGACTGGGTATGTCCGGTAAATTCCACGCCCTCCGCAAGCTGGACGTTGAAAACATAAATGTCCAGTCCCCGCTTCGCCGCGATTTTCGGGTCGAGCTGCCGCAGCGACCCGGCGGCGGCGTTCCGGGGATTGGCGAACAGGGGCTTTCCCAGCTCCTCCTGACGCAGATTCAGCTTTTCAAAGCTCTTTTTGGGCATGAAAACCTCGCCCCGGACGATAAGCCGGGAGGGTGCGCCGGTCAGGGTCATGGGGATGGAGCGGATGGTTTTCAGGTTTTCCGTCACGTCCTCCCCTACCGTACCGTCGCCCCGGGTCGCGCCCCGGACGAATTTCCCGTCCACATATTCCAGCGCCACGGAAAGACCGTCGATCTTCGGCTCTACGGAAAATTCCGCATTGCCCTCTGCCGCGATGGTTTTTTCCAGAAAATCGTTCAGCTCTTCCATGCTGAACACATCCTGTAAGCTCATCAGCGGCACGGGGTGGGACACCTTTTCAAACTGGCTCAACACTTCCCCGCCCACCCGTTTCGTGGGAGAATCCGCCCTTGCCAGCTCCGGGTGGGCGCTTTCCAGCTCCTCCAGCTCCCGGTAGAGCCGGTCGTATTCGTAGTCCTCCATGGTCGGGTCGTCCAGAACGTAATAGCGGTAGCCCGCTTCCTTCAGCTGATCGGTCAGCTGGTCAATTCTCTCTTTGGAATCCATAGTATCCTCCGGTCTGTAAATAAGTGCTGGGCACGTCGCCGATGATCACCGTCTCCGCCACCACGACCTCCGAGTTGATGGTAAAGCTGTCCGTCTCCCCCATGACCAGAACCGACACATCCACGCTGACGATCATGTTCAGCTGGTGAAGCGTCTGGTTGATACCGGCCTGAGAAAAATTGCTTTCAAACGTGGCGTCGCTGTTGCGGATGGACAGGATGTGTACCGGGATCGCCGGGCCTTTTCCGGAGAAAAACTCCGGCAGAAACAGGCTCCCCAGCGGTATGCCGATGTCCGCGGTGTCAAGGGCTAAAATTTCGTCGTTGATAATGTTCAGGATATCCGTTTTCAGGTGGTTGATCTCGCTCATGTTGGTTTTCAGAGCGGTGATGCGGCCGTCCAGATTCTTTTCAAAATAGACGATGCGGTCGTATTGAATGGTGCCGTTGGCAATCTGCTTGGCAATGGCGTCATTGGTCAAGTCCGACGTGGCGTTTTTCACCTGCGTTTCCGCCAGCTCCGTGACGATCTCCCGGTAGCGGCTGCGAAGCATCAGAAACGCCACCAGAACGATCACCGCCAGAACCAGCAGCGTGTAAAAAAATCTCCGAAGCCGCCAGCGCATACCCATCCCTCCTGTAGAGGATATGCGGGAAAACGAAAAGCATTACGGAAACTCTGAATAAATCGTCTGCGACTGTGAGCGGATCTTTTCCTCCCACTCTTCGGCATCGGAAACGGGAAATACATACAGTATTTCTCCGTTTCCGGTGCCTCGATTGGACGAAAAATCTCTCGCTCACAGTTCTTGCCGATTTAATCAGAGCTTCCTTACAGCTTTTTCATGTGCGCCGAGGCCGTTTTTGCCATGAGCTTCTTTGTGCCGATGTCGTCGAAGGCGATTTCCAGCAGCGCGTCGCCGCCCATTTTCCGCACGGACAGCACCAGCCCCCGGCCAAAGGCCGCGTGCATGACCATGTCTCCCTGATTCAGCTCCAGACAGGGCGCGGGAGCGGCCGGGGCGGCGGAAAGAATGCTGCTTCTGGGCTTTCTGGACTGAGAAGTATGGGAACCATAGGGCGAATAACTGCTGTGTTCGCTTGTCGAAGTCCGGTGATAGCCGCCCTTTTTCACGATGCACTCCTCCGGGATTTCCCGAAGGAACCGGGAGGGCAGTGCCGATGACGTGCGGCCATAGATCATACGCTGGCGGGCGTGGGTGATGGTCAGGCTCTGCTTTGCCCGGGTAATCGCCACGTAGCAAAGCCGCCGCTCCTCCTCCATTTCCTCCGCGTCGCCGATGGCGCGCATTCCGGGGAACAGCCCGTCCTCAAAGCCAACGAGGAACACATGGGGGAATTCCAGTCCCTTTGCCGAGTGCATGGTCATCATCACCACGGCGTCGTCGTTTTCGTTGTACTGCTCCAGATCGGTATACAGGGCGATTTCTTCCAGAAATCCCGCCAAAGTAGGTGTTTCCGCATTCTCCACATAGGAGTTTATGCTGGATTTTAACTCGCGCACGTTTTCCAGCCGGGTCTTGTTTTCCTCGGTGTCCTTGCTTTCCAGCATATCCACATACCCGGTTCGGATGAGCAGCTCGTCGTAGAAGTCCGGCAGGCTCATGCCGTCCTCCAGAAGCTGCGCCATGCCCTCGATGAGGGCGGAAAACTGCATCATTTTGATGGCGGACTTTTCCAGCGGGGCGTAGGAATAGGGGTCGGAAATGACGCTGTACAGCGGCTTTCCCTCGGCCTCCGCCAGTCGCCGGGCGGTCTCGATGGTCTTCGCGCCCAACCCGCGGGGGGGATTGTTGATGATGCGCCCCAGACGCAGGTCGTCCGCCCGGTTGTTGATGACGCACAGATACGACAGCATATCCTTGACTTCCGCCCGGTCAAAGAACCGCGTGCCGCCGATGACCCGGTACGGAATGCCGTTTCGTTTCAGGGCAAATTCCATTGCGTTGGACTGGGCATTGGTGCGGTACAGAATGGCGTAGTCCTTGAAGTTTTTCCCCCGGGAACCGGCCAGAATCTGCCCCGCGACGAAATTGCCCTCGCTGCCCTCGTCGGAGGCTTCGTATACCAGAACGGGGTCGCCCTGCGCATTGGCTGTCCAGAGCTTTTTCCCCTTGCGCCCGAGGTTGTGGGCGATCACCGCGTTTGCGGCGGTGAGGATTGCCTGCGTGGAGCGGTAATTCTGTTCCAGACGAATGACCCGCGCGCCCCGGTACTGCTTTTCAAAGTTCAGAATGTTCTCGATGGTCGCACCCCGGAAGCGGTAAATGCTTTGGTCGTCGTCGCCCACCACGCAGATGTTCTCATGTCCGCCTGCAAGCAGGGATGTTAAGAGGTACTGCATATGGTTGGTGTCCTGATACTCGTCCACCAGCACGTACCGGAATTTGCGCTGATAATACTGCAAAACATCCTCGTTCTGCTGCAAAAGCTGAACGGTGATGTAGATGATGTCGTCAAAATCCAGGGCGTTGTTGTCCTTCAGGCGGGTCTGGTATTTGCCGTAGGCACGGGCGATGTGCTGTGCCCGGATGTCGCCGGTGCGCTCCGCCCTGTCCAGCATCTCCCCGGGGGACACCATTTTGTCCTTCTCCCGGCTGATGGCGCCAAGGACATATTTCGCCGGAAACGTCTTGTCGTCCAGCTCCATGTCCTTAATGATCTCCTTCATGATGCGCTCGGAGTCCGCAGAATCGTAAATGGTAAAGCTCCGGGTAAAGCCCATCCGCTCGATGTCCCGCCGCAGGATGCGGCAGCAGGCGGAATGAAACGACATCGCCCAGATATCCTGCGCCTGAGGGCCGAGAAGATTGGAAAGCCGCTCCTTCATTTCGTTTGCGGCCTTGTTGGTAAAGGTGATGGCGATGATGCTCCAGGGTGCGGCGGGTTCTACAGCGCATAGAGCGTCCGCCCGGCGGGTATCATCGAGGCTGGGGTCGTCCCCCAGATTTTCCAGAAAAGTCACGTCGTCCTCCGTGACGGCGTGGGAAATCTCGCGGCAGTCGCTGCCCCGGCCGAAGCGCATGAGGTTGGCAATCCTGTTAATGAGGACGGTGGTCTTGCCGCTGCCTGCACCGGCAAGCAGCAGCAGCGGCCCCTCCGTGGTCAGCACGGCCTGACGCTGCATATCGTTCAGCTGAGAAAACTGCCGCTCGATGTAATTTTTCCGGGCGGTCAGAAATCGGGAGTCCATTTGTTCTGTCATAATTGCACCTGTCTTCAACATGATGCCATTATTTTAGCGCATTTTCGGCAAAACGTAAAGAGGGAAAATGCCGTTTTAAGCCATCAGCTCCCGAAGCATGGCGACGGCCTTCTTCTCAATTCTCGACACCTGCACCTGACTGACGTTCATCACCGCCGCCACTCGCTGCTGGGTCAGGCCGTGGAAATACCGCAGCTGAATGACCATCCGCTCCCGTTCCGGCAGGCCGGAAATCGCCTGCCGCAGAGCGATTTTCTCCACCATCCGTTCTTCCGATTCCGTGTCCGTCAGAACGTTTTCCAGCGTGAAGCCTTCGTCCCCCGTTTCTCGCTGAATAGACTCCGTGGCGGCGGTGGCCGTTTCGGCCAGGGCGATTTCTTCCGGGCTAAGCCCGGTCTGACGGGAAATTTCCTGAATCGTCGGTTCCCTGCCCAGCGCCCCGGTCAGACGGCTGCGGGCGGCCTTGATGGTCGCGGCCTGCTCTTTTAAGCTCCGGGACACCTTTACTGCCCCGTCATCCCGCAGGAACCGCCGGATCTCCCCGGCGATTTTCGGCACGGCGTAGGTGGAAAACTGGGTTCCGTAGGAAAGGTCGAACCCCTCCACAGCCTTGAGAAAGCCAAGGCACCCCAGCTGGTACAGATCGTCCGCTTCCGTTCCCCGGCCTAAGAACCGCCTGGCTACCGACCAGATCAGGCCGGAATTTTCCTCCACCAGAGCTTCGGACGCTTCCCGGTCGCCCTGCTGCGCCTTGGCGATCAGTTCCTCCGTCCTGCTCATTGCCGCCGCTGCAGCTTCCGGCGCATATGCACCGTGGTTCCCTTTCCGGGTTTGGATGTAATTTCCAGATCGGTCATAAAACTTTCCATGATGGTAAAGCCCATTCCGCTGCGTTCCGCGCCGCCGGTGGTGTACGCGGGACGTCTGGCCTGCTCTATGTCCGGGATGCCGACGCCCTTGTCCTTGATGACGATGTCCAGCACGTTGTCCTTCAGGATACGGCAGCGCAGGGTGATATTCCCCAGCTTTTCCGGGTAGGCGTGGACGATGCAGTTGGTCACCGCTTCGCTCACCGCCGTGCGGATGTCCCCCAGTTCCTCCAGCGTCGGGTCCATCTGGGCGGCGAAGCAGGCCACCGCCGACCGGGCAAAGGCCTCGTTGGCGGATTTGCTGGGAAAATCCAGAATCATATAGTTGTCGAATTTCATGATACAGCCTCCTTGATCTCCACAAGCTTATCGATTCCCGACGCCCGGAACACCCGCATGGGCTGGGGCGCAATGCCTGTCAGAAGCAGCCGCCCCTCGATCTGGGTCATGCTCCTTAAGGCGTTGATGACCACGGCAATGCCGGAAGAATCCACAAAGGAAACCTCCTGAAAATCCAGCACGCAGACCTCCGGGGTGTAAGCCTCGATTTTTGCGGCGATGGCCTGAATATAGGCTTTTGCGCAGTGGTGGTCAATTTCTCCGGTGAGCGCCACCGTCAGCCGTCCTTCCTCCAAAAAACTGGTAAAGTGCATATTGCTTCCCTCCTAGGTAAATTTGCTGATTAACAGTATAAAATCCCGTTTCCGATTTTTCAGTCGGAAACGGGATTGTGTAAAAATAATACTTCTGTGCAAACGGCCGGATTGCCTTATACCTCCACCAGAAGAGTATCTTCTTTCCCGGAGGGTATCTCCTTCTCGATAGCGCCATTCCGGAACAGCGCCGCGCCGCCTTTTGCGAGTGGTTCAGTCAATTTGTCTTTGCAGAGGGAGTTGACATACAGCACCTCACAATGCAGCTTACCCGCCTGAGCGGCGTACTCCTGCTTTATCGACGTGTTCCACTCCCCGGCACTGTAATCCGTGTACACCGGCCAGAAAACGACATCCGGGGTCAGGCGGTTAATTTCGTCGATATTCCCGTCGTACCACAGGTCGCCGCACAGGCCGACGGCTACCTTTCTGCCCTGAAACGGGAAAGTGTGAAACGCTTTCCCCTCCCGGTAACGGCCGTCCGCGAAGGATTCCTTCCAGCCCGGAGACACCCGCCGGTAGACGTCGATGGTCTGCCCCGCGGCATCGATCGTTATTTGTGAACTGTAAAAAAGGTCGTCTTCCCGTTCGATAACCCCAAAGGAAACGGCGATCTCATATTCCTTCGCCGCAAGGCCGATCTCCTGTATAACAGCGTCATCCCGGCAGACGGCAATTTTCCTGTCGTGCGCCGGCGCAAATGTCGCGCCATAAAACCCCTGCAAAAACGCTTCTCCGAAAATCACGATATCCACCTGTCCCGAATACCGTTTCATGGTATCCAGAATCACGTTTTTGTTGTGCCGGATATCCTCATTGATAAAGCCCATTGCGGCCAATACACATTTCATTTTCATTCCCTCACAAGGAAAATCAGGTATCCGAATTTCCACGGATACCTGATTTCGTTAAATTTACAGGCTCTTCAGCGCCGCTTCGCTCTGCTCGAGACTTGCGATCAGGTCGCGGGTCTTCTGCGCCTTTTCCTTCTCCGCGTTCACAACGGCCTCGGGGGCGCGGGAGACGAACTTCTCGTTGCTGAGCTTCGCTTCCAGAGAGCTTAAGAACTTGCGGTTCTTTTCCAGTTCCTTGGAGATACGGTCAAGCTCCTTGGCCACGTCCACCAGCTGACCCATGGGGATATACAGCTTGGCGTCGGCGGTGGGAATGGTCACCATGCCGTCCAGATTCTCCGGCTCCTTATCCAGCATGGTCACGGTGTCGGCGTAGGCCAGACGCTGGATGAAGCCCTCACCCTCGGCGTAGACCTGGGGCTTGGAGGTCAGCACGTACAGCGCCGCCTTCCGGGAGGGCGGAACATTCATTTCCGCACGGCGGTTGCGGATGGCACGGATGGCGTCCATGACGGACTCCATGTGGCTTCCCTCGGCCTTGAAGGCAAGGTCTTCCCGATATTCCGGCCACTTAGCAATGATCAGCGCGTCGCCCTCGTGGGGGATGCTCTGCCAGATTTCCTCGGTGATGAAGGGCATGAAGGGATGCAGCAGCCGCAGGATCTGGTCAAGCACGTACACCAGCACCTGAATCGCGGTCTGCTTGCGGATCGCATCCTCGGAGTACAGCCGCGCCTTGGTCAGCTCGATATACCAGTCGCAGTAGGTGTCCCAGATGAAGTCGTACACCTTCTGGACGGCCACGCCCAGCTCGTACTTTTCCAGATTCTCTGTGACCTCGGCGATCAGCGTGTTCAGCTTGGACAGCACCCACTTGTCGGCAATTTCCAGCTTGTCAAGGGCAGGCAGCTCGTTCCTGGCGTCCTCGCCCAGATTCATCAGCACATAGCGGGAAGCGTTCCACAGCTTATTGGCAAAGTTGCGCATGGCCTCGCACTTCTCGGTGTAGAAACGGGTGTCGTTTCCGGGAGAGTTGCCGGTGATCAGGTTCATCCGCAGAGCGTCGCAGCCATATTTGTCGATCATTTCCAGCGGGTCAATGCCGTTGCCAAGGGACTTGGACATCTTGCGTCCCTGATTGTCCCGGACAAGGCCATGAATCAGAACGGTGTGGAAGGGCGTCTTGCCGGTATGCTCGCAGCCGGAGAAGATCATTCTCGCAACCCAGAAGAAAATGATGTCGTAGCCCGTGACCAGCACGTCCGTCGGGTAGAAATAGTCAAGGTCTTCCGTCTTTTCCGGCCAGCCCAGCGTTTCAAAGGGCCACAGAGCGGAGGAGAACCAGGTATCCAGCACGTCGGGGTCACGCTCAATGTTGGTGCTGCCGCACTTTTCGCACTTGCAGACATCCTCACGGGACACGGTGATGTGGCCGCAGTCGGCACACGTCCATGCGGGAATCTGATGACCCCACCACAGCTGACGGGAAATGCACCAGTCGTGGACATTCTCCATCCAGTTATAATAGGTCTTGCTGAAGCGCTCGGGCACGAACTTGATGCGTCCGTCACGCACGGCCTCGATGGCGGGCTCGGCCAGCGGCTTCATCTTGACGAACCACTGCGGGCTCGTCATCGGCTCAACGACCGTGCCGCAGCGGTAGCACGTGCCGACGTTGTGGTTATAGGGCTCGGTCTTGATGAGGTAGCCCTGCTCCTCGAGATCGGCCACGATGGCCTTGCGCGCCTCATAACGGTCGAGGCCGTTGTACTTGCCGCCGTTGATGACGCGGGCGTCCTCGTCGAAGATAAGGATCTGCTCGAGGTTGTGGCGCAGACCGACCTCATAGTCGTTCGGGTCGTGGCAGGGCGTCATCTTGACGCAGCCGGTGCCGAAATCGAGCTCGACGTAATCGTCGGCCACGATGGGCAGCTCGCGGCCCACGAGCGGCAGGATGGCCGTCTTGCCGACGAGGTGCTGGTAGCGCTCGTCCGCCGGGTTGACCGCAATGCCGGTGTCGCCGAGCATGGTCTCCGGACGGGTGGTGGCGATGGTGAGATAGTCGTCGCTGTCCTTGAGCGGGTAGCGGATATACCAGAACGCGCCGGGCATGTCCTTGTATTCGACCTCGGCGTCAGACAGGGCGGTGCGGCAGTGCGGGCACCAGTTGATGATGCGGTTGCCCTTGTAGATCAGGCCCTTTTCATACAGCTCGCAAAACGTCTCACGCACGGCCTTCGAGCACCCCTCGTCCATGGTGAAGCGGCTGCGGTCCCAGTCGCAGGACACGCCGAGCGACTTCTGCTGCTCGACGATGCGGTTGCCGTACTGCTTTTTCCACGCCCAGACGCGCTCCAGAAACGCATCGCGGCCAAGATCGTAGCGGGTCAGGCCCTCTTCCTTGCGCAGCATCTCCTCGACCTTGATCTGCGTGGCAATGCCGGCATGGTCGGTGCCGGGGATCCACAGCGTGCTGAAGCCCTGCATCCGCTTGTAGCGGACGAGAATGTCCTGGAGCGTCTCGTCCAGCGCGTGCCCCATGTGGAGCTGCCCCGTGACGTTCGGGGGCGGAATGACGACCGAGAACGGCGGCTTGCCGTCGTTCACATCGGGGGTAAAATAGCCCTTGTCGCACCAATTCTGATAGATTCTGTCCTCAAATTCGCGCGGGGCATAGGTCTTTGCGAGTTCGCTTTTCATATCTTTCTCCTTAAACGGTTATTTTGCAAAATAAAAAGCGCCCTGACCGAAATCAGGGCGCGAAAGCGCGGTACCACCTGGATTTATCACTCCTGCCCGATAACGGGGGGCACACGTCGGACTCTACTTGTCTCCGTT
>ENA-ORSB01002898-ORSB01002898.1-human-gut-metagenome-genome-assembly--contig:-NODE-2898-length-12836-cov-3.528284_pt1 | contig 12836 bp, 8 predicted proteins | sample MGYA00242180_ERZ509144 | MGnify/ENA primary metagenome ERZ509144 (study PRJEB26280, sample SAMEA2338661) | human gut metagenome | biome: human gut; feature: human-associated habitat; material: faeces...
CACATACTTCTGTGGACATCCGCCCGCCACATCTCCGGCTGCGAACAGTCCGTGTATTGTAGACTCTCTGTCGTTGTCCACCCAGTAACCGCTCGCCGTGTGGCCGCCGACTATATAAGGCTCTGTGCCCTCTATCTCCACATTCTGCTCACTCGGATTCTTGCCGGACTCAAGCCATTTGAGAGTCTGGCTCGGAGCCATGTTGAGGTATGCTCTCTTCAGTGAGTCATCCTGCTCAGAGGTGATGCCCTCTGTTCTCAGGTAACACGGACCTCTTCCCTCTATATTCTCTCTCACCGTTCCGTACACTCTCTGAGATGTGGTGAGTCCGTATTTGTTCTCGTATACCTCGCCGAGTGAGTTGACCTGCTTGGCGCCGACACCCTGGGCTATAGTTCCAGTTGGGGCTATGGTGTCCTTACATCTGAGTGCTATAAATCTCATCTCAAATGTGGTCATCTCCGCTCCGGCATTTATTCCCATTGCGTATCCCGCTCCGGTGTTGAACGGTGGGTACCACATCTTATGTCTTGAAAATCCCGGATTGTTCGGTCTGTAAAGTCCGGCCGCACCGCCCGTAGCACAGAGCACTTTTTTCGCTCTGATCTCATATGCTGTGTTATCCTCTATGGAGAATCCAAATGCTCCGAGGATCTGATTGTTTTCAACTATATAATCCGTGATGTTGACTCTGTTCAGTATCTGGCAGTTGTCAAGCTCCTCCACTGCCTTTGCAAGCAGCGGCTTCATGTTCTCGCCATTTATCTTGATATTTCTGTTGCCTCTCGCAACATACTCACCGTTCTCGTCCTTTAAGATGACAAGGCCCAGCTTCTCCATCTTGTCTGTGACACGGTTCAGCCCCTGTGACATTGAAAGCAGAAGATCTTCTCTGACAATTCCGTCAGCATCTGTCCTGCAGTAATCCACATAGTCCTCAGGCTTTCTGCCCTTCACTATGTATGCGTTGATGGCGTTCACACCCGCCGCCAGACATCCACTTCTCTTTATGTTCGCCTTCTCGGCGATGATGATGGAATAATCAGAATGTTCTCTGACGGTCAGCGCTGCATAGCAACCCGCCGTACCACCACCGATTATCAAAATGTCCGTATGAAGTATTTTCCTGTTTGCAATACCCATATTTTCTCTCCAATCACTTTTATAATTAGATGTAGAATACATCGTTGTCCTGCATTGCCTTGTTCTCCAGCAGATATGTCTGATTCTCATCAAATACATACAGCCTGTAGATTAGAACGTGGACCTGCTCCCCCGGCTTTACGACATCCTTCTCCATGGATCTCTCGGCGACGATCTCCACTCCGTTGACATCCACCGTGACGTCCAGATGGCTTCCGCGGAACAGCACATCCTTGACTATCCCCGACTCCGCCGCACTCTGGTACTGATCCAGTCTGCCGCTCTTGGATATCTTTACAAACTCAGGTCTGATGACTGCCTTGTCTGCTCCCGGCACTCTGTCAAAGCCCTTGAGCTTCTCATAGTCCTCCACAACAGTTGACCTTCCGATGAACTGTGCCACAAACGGTGTGGACGGCGTCTTGTATATCTCCATCGGCGATCCCATCTGATCTATCTGTCCGTGGTTGGTGATGATGATCTCATCCGCAACCTCCACAGCCTCATCCTGATCGTGAGTGACAAATATGCTCGTTATGCCAAGCTTTTCAACCATCTCCTTGAGCCATGTCCTAAGTTCTGTCCTGACCTTTGCATCTATCGCGGCAAATGGCTCATCCAGCAGCAACACCTGTGGATTCGGTGCCAGCGCCCTGGCAAATGCCACTCTCTGCCGTTGTCCGCCTGAGAGCTGATTCGGATATCTCTTCTCCATACCTGACAGCCCTGTAAGCTCCAGAAGCTCCATAACTCTCTTCTTGATCTCCTTCTTTGGAACCTTCATGAGTTCAAGTCCAAATGCCACATTGTCAAATACCGTCATGTAACGGAACAGTGCATAATTCTGGAATACAAATCCTATTCCTCTCTTTGCAGCTGGTATATCATTTACACGCCTGCCGTCTATGTATATGTCACCGGAATTTGGATTTTCAAGTCCGGCTATCATTCGGAGAAGTGTCGTCTTTCCGCTTCCCGACGGTCCCAGAAGCGCCACCAGCTTGCCTTTCTCCACACCGAAACTGACATTGTTGGACGCCAGGAAGTCTCCATATTTTTTGTATATATTTTTCATCTCGACGTACATGTCGTCAGCCTCCTTTTTGTTCTCTTATTCTTCCGTACCTGATCTATCTCTCGAAACTCCTGCAAGCCATCCCATATGCAGAATATCTCACTTCGCCCTTATCGGATATCACCCTTTTTCGGGTATCGCCCCCTCGCCTCCGCTCAGCGGCAGGTCGTCACGCGCATGAGAGTTATGAACTTCGTTCATAAGCGCGTTTCCTCTTTGCTCTGTACTCAAGCAGATTTCTCAGGAACAATATTATGACCGCTATGATCACCAGTATGGACGATACAGCAAATGCTGCTGTGATGGATTCCTCCGTTCCCGACATATACAGCGCATCGATCTCAAGTGGAAGTGTAAATGTCCCGCCCCTTGTCTTGGACAGTGCATTTACCGCACCGAACTCGCCGAGTGCTCTGGCAGTACAAAGGATTATTCCGTATATGAGTCCCCATTTCATCTGGGGAAGTGTTATCCTTCTGAATATCGTGAAGCCCTTCGCTCCCATGAGCGCCGCAGCCTCCTCCTCGTCCTTACCCTGCGCGTTCAGCACCGGGATAAGCTCCCTCGACACAAATGGGAATGTCACAAATATGGTAGCAAGCACAACGCCCGGAACCGCAAAAGTTATCCTGATGTTTGTCCCCAGCATATCATTGATCCATCTGATCGCCGGATACGTCCATCCAAGTCTTCCAAATGTCATGAGGTAGGCAAGACCTACGATGACAGGTGATATGGAAAACGGAATGTCTATCAGTGTCGCCAGCACCTGCTTGCCTTTGAAGGAGAACTTCGTCAGCAGCCATGCCGCACATATTCCGAAAAATGTGTTTACCACCACAGCTATGACTGTGGCAATAAGTGTGACACCAAGTGCACTTATCACGTACTCTGTCGTGATGGACTGCAGGTAGAACTTAAAGCCCTCCTTCAGCGCACTTGTTATCACCGATATAAGTGGAACAACAAGCATGAGCACTATGAAAAGCACCGTCACGGTTATCAGTATTATCTTTGTCCTGCGCTTGCCGCGCTGCAGCTTTTCCTGTTCGCTCATTTTCCGTGTCTCCTTTCTCTGTGATTTTGGTTTTTAAGTACAATGTTTCCTCATCTATAATAGGTTTGTTCTCTTGGACTGCTTTAACTGTACTATGTTGATCGCAAATAACAGTACAAATGATATGACCAGCATCACCAATGCTATGGCTGTTGCGCTGGCATAGTCTATGTAGCTGAGCTTCTGCATGATCACGTATGATATGACCTGCGTCTGCTCCTTTGCGCTGTTGCCTGATATGTAGATGACACTGCCGTACTCTCCGATCCCTCTGGCAAATGCCAGTCCGAAGCCGGTCAGAAGTGCCGGTCTGAGCTCTGGAAGTATGACCTTGAAGAATGTTCTTCTCGGTGTGGCTCCCAGCATGTAGGCCGCCTCCTCGTACTGATTGTCCATCTTCTCAAGTATCGGCTGCACCGCCCTTATGACAAATGGTATTCCAACGAATACGAGGGCGATGGTAAGTCCTATCTTCGTGTATGCAACGTCTATTCCAAGAGCCGCAAGCGGCTTTCCAAGAAATCCATCCTCACTGTAAAGTCTCGACAGTGTGATACCGGCAACCGCCGTTGGCAGACAGAATGGAAGCTCTATGAATCCGTCCAGTATCTTCTTGCCGGGAAAATCGTATTTGACCAGTGTCCACGCTATTATCAGACCAAACACCGTGTTGGCTATCGCCGCTATGAACGAACAGCCGATGCTGGTCTTAAATGCATTCAGCACATTCTTCTTCAGAAGCAGATGCCAGAATTCACCCGGTGAGAGCTTCAGCGATGACACCAGCACCGATGCCAGCGGGATCAGAACTATCAGCGACAGCATTGCAATGACTATTCCAAGCGTCAGATGATATCCCGGGATAACTCTGGTCTTCTTTGCGTTATTAAGTTTATCCTTCTTGCCATTTTCCTCTGCTGCCATCTCGTCTTCCAATCCATTTTAATAATCATATATCTCGTCAAACTTTGCACCGTCATCGAAGAAATCCTCATAGGCTTTGTCCCAGCCTCCGAAATCATCTATGGTCTGCTGCTTGATGTCCAGATCAAATATGTCTGCATACTCTGCAAGTATCTTCTCATTTGTCGGGCGATAGCCGCTCTCAGCCTCAAGCCTCTGAGCGTCATCGCTGTACAGGTACTTCAGATACTCTGTGCTGACCGACTCTGTTCCATTGTGCTTTGCGTTGTCATCGACAACCGCCACACTCGGCTGAGCCAGTATACTCACCGACGGATTAACTATCTCGTAATCCTCCGGGTATTCCCTCAGGGTTGCTATCGCCTCATTCTCCCAGGCAATCAGTACATCACCCTTGCCATTCTCCACAAATGTGGTCGTCGAACCTCTGGCTCCCGAATCCATGACCGACACATTCTGATAAAGCTTCTTCATAAACTGCCATATATCAGCTTCATCGCTGTATGTAGTTCTGGCATAGGCAAGAGCCGCAAGGAAATTCCAACAGGCTCCGCCGCTACTCTTCGGATCAGGTGTTATGACTTCCACATCGTCCTTCACCAGATCGTTCCAGTCCTTTATATCCTTAGCATTTCCCTTTCTCACCAGGAACACGATAGTGGATGTGTAGGGTGCTGAATCCTTGTCAAATTCATCTATCCAGCCCGGATCTATCAGACCATTTGCCGATATGAGGTCAATGTCATGCTCAAGTGCCAGTGTGACAACATCCGCATTACAGCCCTCCACAACCGATCTGGCCTGTGAACCGGAGCCTCCATGAGACTGGATGACCTTGATGTCCTGTCCGTACTGCTCTTTGTAATACTGTTCAAACATGTCATTGTATCGCTCATACAGCTCCCTCGTTGGGTCATACGAAACATTTGTAATTGTAATAACATCGTCCTTCTTCCCGCCACAGCCGGCCGCGCCTATCGCCAGCACCGCCGCCATGGACAGAAGCAATACTCTTTTCACCAATCTCATTATCTTTATCTCCTAAATAAAGTCCACCGTCAGCTTTCACACTCTGCGGCTCCTCAACAACGTTCATATGTGATTCAAATTTTGTATACCAAGTAGGGACATACGAAGCCGCCGGTCCTTAGGTGGCGCCTTAAGCGGCACCTTAGTACCGCTGCAGGCTGAGTTGAGCGGAAGCGATCCCAGCTTGGTATACAAAATCTTGAATCGAATTTGACACATTTACGAAGCCGCAGATGTGAATTACAGGTTAAACAGTGATGTTGAGAGGTATCTCTCTCCTGTATCCGGGAAGAGAACCACGATGGTCTTGCCCTCGTACTCAGGTCTCTTTGCAAGCTCAGTTGCCGCATACAGTGCCGCACCTGCGGATATTCCAACCAGAACACCATCTGTCTTTGCAATCTTTCTCGCTGTGTCAAATGCATCATCGTTCTGGATCCTGATGATCTCATCCACGATGCTCAGATCCATAACGCCAGGTGCGAATCCTGCTCCGATTCCCTGAATCTTGTGTGGGCCAGGTGCACCGCCTGAGAGAACAGGTGAATCAGCAGGCTCAACTGCTATCAGCTTGACATTCGGGTTGTGCTCCTTAAGTCCACTTCCTGTTCCTGTGGCTGTTCCGCCTGTTCCTACTGCTGATACAAATGCATCAACCTTTCCGTCTGTATCTCTCCAGATCTCCTCTGCTGTTGTCTTCTTGTGGATAGCAGGATTTGCCTTGTTCTCAAACTGCTGTGGGATGAATGCATTTCCATACTGCTCCTTGAGCTCATTTGCCTTGGCGATGGCTCCCTTCATTCCTTCTCTTCCAGGTGTTAATACGATCTCAGCACCGAGAGCTGAAACAATCTTTCTACGCTCAACACTCATGGTATCCGGCATTGTAAGTATCAGGTGAATGCCCTTTGCCGCTGATACAAATGCAAGTCCGATTCCTGTATTTCCTGATGTAGGCTCAATGATGACTGTCTCCTGGTTGATGAGACCATCCTTGATTCCCTGCTCGATCATGGCTGCTGCCACACGATCCTTTACTGAGCCAAGTGGGTTGAAATACTCAAGCTTTGCAACGATGTGTGCCTTGAGTCCAAGCTCCTTCTCATAATTTGTGAGCTCCAGAAGTGGAGTGTTTCCTATAAGTTCTGTCAACTGTGATGCTATCTTTGCCATGGTTCTTGTTTCCTTTCTTTTTTTACTTTTTTCAAGTCTCTATGGTCTTTCTTGATTCTTTACTATCTTTATATACTGTACATTATTTTCTATATAATTCTTTTAACAGGCCATCTGATAAATCTTTTCCTCTATCGCTCCCGCCAGAGCCGCATGGCCTTCCGGATTCATGTGCTCCTGATCTGCCTCGCTGCTGTCCGCCACAGATGACGCCGCCAGAAATTCTACACCAAACTCGTCGGCTATCTTTTTATAGACATCTGTGAGCTTCCTTGACACCTCAACGGATTCCGGTGAGAACTCAGGATCAAATTCATCCTTCCACACCTGCTCGCCTAAGTGTATCGGCGATACGAGAAGTATCCTGCTGTCCGCTGAATACTGTTTTGCCTGAATGAGCAGTCTCCGTATTCCCTTGCCTATCACATCCGGCGATGCCGAGAACACTGTCTTACAGTCATTTGTTCCAAGCATGATCACTATATTCTCCGGTTTGTGTGTCTCCAGCAGAGTAGGGAACAGCGACACGCCCTTTCTTCCCTGTCTCAGTGGATCCTCGAACACTGTTGTTCTTCCACAGAGACCTTCCTCTATGATCCTTATATCTTTATTTGCCAGCTTCTGCTGCAATATACTGGTCCATCTGATCCCCCAGGGAAATCTCTCACCATTCTCAGGATTGTATCCCCATGTATTGGAATCTCCAAAGCACAACACCTGTTGCATGTGTCCACCTCCTGTCTATTGAACCTCGCTCTGTTCAATGGATTTCATCATCAATCCACATATATCCTATCTGATATGTAGTAATTATCTGTCAACATGTTGGAGTATACAACTTATTTCCTACTATGTCAATAGGGATTATGTGCTTTTATTGTTTAAAAAAAGAGTGAAGATGTAAAAAATATCATCTCCACTCCTTTATAAAGCACATATCCAGCCATTAATCCTCTGCATTAGGATCACAATCTCTTACATACACATCAACCGAACTACCGCTTACTTTTATGTAATATGACTTTCCAGCTTCACAGTTATAGCTCATGTAAAAATCTTTTTTATTTGTTGTCTTGCTATGCTCTGCATCGTCCACTTCCATGAGCAGATTTTTGTTCTCATCATATAAGTATCCCTTTGGATCACCGTATGAAACAGAATAAAAATAATATGTTCCTGTTTTCTTTGGCACATACCTGTAATACATTCCAACTTCTGCATATACATCGTTAAAATTGCCAAAGTCAATAGCAAATTCATTCACATCCGCAGTTAACGTGGTCGTCTTACTGGTCACTTTTGCTGATATCACACCACGCTTACCTGAACCTTCCGCTGTCAGCTCATATGTTCCAGGAACAAGATACACATATCCGTTCCAGCCACATATTCTACCATATTCATCTGTCCATCTGCCCAGATCGTCAACCGTGCACTTTTCATTGTTAGATTTGACCGCAATCTTTGTTACATCCGCCGCAAGATCCACTTTATTCTCCCCAACGCCAAATGTACGATTGCCGATATAAGTCACATCGTCCCCAATTTTAATTTTCACATCATATGTTCCAGGAATAATTGACATATAATATTGTCCATTACGATCTACTGTAGCAAATTCACTGTTAAGTTCGTATTGGACTGAATTATCTTTGTTTATGATAATAACACTTGCCCCATCCAGTATATTGCCATTTTTATCTCTGACATACCCCATAAGAGTTGATCCAAGTATAGTTTTTATCACACAACCAACTATGGTACTTATTTTTTCGTTGTTGGCATCTGTTATTTTTACTTTGAGATTATATGTACCTTCTTCTTCTAATTTACCGGTTATTTTTCCTTTTGAATCAATGCTGAGATTATAACTTTCTCCGACAAAACTGTATGTATAACTTCCGGAACCGCCAGCCACAGCTGCAATACTATTGTTGATCCTACAGATATGGCTGTTACGTCCCATAATTTTAAATACTGGTTCATAATTTCCTGCAATCGTTGTCTGGCTGTATATATTCCATGAAATTTCATAAGTGTCCACATTTCCCAGTTCATCGACTGCTTTAACAGTTGTCACAGTCGTTCCCGCCTTAGTCGGTTTTCCACTGAAATAAACCTTATTGGCATCTCCTGGATCCACCTTGTATTTCACGCCGGCAGGGAGGCCCACTACATTGATCACACATATGCCCTTATAACCTTCAATGCTATTTACATCCAGAGTCTTATTCATACCAACATTCTGCTCACACTTATAGGATACATAAATCGTTCTATTATTCACGTCTCCAGAATAATATGTCTCAATTTTAGAATTACCTGTACCCGTAAGTCCCTTTATATATATGCAGATTCTTGCCTTTCTTGACAATGTATAGCCTCTTCTCAGTGCAATCGTATAGTTCTTATTGTCTTTTGTTGTAACACTGTCAAATGGAATATTGTAATTATAATTACCATTCATCACTGTACTCGCCTTGATTGAAAAACTTGAGGACGTCAGTTTCTGTTCAGATGACAGCGTAAGTTTAACTGTACGAGGGTTACTCATCATTGCCGATACAATTGTGACTGGTTTTTCGACCGTTATTTTGTACGAAGCCTTCTTGCCGGTGCCATCTGTAGCCTTCGCTGTTATCACCGCTGTTCCTGTAGCAGCTGCATATACATTTCCTGCAGAATTTACCACTGCTACCTTATCATTTGAAGAACTCCATGCACATTTTTTATTTGTTGCATCTGCCGGCTTTATCACCGGGCTTAGCTGCATCGTTCTGCCAACATACATCTTTCCATTTGTTTTGCTGAAACTTATCGATGATACTGAGGCCCTTACAGTCACCCTGCAGATCGCTTTCTTTCCTGAACCATCAGCAGCAATCGCTGTGATCGTCGCTCTACCGCCTCTTACTGCTGTGACCCTGCCTGATACGCTTACCTTTGCGATCTTGGAATTGCTGCTTTTCCAGATAACCTTCTTATTGCTGGTTGTGTTAGGACCTACTGTCGCCTTTATCACTGCCGACCTGCCCTTCTTGATCGTCAGCGCAGATTTGTTCACCTTGACTCTTGTGGCCGGCTGTCCGACTGTGACCTTCACCACCTTCTTGATCTTCGCATTTGACTTGAGATAGATCGTGATATTTGCACTACCCTTTTTCACTGCTTTTATCTTACCTGTAGAAGATACTGTCACGATCTTTTTATTGCTTGTTGAGAATTTCAGATTGCCTGAAGTCGTATTTGTCTTCAGTGTAAATGTTTTCCTCGCCTTGAGTGTAAGAGTATTACTTGGAAGATTCTTCACCGTGATACTCTTGACGGTTGATGTGGCCGCCGCATTTACCGGAATGCTGACACCTGTAAATGTCAATGCAAATGCAAGGATCACCGCAATGACCGCCATAAACCTGTTACTTCTTTTCATAAAGTTCCTCCTTTTTCCTTAAAACATAACCTTTCCTTTTTAATACACCATATCACAATTATGAATTATGCGCATTTTTTTGTCAATCTCGCAAAATTCCCTATTATTTTGTATAAAAAGGCGAAAAGCCGGATATACAATCCACTTATTGTATCCCCGGCTTTTCACTAGTTCTTAATATTCTAATTAAATATACTTAATAACACTTTTTACAAGGAGTATATCCCATGCTCTCTGCATAACTCTTTGATACCTTTGTCGGTCCGTTCATGCCACTACATGTCGATCTGCTGTGGTACTTCTTTCCTGTTCTCGGTATCCATACATCATTTCCAGAACCTGTTCCAATCGATCCCTGTGAACCATTTCCACTTCCGGAATTTCCAGAACTGTCGGAACTTGTGTTGTTCTTTGGTGGTGTATATTTCTGTTTTACAACCTTTATATTTGACCATTTGCCATAATAGGTTTTTACTTTTCCTTTTACCCTGACCTGTCTGAACGCTCTGACTTTTATGGTGTACGATGTCCTGTAAGTGTCAAGCAGAAGTGTTCTTGATGTTTTTCCCCTTACCGAAACCTTTCTGTACACAGAACTGTTCGTCTTTCTAAATGCCACCTGGTAACCTGTGGCGTTTTTCACACTCTTCCATGACACAAATATCTCATCATGCCAGTAATTTGCCTTTGCGCTCTTTATTGTCACCTTTGCAGGAGTTGTGGCCGCCTGAACCTCCGTCGAGCCAGATGCAAAAGCCCCGGCAAACAACATGGAAAATGCAACCATTAACACGACTACTTTTCTCATTAGTTTGTTCATAATATGATCCTCCTCACTATAATATGTGCATATCCCGTCTACGCAACTACAGCTATCATATTACTTATTATATCACTTTCCAATATATATACAAACTGTATATTGACATTATCACCACAAAAGTTAATTACCCGATTTCGGATTAGTAGTCGATATATATACATCACATGCGGATCTGATTACGGATATATAATATGTCTTGCCCGCAACACATTTATAACTCATGCAAAAATCATTTTTATTAGTTGACAGGTCGTGCTTTACATCATCCACTGCTGCCAGAATTTTTCTGTTCTCATCATACAGATATCCATACGGATCTCCTGTCGAAATTGAATAGAAGTAATATGTGCCCGTGGTTTTTGGAACAAATTTGTATAACTCTTCTTTTTCTGCACAAAATGAGGTTTTATCGCCAATCTCGATCACATCCTCAGACATTTTTGCTGTGACTGAAACTGCCTTTCTGTCTACCTTTGCAGTTATCACTCCCCGCTTACCCATTCCTTTGGCCTTAAGTGTATATGATGTTCCTGGGACAAGATAAACATACCCATTTGTACCGCATTGTCTGTCATATTCATCATACCATGCTCCGATATCATCAACAGAATACTTGGCATTGTCAGGATTTACAGTAAGTTTTAATACATCTGATACAAAGTTTCTGCCAGTCTCAGACTTGTCAAATTTCTGATTATACAGATATGTGCTGTCATCTCTTATGGATATTACCACTTTGTATGTACCAGGGAACAGATCCATCGAATATGAGCCATCATTTCTTGATGTAGCACCATTCCACGCAAGCTTATAAGGAGTTGCTTTATCCTGATTGTAGAACTTGATCGATACCCCGTTCAGGTTATTTCCATTTATATCCTTGACATACCCCTCAACCTTGATCGCCTTTTTAGCATTTATCTCACAGTTAACTGTGGTGCTGATCTTCGTATCGTTGTCATCCGTTATCTTTACCTTCAGGTTATATGTTCCCTCCTGATAAATTTTTCCTGTGACCCTTCCTGTTATATCAACACTCAAGCCATAGTCATCCCCGTCTATGCTATAAGTGTATTTCCCTGAACCGCCTGCGACAGATGCAGGCTTCACACTTACTGAATAATATTTATCATCCGTGCCTATCATGCCGTATTGAGGTATATAATACGCCGCGATCACCGACGAACTGCTGACATTCCATGTGATTATGTATGTAACTATATCCCCCAGCTCATCAACAGACTTAATTGTTGTTTTCGTTGTTCCTGTCTTTCTCACTGTTCCACTGAAACTGATCGCGTTACTTCCATCCGTTTTTATTGCATATTTCACACCATCAGGGAGCTTGTCTACAGTAAATTTACATATTCCTCTTGCGCGATCCACTGTAAATTCTCTGCTGAATGACTCATTCTGTTCAAGTTCATAAGTCATATAAACCCTTCTATTTGAATGATCCTTGGAATAATATGTCTCAATACTTGACTTACCTGTGCCATACAGTCCATCTACATAGACACAGACTCTCACATAATCGCTTAATGAGCATCCTCTTCTCAGCGCTATGGTGTATGTTTTATTGTCCTTTGTCGTCACGCCGTCCAATGGAATGGTATAGTTATATGTTCCATTCAGTACCGTGCTCGCCTTTACAACAAAACTGGAAGCCGGAAGTTTCTGACTTCCCGATAATGTAACCTGCACAGTTTGTGGGTCACTGACAGTTGCAGATGCTATGGTGTTCGCTTTCGCAACTGTGACTTTGTATGTCGCCTTCTTACCTGTGCCATCTGTAGCCTTTGCTGTTATCACTGCTGTTCCTGCAGCAACCGCATATACTTTTCCTTCAGAATTTACCATGGCTACCTTATCATTTGAAGAACTCCATGCACATTTCTTATTGGTTGCATATGCCGGCTTTATAACTGGGCTGAGCTGCATCGTTTTGCCTACATACAGCTTTCCACTTATTTTACTGAATTTTAATGATGTTATCGGTGCCTTTACTGTTACCTTGCAGACTGCTTTCTTTCCTGAACCGTCAGCAGCCACTGCTGTGATAGTCACTGTTCCGCCTTTTACCGCTGTGACCCTGCCTGTAGCACTTACCTTTGCGATCTTGGAATTGCTACTCTTCCAGATAACCTTCTTATTGCTGGTTGTGTTAGGACCTACTGTCGCC
>ENA-ORSB01002900-ORSB01002900.1-human-gut-metagenome-genome-assembly--contig:-NODE-2900-length-12831-cov-3.534987_pt1 | contig 12831 bp, 9 predicted proteins | sample MGYA00242180_ERZ509144 | MGnify/ENA primary metagenome ERZ509144 (study PRJEB26280, sample SAMEA2338661) | human gut metagenome | biome: human gut; feature: human-associated habitat; material: faeces...
CGGCGCTGTGAACTTCGCCTTCATCGGCCAGTTCGCCGAGACGCCCCGGGATACCATCTTCACCACCGAGTATTCCATGCGTACCGGTATGGAGTCCGTTTACACCCTGCTGAACGTTGACCGTGCCGTGCCGGAGGTATGGGGCAGCAAGTACGACGTCCGGGAGCTGCTGCGCGCCTGCTACTACGCCATCGACAAGAAGCCCATCACCGATGTGAAGCTGTCCTTCATGGAGAAGCAGCTGCTGCACACTGTGATGAAGAAGGTCAAAGGAACAGACGTGGAGCTTCTGCTGAAGGAAAGCGGCCTGATCGAGTAAGATATCCTGCAACGCAAAAAGGTGCTGCCCGGTGGCAGCACCTTTTTGCGTTATTTACAAATCGTTTCATTGACCCGCCGGCCTTTTTCTGGTAGAATACTCCCCAGACACCATAAGGAGGAGCTATTGATGGAAAAATTCATTCCCTACGAGAAGCTTTCCAAAAAGGAAAAGCGCAGTCGGGACTTATCCCGCCGGAACACATGGGGACAGCTGAACCCCGTTACCCGGAAACCTAAAAACAGCAAGGCATATTGCAGGAGCAAAGCCCGGAATTGGAAGCGTGACGCGCACGAACCAATTCCGGGCCTGTATTTATTGGGAAATCAGACCTCGTCGGTTTGGGAAGCCGCTGCCTCGGCCTGAATGTCGGGGAAATGGGACAGTACCGGTTCCTCCGGAATGCCCTTGATCTTACGGTTTACATAATTCTTCGTGATCTTCATGACCATGGGGCACAGAACCACCACGCCGATCAGGTTGGGCAGCATCATCAGGCCGTTGAAGGTGTCGGAGATGTCCCACGCCAGAGAGGACGTCATGACCGCGCCGGAAAGGATCATCACGACGAAGATCACCTTGTAGATTTTCGTGGCCTTTTCGCCGAACAGATATTCCACCGCCTTGGTGCCGTACTGCGACCAGCCGAGCACCGTGGTAAAGGCGAACAGCAGCATGGCCAGAGCCACAAATTTTTCGCCAAGGGGGCCAAAAACATTGCCGAAGGCACGGGCGACCAGCGTAGCGTCGTCCACACCCGCCACGGCAAGGCCGGTCTCCAGATCGATATAGCCGGAAGACAGAACCACGATGGCGGTCATGGTGCAGACCACGAAGGTATCGAAGAACACCTCAAAGATGCCCCACATGCCCTGAGCGACAGGCTCCTTGACGTTGGAGGAAGAATGCACCATGACGGAGGAGCCGAGACCCGCCTCATTGGAAAACACACCCCGCTTGCACCCTTGGGTAATGGCCTGCTGGATGGCGATACCCGCCGCGCCGCCCGCGACGGCCTTGCTGCCGAAAGCGAAGCGGAAAATCGCCGCGAACATGGCGCCGACGCTGCTGATATGGGTAAAGAACACGATCAGCGAGCCGATGATGTACAGCACCGCCATGAACGGCACGACCCGCTCGGCGACAGTGGCAATGCGCTGCAGGCCGCCGATGACGATCAGCGCCGCGAGGATCATCAGCACAATGCCGCAGGCCAGAGAAACCACGCTCATGCCGCCCACGGTAGCAGTCACGCCGCCGAAGAACGCGGATTTCATATTCAGGACGATCTTATTGATCTGCCCCATATTGCCGATGCCGAAGGATGCCAGAATGGCAAAAATGGAGAACAGAACCGCAAGGACGCTGCCGACAGTCTTGCAGTGCTTCTTGCCGCCCAGACCGTCTTTCAGGTAGTACATCGCACCTCCCGACCACTCGCCCTGACTGTTGCGGCGGCGGTAGTAGATGCCCAGCACATTTTCGGAGAAATTGGTCATCATCCCGAAAAAGGCCGCAACCCACATCCAGAACACCGCGCCGGGGCCGCCGATGACGATGGCTGCCGACACGCCGGCGATATTGCCGGTGCCGATGGTGGCGGCGAGGGCCGTACACAGCGCCTGAAACTGGGAAATGGTCTTTTTGTCCGTTTTCGCGTGGACACCGCTGTCCCTGCGGAACATGCCGCCGATGGTCTGCTGCCACCAGTAGCCAATGTGGGAGATCTGGAACCACTTCGTGCAGCAGGTCATCAGAATACCCGTGCCGATCAGCAGGACCAGACCGATCTTCACCCAGATAAAGGCGTTGATCTTGTCATTGATCTCGGCGAGTGTGGTCAGAAAATTCTCCATACGTATCCTCTCTTTCCGGCTTCGCGTTCTTTGCAAAGCCAACAAAAAATAAAGACAGACTGCGCAAAACGCGCAATCTGTCCAAAAAAACAAACATTTCCCCTACGGACGGTATGGAAATCACTTTGTCCTTTTGCCTGAGAGATTGACGCGCAATGCGTTTTGCCCCTTCGGCACTCAATTCAATGAGCTTCTCCAAAGTTCTATCAGCTTACAGTCCTCATCCATGCTGGACACCTGAGAGTGTTACTCCTTCGGTTGCGGCAAGCCGCATTTCCTGCAAGCGTCATATAGATGTTAACGATTATACTATGCCTTCCCTAAATTGCAAGAATAAATTTCAGAAATTGCATTTTTTGTCATTTCTCCCAACTCAGGACCTTTTCCCGCAGGCCGTCCACGTCCAGAACGCCCAAAGCAAAGCCCTTTTTCACCAGCTCCTCCGGCAAATATTCGTCGTACTTGTCAAAAAGAGGCAGCTCCTTGGGATACACCAGCTCCATTGGGTCAATGGGTTTGCGTATCTCTTCGGCCAGCACCCGGAAAAAAGCGGATTCGTCGGCCTTCATGGTGAACTGAATAAAAAACGGGCGGGCGGAATCCAGATTTCGCAGGCCGAGGCGGTCGGCGCACTTGATTTTCAGGAACCGCTCCATGGTCAGGAAGGTGTACGTCCCCACCCAGGGCAGCAGGCACCACATGTTGCCGCCCAGATTGATGAGCGGCTTTTCCGCCGCGCCGGAGTGAGCGGCGGTGAAGCGGGCCTGCTCCAGCCGCGCCACCGCGTTTTTCATCAGATAGGGGTACTGCCTGTCCTCCTGAAGCACCCGGCGCATTCTTGTGAGAATTTTGGTGTGCAGGTCGCCGGGACACTGGCCGAAATAGGCGGGGACGCTGCCCTTCACCTGCTGACAGTAGATCAGGCGGCGCTTGTGGTCCACGTCCAGCACCTGCCAGACATGTCCCGCAATGGCCAGCTTCTCCCCCACGGGAGGCGGCGAAACCACCGTCCCCAGCTCCTGAGACTCGCTGCGGACGGTGTATTCCTCACTTTCCTGAAACACGCCGTAGAACTTGAAGGAGTTGATGACCCGCTCCCCCGCCAGCCCCACGATCAGACCGCCCTGCTCCGTCTGCTGAATGTGGTCTGTGGCGATGAGATGCCGGAGCAGCACCCGGTAGTCCTCCTGCGTGATCCTGTGGAAGTAATGCAGCCGCAGCACCCGGTCGGCCAGCGCCCGTGGGGACAGCTCGCCGCAGGAAGCCAGTGTGGACATGGTTTGATGGTACAGGAGGCTGAAGGGAAGCCTGTCCAGCCGGGGCGGCTCCACCCAGCGTTCTTCCAGATACAGCTGCACCAGCGCAATGCCCTGCAATAGCTTCCATGGAATGGTGGTGGGCAGCATGGCCCGCACCTCCGGCTCGTCCTCCCGGATGACGAACCACATTTCCGGCGGAAGCTCCCGCCGGCCGGTGCGTCCCATGCGCTGCAAGAACGAAGATACCGTCCATGGCGCGTCGATCTGAAACGCCCGCTCCAACCGGCCGATGTCAATGCCCAGCTCCAGCGTTGCGGTGGTCACCGTGGTCATGTACTGGGAATCGTCCTTCATGATCCCCTCCGCCGTCTCCCGGTAGGAGGCGGAAAGGTTACCGTGGTGGACGAGAAAGCGGTCGGGTTCGTGGTTCAGCTCGCAGTAATGGCGCAATGTGGTCGTCACCATTTCGCATTCTTCCCGGGAATTGACGAAAACCAGACACTTTTTGCCCCGGGTATGCTCGAAGATATACCCAATGCCGGGGTCTGCGTTGGCGGGGGCGTCGTCGGTTTTTTCTTCCAGCACGGGCAGTGCGCCGGGAATCTGCTTATCCTCCGCGGCCTGCGCGTCCTTGACGTAGAAATGCTCCATGCTCAGCCGCCATTTGCTGCCCTTGGCGTCGATTTTCGGGATGATGGTCTTCCGCCCCGTCCCCAGCGACAGGAATTCGCCGGTTCCCTCCGGGTCACCGATGGTAGCGGACAACCCGATACGCCGGGGATTGACTCCCGCAATTCGGGACAGCCGCTCGATGAGGCACAGCGTCTGCCCGCCCCGGTCGCCCCGCAGGAGGGAATGCACCTCGTCAATGACCACAAACCGCAGGTCGCCGAACAGCTTTGCAATGGCCGCGTGCTTGTGCAGAAGCAGCGCTTCCAGAGATTCCGGCGTGATCTGGAGAATGCCGGAGGGGTGGCGCATGAGCTTCGCCTTATGGCTCTGGGCAACGTCCCCGTGCCAGTGCCACACCGGGATATCCGCTTCGGCGCACAGGTCGTTCAGCCGGGAAAACTGGTCGTTGATCAGCGCTTTCAAAGGGCCAATATAGATGCAGCCCACGCTGGAGGGCATATCCTCGGAAAACAGGGTGATGATGGGGAAGAACGCCGCTTCCGTCTTTCCGGAAGCGGTGGAGGCGGTAAGCAGCACATTTTCATCCGTGTTGAAAATGGCGTCCGCCGCCGCGACCTGAATGGAGCGCAGATTTTCCCAGTGATTCTGATAGATATATTCCTGCACGAAGGGCGCGTATCGGTCAAATGCACGCATATTCAGCCACCTTACAGCTCAAATTCCGCAAGGGAATCGTCGGTCTGTTCCTCTTTCACTGCGTTCTGGGCGTAGCGGAACTGGTCGGAACCCAGAAGCCCCCGGACGCTGATGCCGGGATTCTGGTAGACGATGTCCAGCACCTCAATAAAGTCCCGGATGACCTCACGGGGGGTGATATGGGTGTCCGCCCCGATGCGGCCGAATTCGATCTCAATGAAATCCACCATATCCTGCTGTGTCACGATCTGGGGATAGTCGTACAGCCCCGCGTGAATGTCCGCCAGCTTCTCCGTCAGGATCAGCATTTCCTCGTAGGTCAGGGGCTGCAAGCGGATGACGGGGGAAAGCAGATCTTTATGCTCCCCGGCGAAATGGCCTTCGGCCAGCCGGGAGCGGAGGGCTTCGTAGCTGTAAACGCCCCGGCGGGGGTCTTCCATGCACTGGGGCGTACCGCAGAGGATGAAGCCCAGATACCGCGCCTTGCCCTGCATGGCGTCGTTGTACATGGTCAGAATTTTCTCGTAATTATACTGCCGGGTGATGGCGTTGGGAATTTTGTAGATGTTCACCAGCTCGTCAATGAGGATGAGCATACCGGCGTAGCCCGCCTGCTTGAGAAAACAGGCGAATAATTTGAGATATTCGTACCAGTCGTCGTCCGTGATGACAATATTCACCCCCAGCTCCTGCCGGGCTTCGGTCTTCGTGGCATACTCGCCCCGGAACCATTTGAGCACCTTGGCCTTCGTCTCGTCGTCACCGGCGCAGTGGGCTTTGTAGTAGAGCGTCAGTAACCTCGCAAAATCGAAGCCGTGAACCATTTCGTTCAATGCGCCGATCACCGCGGAAATCCGCTTTTCCACCAGCGGCGCAAGGCCGGGGTCGGTCACCCCAAGGCCGGAGGATGCCATGACCTCCTGCTGCACGCTGCTGATCCACCGATCCAGAATCAGGGGCAGCGCGCCGCCCTCCGGTTTGGTCTTGGTGGACATATTGCGGATCAGCTCCTTGTAGGTCGCCAGTCCCTGCCCACGGGTACCCTGCAAGCGGCGCTCCGGGGAGAGGTCGGCGTCTACCACCACGAAATTCTTCGCCATTACGTAGTTCCGGATGGTCTGGAGCAGAAAGCTCTTGCCGCTGCCGTATTTGCCCACAATGAAGCGGAAGGACGCGCCCCCGTCGGCGATAATGTCCACATCCCGCAGCAGGGCGTCAATTTCGTCCTTCCGCCCTACGGTGACGTAGGGCAGGCCGACGCGGGGAACGACGCCGCCTTTCAGGGAGTTTATCAGCGCCTGAGCAATTCTTTTTGGTATTTTCATGGATGAATCATCTCTTTCAAATCCGCAATATAGTCTTCGATCAGTTCCGGCGGGTCGTCGCCCAGCAGAACGGAATCGGAAAAGGTGTCGTACAGTTTGTCGTTGATGCCGTCTACGAGAACGGACAGCATCAGCCCGGAAGACCGTACCCAGCCGTAGTCCCGGCCATACAGCAGGCTTTGCAGCAGCCGGTACTCATCCTTGGTCAGGGGAGTGTCCTCCGGTTCCGCGGCAGGTTCCGGGGGCTGCGCCGGGGGCGCTTCTTCCTCCGCCTCCTCATCTACCATCAGCCTGTCCCGGGTGACGGCAGCGTCGTCCCGGATCCTTGCCAGCCGGGAATAGTCGATGGTGATCTTCTTTTCCTCCGCCGCCTTCTTTTCGGCGAGAAGGTTCTGGGCTTCCTCCTGAATGATCTTTATGATCCACTTGGTTTCCAGCTTGTACTGAATGGGGCGGCCGTAGCCATAGCACTCCCGCATTACGGCGTCGATGGCTTTCAGAACATCCCCCAGCTTCCCGTTGGAATGGGGAATGCAGCTGTACTTCTGAACGCTCCACAGGCCGTTATGGCAGCGGTAGATATATTTTTCGTCCACCGTATACTGGCGGCTGCCCTGCTCCTGACGCCTGTGAAAAACCGCCGAGTCGAACAGAATCACCTGAGACTGGGTAAAGCTTCCAAAATACTGCTCGACCATGGTCTTCTTGCACCGGGTATCGTAATGCTCTGCCATCCGCCGCAGCACCCGGACGATCACGGTGTCGCAGTCCTCCCGGTATTCCCTGTAGAATTTGGAGCGCTCCAGCCATTTGGGCGACAGCTGCTTCACCGCGCGGATGACTTCTTCGTCGCCACGGCTCCGGATGCTGTCCAGTACAGCAATGCTCCTGTTGAACCGCACCCGGGGGTTATCCGCCAGAAGCCCGGCGTCCAGATTATAATAGACCACGTAGTCCATCAGCCACTGGTTCAGATATGGCAGAATGGCATCGTTCAGTGCGCCGTATGCGTCCCGGAACTCCGTCAGCTTCCGGTAGCCGTCCATGGGGTCGGCGACACCGATCTGATTGAGCAGCTCGTAGATATACAAAAACGCATAGCTCAGGGACGTTTCCTGCAAATTCCCCCGGCGCAGCTTCGTCCGCCATGAGAAATATCCCCGCAGCTCCGGGTCGGTCAGGGACTGGTAGGTGGGGAAATAGCGGAGCACCGGCCGGTCGTAAACATAGTCGTCCTCGTAACCTGCCAGCAGCTTTCCCTGTTTGACAAAAATGGACTCCCGGGACTGCCGGTAGGCGGGCATACCGTTTTCCAGCGAGCGGGCAGCCAGAAGGGGCGAAGGCAGCGGCTCACGGGGCATCTGGGGTCTCGGCTGAATGGCTTCGTCCCGGAAAACGTTGATGTAGAACCATTCCGCGGCCTTCTTTACACGATTCGTGTCCGTAGCGTCTCTCCCCTTTCGTCCATATGTTTGATATTATCATACAATATTTGCCGCACGCAGTCAAGCACGCAGGCAATATTTTCCCAAAAAGCAGCAGGGACAGGCCGCCTTGGCCTGTCCCACGAAAAAGCTTGCCCGTTTATACGTCCAGATATCCGCAGATCACCTTGAGGGTGTTGTACACGCCGTCGATGTGACTGCGCTCGTAGCCGTGGCTGGCGTAGGCGCCCGCGCCGATCAGGCCGTGACGGATGTCGAAGCCTGCCCGCAGGGTCACGTCCACGTCTGAGCCATAGTGGGGATAGACGTCCACGGCATAGTCCGCACCCATCTTCTTGGCGGCGTCAATGAGCTTGCCCACCACCTCGTAGCTGTATGGACCTACGGAATCCTTGGCGCAGATGGAGACCTGCCGCTCGGTGCAGCTCAGGCCCTCGCCCACGCAGCCCATGTCCACGGAAATGGCTTCCGTCACCCCCGCAGGAACGGAACTTGCGCCGCCGTGGCCGACTTCCTCGTACACCGTCACATGGACGTAGGTTCTCCGGGGCAGGGTGATGTGGTTGTCGGCAAGATATTTGGCAAAGCCCAGCAGAATGCCCACGCTGAGCTTATCGTCCAGAAAGCGGCTCTTGAGATAACCGGACGCCGTGCGGCGGGTGCGGGGGTCGAAGCACACAAAGTCCCCCACCTCAATGCCCAGCTTCCGGGTGTCCTCGGCGGTAGAGATGTCCTCGTCCGGCACAACTTCCACGGTGTCATAGCTGCGCTTGGTAGAGCCGTACTCCCCGTTGACATGGACGGAGGCATTGCACAGCTGGCAGGTGCCGTCGTAGACCTTGCCGGAACGGGTGTAGATACGGACGTTTTCCGCTTCGGCATTGTTCGGCTCCATGCCGCCCACCGCCGTCAGGCGGAGACGACCGCTGCCCTTGATCTGGGCGACCATTGCGCCCAAGGTATCACTGTGGGCTTCCAGGAACAGACCATCGTCGGCATTTTCGCCGCCAAGATCGGCCAGAACGCCGCCCTTGGTGGTGATCTTCGCCGGAAAGCCCAACGCTTCAAAGGCCGTCTTCACCCATTCGGCCGCCCGGCGGGTAAAGCCGGAGGGAGAGTCGATGGCCAGCAGCGCGGCGGTCTGCTCCCATGCGTAGTCCGCATATTTTTCGTTAATCATAATTTCCTCCCAGTAAAATATAGTGCCAGACACCAGCCACTTCCCGCATGAAATGGTTGATCTTCTGGGATAAACGGGATGTTTTTGCGGGAATTCCCACGAATTCCACGCCGCACGCTTTTGCAAACCGGCTGGCGCGGTACAGGTGGTACTCGCTGGACAGCACCCCCAGCTTCTGAGGACGCTCACCGGTTTTTTCCTCGATGAGGTCAAGAGAAAAGTTCAGATTTTCCCATGTGGAGGTAGCATCCTCCTCCATCCAGAGGCGCTGGGGGTCAATGCCCAGATTCACCAGCTCCCGGTACATGCACTCCGCCTCGGTGATTGGCTCGTCCGTACCCTGACCGCCGGAAAGCACGGCGGTCACATCGGGATGCTCGTCCAGATAGGTGTAGGCGGCGCAGATCCGATCCCACAACGAGACCGACGGGCCGTCCCGGTTCACCTTGGCGCCCAGAACCACCACATAATCCACCGGCTCCTCCGGGTTTCCGAAGCTGGCATGGATGATGATCCCCTCCGTAATGCCGACCACCAGCACCCCCACCGCGAGAATCACGGTGACGGCGGTCTGAACCGCTTTTGCAAAGGCGGGGAATTTCAGCCCCACAAGGGGAAACAGGGTGTAAAACAGGATAATGCCGATCAGGCACAGGCACACCAGTGCGGAAAAGCTGTAGCCCGGGACGGCGAATTTGAGGAACAGAGCCGCCACTGCCAGAACGCCGCAGCAAATCAGCGCCGCGATTCGTCCCGCGCCGAGAAGATGAAAAAAGGCTTTCATTTCAGAAAACTCCAAGTAGAAAATAGTGTCACGGCCAATGCCGCTTTTCGCTCAGCAGCGTTGTGCCAGATTCTACCCTGCAGTTTACCACATTATCCCAAAGAAAACAAGCCGCCCCGGCGGGGGCGGCCTGCAAATTCAGGAAATCTTAATGGTGGGACTTGAAATCCTGGCTTGCCTGCACCAGCGCGGTGAAAGGGCGCTGCATCCGTTCCTCCACGGCGGCCACAGCCTCCGGGTGCCACTGCAGCCCCAGAAGGAAGCGTCCGTCCGTAGCTTCAATGCTCTCCACGATTCCCGCAGGACTGAGGGCGCAGACCCGCATCCCCGGCGCGGGGGTATCCACCGCCTGATGGTGGACGCTGTTGGTCAGCAGCTCGTCGTAGCCCATGAGACTGTGCAGAAACGTGCCGGGAAGCACCCGGGCGGGATGATCGGGGGCATAGCGGTGCTCATTGTCACGGTGGTTCTCCCCGGCGGCTTCGGGGCGCTGGCTGGGTATGTCCTGAATCAGGGTTCCGCCCAGCGCCACATTGAGTATCTGCTCCCCCCGGCAGATGCCGAGAACCGGCTTTCCCGTATCCATGACGGCTTTCAGCAGCGCCAGCTCAAATTCGTCTCTCGCCGGGGTTGGCGTGCCGCATTCCGGGCGCATGGACTGGCCGTAGTATCTGGGGTCAGGGTCGCCCCCGCCGGTAAACAGGAAGCCGTCCAGATGCCTTGCCCAGAACGCCGCGTGCTCCGGCTTCCAGGGCAGGAACACCGGGACGCCGCCCCCGCGGCGCACGGCCTTGCCGTAGTTGCCCCGGAAAACCTGCTGCATCCGCGGGTCGCCCGTAAAAACCACACCGATCAGAATCATTCAGATGTCCTTGCTCTTGGAAGCGATCTCCGACAGGCACTTGGACAGGAAAGCGTCCATGGTCATGGCGCCCAGATCCTCGCCCTTGCGGGTACGGACGGAAACGGTGCCGTTCTCCATATCCCGGTCGCCCACTACCAGCATGTAGGGGATCTTCTGCATCTGGGCTTCCCGGATCTTGTAGCCCAGCTTCTCGCTGCGGCAGTCGTCCTCGGCGCGGATGCCCGCATCCACCAGCTTCTGGGTCAGGTCCTTGGCGTACTCATGCGCCCGGTCAGTAACGGGCAGCACCTTGACCTGAACAGGGGTCAGCCACAGGGGGAAGGCACCCGCAAAATGCTCGGTGATGACGCCGATGAACCGCTCGATGGAGCCGAACACCACCCGGTGGATCATCACGGGACGATGCTTCTGGCCGTCCTCGCCGGTGTACTCCAGATTGAACCGCTCGGGCAGCTGGGAATCCAGCTGGATGGTGCCGCACTGCCAGGTACGGCCAAGGCAGTCCTCAATGTGGAAGTCCAGCTTCGGGCCATAGAACGCGCCGTCGCCCTCGTTGACAACGAAGTCCTTGCCCATGCCGGTGATGGCCTTCTTCAGGATCTCCTGATTGGCCTCCCACTCCTCCACGGTGCCGATGTGGTCTTCGGGCATGGTGGACAACTCTACGGTGTACTTCAGGCCAAACACGTTGTACACCTCGTCGAACAGGCGGACAACGTTCTGGATCTCGCTCTCCATCTGTTCCCGGGTCATGAAGATGTGGGCATCGTCCTGGGTGAAGCACCGGACGCGGAACAGGCCGTGGAGCGCGCCGGACAGCTCATGGCGATGCACCAGACCCAGTTCGCCCACCCGCAGGGGCAGGTCACGGTAGGAGTGGGGCTCGCTGGCGTAGACCAGCATACCGCCGGGGCAGTTCATGGGCTTGATGGCGTAATCCTCGCCGTCGATGACGGTGGTGTACATATTGTTCTTGTAGTGATCCCAGTGGCCGGACTGCTCCCACAGCTGACGGTTCAGGATCATGGGGGTGGAGACCTCCACATAGCCGTAGCGCTTGTGGACTTCCCGCCAGTAGTCGATCAGGGTGTTGCGCAGCACCATGCCCTTGGGCAGGAAGAAGGGGAAGCCGGGGCCGTAATCGGTGAGCATGAACAGTCCCAGCTCCTTGCCGAGACGGCGGTGGTCACGCTTCTTGGCCTCTTCGATGCGCTGAAGGTAAGTCTCCAGCTCTTCCTTGCTCTGGAAGGCAATGCCGTAGATTCTCTGGAGCATCTTCCGGTTGCTGTCGCCCCGCCAGTAAGCGCCGCAGGAATTGAGCAGCTTGAAGCCGTTGTGCTTGACCCGGCCGGTGTGATCCAGATGGGGGCCTGCGCACAGGTCGGTGAAATCGCCCTGCGTATAGAAGGAAATGACCGCGTCCTCGGGCAGGTCGTTGATCAGCTCCACCTTGTAGGGCTCATTGCGCTCCTGCATGTAGGCAATGGCCTCGGCACGGGGCTTCTCGCTGCGGACGATGGGCAGACGCTCCTTGCAGACCTTCTTCATCTCCGCCTCGATCTTTTCGCGCAGATCATATACATCGCGGTAATGCGCATAGAATGTGCCGCGGTTGATGTCCGCCTCGCGGACCACGTCGGTTACTGTGATGCTCTGAAAATCCTTCTGCTGCATCAGCCGGGTCAGAGCCTGCCGCAGCAGCTTTTTCGTGCGCCGTATGCGCTTATCCTCCTGTACTGCTCCTGTCATTTTCCCTCTCCTCCGTTCAGACTGCGTTCAGCTTTTCTCTGTCCCTTTCGCTAAACACACGTTATTGAACATTTTCTTTCTCTTTGTTCTTTTACATACACATTATTTATATTTGTCTATTGTGTTCGTTAACCTTATGTACTATACTATATCACGAAAAGAAATCCGATACAATATCTATTTTCCAGAAAGTTGGTGTTTTCCTTGTGAAACTTAACGGACACAATCCGGTTGATTTAATCATTAACCACAGAAAACTGATCGAAAAGGTATTTACCATACTCGTCGTGATCAGCCTCATCTGCATCCCGATGGTCGGCATCAACTACGACCTGACCAAGTACCTTCCCGACTCCTCCCCGTCCGCGCAGGCGCTCGACATCATGGAGGACGAGTTCACCTATCCCGGCATGGGCCGCGTAATGCTCCATGACGTGACGCTTTACGAAGCGAAAAACATCAAGGACCGCATCGCAGATGTTGAGGGTGTGGACATGGTCATGTGGGCCGACATGACGACCAACATCTACGGTTCGAGTGAATTCATCGACTACGACGACATCGACGACTACTATCACGAGGACGACCAGTCCGCCTACATGGACGTCATCTTCAAGGACAAGGACTCGTCCTCCCAGACGCACAAGGCCGTCCGCCAGATCGAGCAGATCGTCGGCGACCGCGGACCCGTCGCCGGCTCCCCCGCAACCCACACCAACC
>ENA-ORSB01002903-ORSB01002903.1-human-gut-metagenome-genome-assembly--contig:-NODE-2903-length-12817-cov-6.097242_pt1 | contig 12817 bp, 9 predicted proteins | sample MGYA00242180_ERZ509144 | MGnify/ENA primary metagenome ERZ509144 (study PRJEB26280, sample SAMEA2338661) | human gut metagenome | biome: human gut; feature: human-associated habitat; material: faeces...
ATAAAAATATCACTACCAAACAAATATAAAAAAGCAAACAACGAAAGAATATTAGATATAGCAATAGACAAAATGTACGAACAAATTGCAAAAGTAGAAATAGAAAGAGCAATGGAAAAAACAAGAATATTATTGGGATTTGCACCAGAAGATTATGAAATTAGAAAAATGAGTGATGAGTTTGGAAGATGTGAGGAAAACAAAATAACAATAAATCCAGAAATAGTAAAATATGATAGAGATGTAATAGATTATATAGTTTTACACGAATATTGTCATCTAAAATACAAAAGTCATTGCAAAAGCTTCATAAAAATGTTAGAAAAATATGAACCTAATTATAAAAAATATGAAAGAATCATTGCTAATGTATAGTAATTTAAACAAATATTGACTATAATATATAGAGAAAATTTAAATGTTAAACAAATATATTATAGGAGGAAAATTAAAATGAGTAAATATTATTTTACATCAGAAAGTGTAACAGAGGGACATCCAGACAAAGTAGCGGATTTAATATCTGATAGTATATTAGATGAATATTTAAAACAAGATAAATATTCAAGAGTAGCAGTAGAAACATTTGTAACAGGAAACACCGTAACAATAGCAGGACAAGTTACATCAAAGGGACAAGTAGATATAGAAAAAATAGTAAGAGATAGAATAAAAGAAATAGGATATGACAGAGCAGACTTAGACATAGATTATAGAACATGTAAGATAGATATAAATATAACAAAGCAAAGCTCAGATATAGCACAAGGTGTAGACATTGGTGGGGCTGGAGACCAAGGGATAATGTTTGGATATGCTTCAGATGAAACAGAAGAATATATGCCATTTGCAATTTCAATGGCACACAAATTGGCAAAAAGACTTACAGAAGTTCGTAAAAATGGAATAATACCATATCTTAGACCAGATGGAAAAACACAAGTAACAGTTGAATATGAAGATGGAATTGTAAAAAGAATTGACACAATACTTATATCAAATCAACACGAAGAATCTGCAGATATGGATATATTAAAAAAAGACATTATGGAAAAAGTAATAAAAACAGTTATTCCAGAAAAATATTTAGATGAAAATACAAAATATTTTATAAATCCAACAGGAAGATTTGTTATGGGTGGACCTTTAGGAGACACAGGACTAACAGGAAGAAAAATAATCGTAGATACTTATGGTGGATATGCACGTCATGGTGGAGGAGCTTTTTCAGGAAAAGATGCAACAAAAGTTGACAGAAGTGCAGCATATATGATGAGACATATTGCAAAAAATATAGTTGCAAATGGATTTGCTAAAAAATGTGAATTACAAGTAGCATATGCAATAGGTGTTGAACAACCAATGTCAATATTTGTTGACACATTTGGAACAAATACAATACCAGAAGAAAAAATAGAAGAAATAATCAAAAAGAATTTTGACTTAACACCAAAAGGAATTATTGAATATCTTGGTTTACGTGAACCAATTTATACAAAAACAACTAATTATGGTCATTTTGGAAAGCCAGAATTACCTTGGGAAAAAATTATAAAATTAGAGGTCTAGAAAATTATAATACACATAGTATAAAAAAAATTGGGAAATGTAAGAATTTCTCGATTTTTTTATTTATAACTAAATATCCTTGAAACAAACATATTTTTGTGATAAAATCACACTATCAAAATACGAAAAGAGGACAGAAATTGGAAGAAAAAGAAGGAATACTAGCAGAGATAATATATCAAAATGAAGTAAATAGCTATACTGTAGGAATATTTGAAACAGAAGAAGAACAATTTACAGTAGTTGGATATTTACCATTTATATGTAAAGGAGATTCATTAAAAATAATCGGAAAATTTATAGAACACAAAGATTATGGAGAACAATTTAAAATAGAAACATTTGAAAAATTAATGCCACAAACATTATCTGCACTAGAAAAATATCTTGCAAATGGAAATATAAAAGGAGTTGGACCAGCAACAGCAAGTAAAATAATAAAATTATTTGGAGATGAAACCATACATGTATTAAAATACGAACCATCAAAATTAGTACAAATAAAAGGAATAACAAAAGATAAAGCAAAAGAAATATCTGAAAGTTTTATTGAAAATTGGGAAGTATGGCAAATTGTTGGCTTTTTAGAAAGATTTGGATTAGGAGCAGAAAGTGCCAAAAAAGTATATGATCTACTAGGAATAAATGCAATATCAGAAATAGAAAATGATCCATATATTTTAATAGATATTGCAAGAGGTGTAGAATTTTCACAAATAGATAAAATGGCAATAGAACTTGGAATAGAACGAGAAAATCAAAAAAGAGTGAAAAGTGGAATAAAATATGCTTTGATGAAAATCACATATAATGGACATTGTTGTACATTAAAGGAGAATTTAATAGAATATGTAAAACAGTTATTAGGAGTAGCTGAAGAAATAATTGAAGAAGGACTAATAAATTTAAAAGCAAATGAAGATATAGTTATTGAAAAAAGAGATGAAGAAAAATGGGTATATTTATACTCATTTTATAAAACAGAAAATGAGATTGCAGAAAGAATAATAAAATTAAAAAACACTAAAAATGTAAAAAAAATAAGTAATATTGAAAAAGAATTAAAAAAAGTAGAAGAAAGAACAGATATGATTTTATCTGAAAAACAAAAAGAAGCAATAAGAACTATTAATGATAATAATGTAACAATTATTACAGGTGGCCCAGGAACAGGAAAAACGACAATAATAAAAAGTATTATAGAAATCTATAAGCAAAAAAAATATAAAATAGTATTATGTGCTCCTACTGGAAGGGCAGCAAAGAGAATGACAGAAACAACAGGAGAAGAAGCACAAACACTGCATAGATTATTAGAGATAGGAAAAGTTGATGATGATGTATTTTATAAGAAAGACGAAGACTTTGAAGGAGCACCAATAGATGCAGATATAATAATAGTTGATGAGATGTCAATGGTAGATATGTTTGTAATGAGTTACTTGTTAGATTGTATATATTTAGGAACAAAGTTAATTCTTGTAGGAGATACAGACCAGTTGCCATCAGTAGGACCTGGAAGTGTTTTAAAAGATATAATATCATCTGAAAAAATTTCAACAGTACATTTAGATAAAATATTTAGACAGGCTGCAAGAAGTAAAATAATAGTAAATGCACATAGAGTAAACAATGGTCAAAAATTTATACAAAAAGATGATTCAGAATTATCAGAAAATGCAAAAGAAGATTTTTTCTTTATAAAAGAAAATAATCAAGAAAAAATATTAGAACAAGTTTTATCATTATGTAATGGAAGATTAAAAAAGTTCGGAGACTATGACTTTTTTGAAAATATTCAAGTATTAACACCAACTAAAAAAGGAATGTTAGGAACAAAAGAATTAAATAAATCATTACAACAAGAATTAAATCCGCCAAGAGAAGGTGAACCAGAAAAAGCAAGTATGGGAGTAATATTCAGAATTGGTGATAGAATAATGCAAACCAAAAATAATTATGATATGTATTGGGAAAGAAGAGAAGGAGACTCTATAGAAACTGGAAATGGTGTATTTAATGGTGAGATTGGAACAATAACAAATATAAATGAAAAAGAAAAAAATATAAGAATAAAATTCGATGATGATAAAGTTTGTTGGTATGAATTCAATGATTTAGAACAAATAGATCATAGTTATTGTATAACAATACACAAAGCACAAGGAAGTGAATTTGATGTTGTTATAATGATTGTACCACAAGCTGCACCAATGCTTTTAACACGAAATTTATTATATACAGGATTAACAAGAGCTAAAAAATTATTGATTGTAATTGGAAATGATAGAGTTGTAGACTTTATGATAAATAATGTAGATAGTAAAAAAAGAAATACAGGATTGGAATATAAATTGAAAAATACTTAGAGTAATGATATAATAAATTCATAAAATTTTTATAGGAGAAAGAATAGTGTCAGATAAAGAGAATGTTTTAATATTAGATAGAATAAGCGATTTTAATAGTGTAATAAGTTTTTATGAAGAAACAGCAGAACTTATAACAAAATTAAGACCCAATATAACAATGACAGAATTAAAAGATGAATTTGAAAGTCTTTCGCAATATGAAAAAATAGTATTTGCAGCTAGAGCAATGGTAGTATCAGAATCATTAAAATTATTTAATATAGAAGAAATATTATCTAAATATCGTATAGGAAATGTAGAACTTGAAAGAATGTTTGAAGGGATAGATTTTTTAGATAAATTTCAATTAAAAAATTCAAATGATAAAAAACAAAAAATAAGGCAATTAAGGAATTGCTTAGCACATGCAATGTATGAAATAAAAATAGTTAATGATTCAAAAATATATATTCACATTAATAATGGATATATATCAGGAGATATAGAAATTAATGAATTTATAGAATTAATAAAAAGTTATGAGAATGTTTTTGATAAATTTATTGAGAAAAAACTAGAAAAACTTGGAGTTTTATATTTTGATGAAAAAAAGCTAGATGAGAAAACAGAAAAATTATCAATTAATAAATTTGTAAATAGTATTACTATTTCAGGAAAGAAAATTTCACCAGAAAGAGAAAAAGAAATAAAAAAATGGTTGAAAAATATAGGAATAAATAATTTAAGAATTTCGGGGAAAGATACTAAAACGAAGCAAAAACAAAGATCACAACTAATATTAACAACAGCATTTTTAATTAATGCAACTGCTAAGAATGAAGATGATATAAAAGTAGCAGTATCATCAGATGTAAATTATATGATTCAATTATATTCTATGATAATAGCATCACCTGAATATTGGAGAGCAGGGGATGAGCAAGCAATGGAAGAAGAAAATATATCTATAAAAGAATTATATGATTTATCAATTTCACAATTAGCTGCTCAGAAACCATTTTTATATGCAAAATCAGCAATAGCTTTAGCTAATTATTGTTTTGTTTATATAAGAGAAATAAACAAAAATAGAAATAGACCAATTTTTGAATATAATGGAATTGATTTGAGTGGAGTCACAATAAAATATTTGAGTAAAGAAGAATCAATAAAACGAACAATAAATTTAAGAGAAAAGCTAGAAAGAGCACCCAAAAGAAAAAAAGACCAAATACAGAAACAAATAGATAGATATGGAGATGTTATGGTAAATAGTTCTAATTTGTTTAGACATTTAAGAGATAGCATTGCACATAATAATTATAATATAGACTATAGTAAGTATATAAATACAAGAAAATTAGATGATATTATTATAACTTTTAGAACTTATGAAAAATATACTGATGAATTAGATTTTGAAGTAGAAATATCAGTAAAAGAAATAAAAAGATTAGTAAAAGAACTTCAAAATAGTATCAATTTAAGTATTGAGCTATCAGATGAAGGAAAAAACTCAGAAGTTAGTTTTTTAAGAGAAGCATTAGTTTTTAGAAATCTTGGATTAGAAGATATAGAAAAAGAGTCTATATCAAGGAAAGAAGAAGAAAGATGATTGATGAAACATATAATGAAGTTTGGAAATTATTAAATAATATCCCTTTGAGAGACTACCTAAAAATTCCAAAGAAAGAAATTAGTGAAATATTAAAAAATAAAGTTCCTAATTATAGTGATAGAAAGATAAGCGAAGAAAATATAAAAGCAGTGAGTACGGAAGCATTAAAAATTTATACAAGGTTATATTATAACTATATAGCAACTAAAGAAGAAAAAAATAAAATAGAAGAAATTTTAAAAATTAATAGTAAAAATAGAACGAAAAAAAGTTCGCAAAACTATTGACAAAAATCAAAGAAAAACATATAATACTTTTCGAACAGATATTTGATATTTAACTTACGAAAAGTATTATTATTTTTTTGGAGGATTGCCATGATTACAAATTTACATATAAAAAATATAGGAATAATAGATGATTTAGAAATAAATTTAAACAAAGGAATGAATGTATTAACAGGAGAAACAGGAGCTGGTAAAACATTAATAATTGATTCATTAGGAGTAATTTGTGGTGGACGATTTTCAAAAGAAATGATAAGAAAAGGTGAAAGCCATTCATATGTAGAAATATGTATGTATGAGCCACAAGATATAAATTCAGTAGATGGAAATATTATTGTAACAAGAGAAATATATAGCAATGGAAGAAATACTTGTAAAATAAATGGAAGACTTGTAACTGTATCAGAATTAAAAGATTTTATGAGTAAATATATAGAAATACATGGTCAAAATCAAAATCAACAATTATTTGATAGTTCAACACATATAAAATATCTTGACAATTTTATAGGAGAAGAATTATTACCATTAAAAAGTGAATATAGCTCAAAATTTATAAGATATAATGAAGTAAAAAGAGAAATAAGAAATAATTACGGAGATGAAAAAGAAAAACAAAGAAAATTAGATTTATTAAAATATCAATTAAATGAAATACAAGAAGCAAAATTAAAAAAAGATGAAGAAGAAAAATTAGAAGAAAAAAGAAAAATAATGTTAAACTCAGAAAAAATAGCAAAAAACTTATCAGAAGCAAGTCAAGCAGTTGGAGAAAATACAATAGATGTAATAAATAGTGCAGTAAGAGCATTAGAAAAAATAGAAGAAATAGATTCAAAATATAGTTCAACAATAGAAAGTCTAAGAAACATATATTATGAAATGGAAGAAATATCAAGAGATATAGAAACATATTGTGAAGATGTTGACTTTGATGAACAACAAAGAGAAGAAGTAGAAACAAGATTAGACATTATATATGATTTAAAAAGAAAATATGGAAACAATATTGAAGAAATATTAAAATATGGAAAAGAAGTTGCAGATGAGATAAATAAAATAGAAAATGCAGAAGAAATAAATGCTAAACTAAGAAAAGAAAAAGCTGAGTTAGAAACAGAGCTAAATGTAATAGCAATGAAAATAAGTGAAATTAGAAAAAAATATGCAACAGAATTAAATCAAAGAATTAATAAAGAATTATTAGAATTAGAAATGAAAAATGCAACAATTAATGTAAAAGTAGAATATAAAGCAAATGAATATTTTGAAAATGGTAAAGATTCTGTTCAAATTTATATTAGAACAAATATTGGCGAAAATGAAAGTGAACTAGTAAAAATTGCATCAGGAGGAGAAATGTCAAGAATAATGCTAGCTATAAAAAAAGTAATAGCAGAAGCGGATGAAGTACCTGTTATGATATTTGATGAAATTGATACTGGAATAAGTGGAAAAGCTGCTAATGCAGTGGCTGATAAAATGAAAAGCATTTCAAAAAATCATCAAGTTTTGTGCATATCACATTTGGCTGCAATTGCTGCAAGTGCAAATTATAACTATTTCATAAGTAAAAAAGTAGAAAATGAAAGAACAGCTACAAAAGTAAAATTATTAAATGAAAAAGAAGTTTTATGTGAAATTGCAAGAATCTCTTCAGGAGAAGTAAATGAAGTTACATTACAATATGCAAATGAATTAAGAAAAAAAGTATCTTAAAAACAAAAAAATTATAGTAAAATAGAAAATAAAATGATATAATGCTAGTAAAATAGATTATATCATTTTTTATTAAAAAGAGAAAAATAAATTCTTTTTCAAAAGAATATTTTATGGAAGGAATGAAGGAAAATGCCAGAGAGACCAGAAGTAATAAAAATGAGAGAAAATGCGCATGATAGGCAATACGTATTAGAAAATGTATCAAAAGAAGGTGGACTATTAGATTATGCAGGAGAAGAAATGAAAGATGATAGAGAGATTGCCTTAGTTGCAGTGCATAATAATCCAGAAGCATTAGAATATGTTAGTGATAGATTAAAAGCAGATAGAGAAATAGTATATGACTCAGTAAGTGAAGTTGGGTGGACATATTGCTATGCAAAAGAAAATTTATTAAATGATAAAGAATTATTAATGGCTGGATTGAAAAAAACAGGACAAATTTTGTATTTTGCATCACCAGAAATGAGAGATGATAAAGAAGTAGTAATGTTAGCTGCAACGAATAAACCAATTATAATAAAGTTCGCAAGTGGAAGGCTGAGAGAAGACAAAGAAATAGGATTATCAGCAATGAAATCTAATAAAAATTGTTATGAATTTTTAGGACCGAACTTAAAACAAGATGAAGATATATTAGCAATAAAAAATGGATAAAAATATATTTAACCTAAATTAGTGAAATTGCTTGATTTTTTTGGTAAAATATAGTACAATAGTTATGTTGAAAAAATATTCCTTTAACTTAGCCTAATAAAAGACACCTATTATTAGAGCTCGGTATAAGGAGAAAAAAGAAATAGGAGGTGTTAATAACATGACAGTAGAAAGAAAACAAGAAATCATTAATCAATATAGAAGAGATGAAAAAGATACAGGATCATCTGAAGTTCAAATCGCTCTTTTAACAGAAAGAATTAATGAATTAACAGAGCATTTAAAAGTTCATAAAAAAGACAATCATTCAAGAAGAGGAATGCTTAAAATGGTTGGTAAAAGAAGAAATTTATTAAACTACTTAGCAAAGAAAGATGAAGAATCATATAAAGCACTAGTTGAAAAATTAGGACTAAGAAAATAGTTTAAGATTTGTAAAAGGACGTGTGCGATAAAAGCCTGCGTCCTTTTGTTTTATATAATAGGAAAGTTATACTTTCCTATTATATAAAATGTTACAATCGCTAGCCATTTGAGATTTCATCGCTTCGCTCAGAAACTCAAATCGGGCGAGAACAAATCAAAGAAAAATTGAAAATTTTTCTTATTTGTTCTTAAAGTAAGTCAAATGTATTTGGAAAAGTAGCTTGTATAATGTGCTTTAAACAAATAAAACATATTATAGAGGTTACAATCTAATTACAAGTTTGACTTACTTAAATAGGTGTAAAGAATAAAAGAAAGGAGTTTATGGATTATATAAATAAACCATAAAAAAGAAAAAGTATATGTTTAAAAGTTATGAAACAGAATTAGCAGGTAGAAAACTTGTAATAGAAACAGGAAAATTAGCAGGATTAGCAAATGGAAATGTTGTAGTAAAATATGGAGATACAGTTGTAATGGTAAATGTTACAGCATCAAAAGAGCCAAAAGAAGGAATAGACTTTTTTCCATTATCAGTAGATTTTGAAGAAAAAATGTATTCAGTTGGAAAAATACCAGGATCTTATACAAAAAGAGAAGGAAAACCAAGTGATAAAGCAATATTAGTATCAAGAGCTATAGATAGACCATTAAGACCATTATTCCCAAAAGATTTCAGAAATGATGTAGTAGTTGTTGCAACAGTATTATGTGTTGAACAAGATAATTCACCAGAAGTAGCAGCAATGATTGGTGCATCTGCAGCATTATCAATATCTGATATACCATTTGGAGGACCAACAGCAGCAGTAAATGTAGGATTAGTAAATGGAGAAATAGTAATAAATCCAACAGAAGCACAAAGAAAAGTAAGTGACTTAAATTTAACAGTTGCAGGAACAGTTGAAAAAGTAGCAATGATTGAAGCAGGAGCAAATGAAGTTCCAGATGATGTAATGTTAGAAGCAATCAAAAAAGGACATGAAGAAATCAAAAAAGTATGTCAATTTATTCAAAAAATGAAAGACGAAATAGGAAAGCCAAAATTTGCATACAAATCATTTGCAGTAGATCATGATTTATATGAAGAATTAGAAAAAGATTATACAGAAAAAATGAAAACAGCTGTACAAGAAATAGACAAAGATACAAGAGACAATAATGTTGCAGTATTAACAGAAGAAATTGAAAATGCTCTTGCTGAAAAATTAGGAGAAGAAGAATTCGAAAAAAGAAAGCAAGAAATTGGTGAAGCAGTTTATAAATTAGAGAAAAAATGTGTAAGAGATATGATATTCTATGAACATAAAAGAGTTGATGGAAGAGCAATTGATGAAATAAGACCATTATCATGTGAAGTAGGATTATTACCACGTACACATGGAAGTGCATTATTTACAAGAGGACAAACTCAAGTAATGTCAATAGTAACACTTGGAATGAAGAGTGAAGAACAAGAATTAGATGGAATAGATACAGAAACAGCAAAAAGATATATGCATCAATATAACTTCCCTGGATATAGTGTTGGTGAAGCAAAAACATCAAGAGGACCTGGAAGAAGAGAAATTGGACATGGTGCATTAGCAGAAAAAGCATTAGTTCCAGTATTACCACCAGTAGAAGAATTCCCATATGCAATAAGAGTTGTATCAGAAGTATTATCTTCAAATGGTTCAACATCACAAGCAAGTATATGTGGAAGTACATTAGCATTAATGGATGCAGGTGTTCCAATTAAGAGACCAGTTGCTGGTATCTCAACAGGACTTGTAACAAATCCAGAAAATCCAGATGATTATGTAATGTTAACAGACATTCAAGGATTAGAAGACTTTTTCGGAGATATGGACTTCAAAGTTGGCGGAACAGAAAAAGGTATTACAGCAATACAAGTAGATATTAAAGTAGATGGATTATCATATAAGATAATAGAAGAAGCATTTGCAAGAACAAGAAAAGCAAGACAATATATATTAGATGATATAATGAAACCAGTTATTTCAGAACCAAGAGAAGAAATATCAAAATATGCACCACATATAATTACAACACAAATTAAAGTTGAAAAAATTAAAGATGTAATTGGAAAAGGTGGAGAAACAATTAATAAAATAATTGATGAAACAGGTGTAAAAATAGATATTGAAGAAGATGGACAAGTATTTATTTATTCAACAGATGCTGAAATGGGAGAAAAAGCATTAGATATAATAGAAAATATAGCAAGAGTAGTTGAAGTTGGACAAATATATTATGGAACAGTAACAAGAACTACATCATTTGGAGCATTTGTAGATATTGGTGGAGGAAAAGAAGGATTAGTTCATATATCTAAAATAGCTAAAGAACATATTAAAAACGTTACAGACTATGTAAATGTTGGAGATAAAGTTCCAGTAAAAGTTATTGAAATAGATGACCAAGGTAGAATTAATTTAACAATGAAAGATTTAGTTGAAAATAATTCAGAAGAAAATAAAGATGAAAATTCTTCAGAGGAAAACACAGAAGCCCTTTCAAGTGAAGAGAAAATAGAAGAATAATATAATAAAAAGATTCTTAGTAGTAGATTTGTACTATATAAGAATCTTTTTTTTTTCTATTTTATAAGTGCTTTTAATTTATTTCTTAAATTATCAGAACATTTTATAAGAGGTAAACGTGGTTCTCCAAAATTAAAGCCTAATAAATTTAATGCTTCTTTGACTGGAATAGGATTTGTTTCTTCAAACAAGGCATTAATTATAGGTAAAGCTTTTAATTGATATTTTAAAGAATCTGCAAGATTTCCAGCAAAAAAAGAATTTGTAATATCAAGAGTAAGAGAAGGATTTATATTTGAAAGAACAGATATAACTCCTTGACCACATAATGATAAAATAGGTAAAATTTGATCATCATTTCCAGAATATATTGGTAGATTATCACCACATAAACTAGCTATTTTGATAATTTGGCTTATATTACCACTAGCTTCTTTAATCCCAACAATATTTTTGATTTTTGATAATTCTAAACAAGTTTCAGGAGAAATATTCATTCCTGTACGACTTGGAACATTATATAAAATAATAGGAATTGAAACAGAATTACTAATTGATTTATAATGTTCAATTAAACCATTTTGAGTAGTTTTATTATAATAAGGAGTAACAACAAGTAATCCATCTGCTCCAAGTTTTTCAGCTATTTTAGACATTTCAATTGCTGATAAAGTATTATTTGAACCAGTTCCAACAATTATAGGAACTCTTTTATTAGTAACAGAAATTGCACATTTTATTAAATCAATTTTCTCATTTTGAGACATTGTTGAAGCTTCTCCAGTAGTACCACATACAACTAAAGCATTTATTCCAGAGTTTATTTGTAACTCGATAAATTCTTCAAATACTTTAAAATTAATTTTTTCATCAATAAAAGGAGTTGCAAGAGCAGTTGCTACACCTGTAAATAATTTATTTTTCATAAGTTTCCTCCATATTTAAAAGTTTTTCAACAATTTGAATAGCATTACTAGCAGCACCTTTTCTTAAATTATCAGCAACAACCCATAAATTAAGAGAATTTGGCTTGCTGAAATCTCTTCTAATTCTTCCAACTAATACATCATCATGACCATTAGCTATTGAATTTATAGGATATGAATCATTTTTATCATCATTTAAAACAAGAATCCCAGGTGAAGTTTTTAAAGTTGTAATAACATCAGAAATTTCAAAGTTTTTTTCAAATTCAACATTTATACTTTCACTGTGACAATTTCTAACAGGGACTCTAACGCAAGTAGCTGTAATAGGAAGCAAAGACTTATTCAAAATTTTTTTAGTTTCATTAATCATTTTGTACTCTTCTTTTGTATAACCGTCAGATTCAAACACATCAATATGAGGTATACAGTTATTGAAAATTGGATATGGAAATTTGTTAGGAGTGATACCTTTAATTCCATTTTCTAAGTCTTCAATTCCAGCTTTACCAGCACCTGAAACCGCTTGATAAGTTGAATATACTATTCTTTTTATTTTGTATCTATCATCTAATGGTTTTAAAGCAACAATTGCTTGAATTGTTGAACAGTTTGGATTTGCAATAATTCCTTTGTTTTCAAATATTTTCTCTGGGTTAACTTCTGGAACAACCAAAGGAACATTTTTATCCATTCTGTAAACGCTACTGTTATC
>ENA-ORSB01002906-ORSB01002906.1-human-gut-metagenome-genome-assembly--contig:-NODE-2906-length-12808-cov-6.109935_pt1 | contig 12808 bp, 7 predicted proteins | sample MGYA00242180_ERZ509144 | MGnify/ENA primary metagenome ERZ509144 (study PRJEB26280, sample SAMEA2338661) | human gut metagenome | biome: human gut; feature: human-associated habitat; material: faeces...
TCCCCATGAACGGCTTTCACCACGCGCGGACACTGTGGCAAGCCGCATGGCGGTGTTCCGCAGGCTGAAGCATCCCGAAGAGGGCAGCACGCTGTTCGGCCCCATCCGCATTCTGGTCATGCCGGTGCGCTCCCTCATCCAACCGGTGGTCGCAGGCTTGGGGGACGTCGAACCACTCGTGTTCTCCCAAGGCGAGGAACTGCCTCTTGACGAAGCATCCCGCAAACTGGTGGAAAACGCGTACACGCGCGTCGACTTGGTGATGGACCGTGGCGAATTCGCCGTCCGCGGTGGCATCATCGACGTTTTTCCGCCCACTCTGCCGCATCCGGTGCGTATCGAATTCTTCGGCGACGAGATTGACCGGATCAGCGAATTCAACCCCGTCAACGGTCAGGTGACGCGCACGCTCCAGCACATCGCCATCTATCCCGCGTCGCACTATGTGACGACGAAGGACAAGATGGAGCGCGCCATCGAGGAGATCGAACGCGAGCTGGAGGTGCGGGAGAAGTTCTTCACCGACAACGGACAGGCGGTGGAGGCGCAGCGCATCCACCAGCGGACGAGGTACGACATCGAGATGATGCGTGAGCTGGGCTACTGCACGGGCATCGAGAACTATTCGCGCGTCATTTCCGCGCGGCCCGAGGGGTCTGCGCCCATGACGCTGCTCGACTACTTCCCCAAGGACTTTCTGCTCTTTGTGGACGAGAGCCATGTGACGCTTCCGCAGGTGCGGGCGATGTACAACGGCGACCGCGCGCGCAAGGAGCAGCTTGTCGAATATGGTTTCCGCCTGCCGTCGGCGTTTGACAATCGTCCGCTGCTGTTCGAGGAATTTGAGCAGCGCATCGGGCAGACGATTTTCGTCTCCGCAACGCCCGGCCCGTATGAAATCAGCCACGCATCCCAGATTGTGGAACAGATTATCCGCCCGACTGGGCTGCTTGACCCCAAAATCATCCTCCGCAAGGCGACCGGTCAGGTGGATGACCTCGTGGGCGAAATCCACCAAGTCGTGGCGAAAAAACAGCGCGTGCTGGTGACGACGCTCACCAAGCGGATGGCGGAGAGCCTGACGGAGTACCTGCAAAGCATGGACATCCGCGTCCGCTACCTGCACAGCGACGTGACGACGATGGATCGCATGGCGCTGATTCGCGGGCTGCGGCTCGGCGAATATGACGTGCTGGTGGGCATCAACCTCCTGCGCGAGGGGCTGGACTTGCCCGAAGTGTCGCTCGTCGCGATTCTCGACGCGGACAAGGAAGGTTTCCTGCGTTCGGAAACGTCGCTCGTGCAGACCATCGGGCGCGCCGCGCGAAACGTCGATGGGCGGGTGATTATGTACGCCGATGTGATGACGGACAGCCTGATGCGCGCCATCAGCGAAACCAACCGCCGCCGCGCGATTCAGGAGGAGTACAACCGCGTGCACGGCATCACGCCGGAGTCGGTGCGCAACGCGGTGCATCAGGTGCTGGAGATTACGAAGAAGGCGGAAGAAAGCGCGCCCGCCGCGATGAGCGAGGACGAGCGGAACGCGCTGATGAAGCAGGTGGAGGATCAAATGCTGTCGGCGGCAAAGGCGCTGGACTTCGAGCAGGCGGCGAAGCTCCGCGACCAGCTGCTGGAACTCAAGGGGGAAAAGCCCCAGGCGGAGCAGATTCAAAAGAAGCGGAGAAGGACGCGCGAAAGCACCAGACACCACTAAGTTTGGAAGCGTAACCAAGCCGGGCAGCCCAAAAAGGGTCAAGGGACAATGTCCCTTGCAGGGTGCAGGGACAGCGTCCCTGCTGGGGTTTGGGGCAACGCCCCAACTGTTCCTCGTCCAGCCAACTCAAAAGGAAAATTCAAGCAGAGCAGCCTTGGTCGCAGGCAGCGAAGCGTCCCTGCGCAGTAACTTTGCGCGTCCTCAGACGCGCTCCCAAGCTGCTCTTTCCAACAACCGTGCTGTGTCGCGCCAAATGGGCGCGACCGCCCCGTATGCCGCCAGTCAAAACCTCACGTTTATTCTCCCAAATCGCTCATTCCTCATTGCGAATTATCCCGGAGGTGTCCCATGCCCACCAAACGCTTTCTCCCCCTGCTGCTCCTGCCTTTCGTGCTGCTGACGGTGTTTCTGTGCCTCGCCGTTCTCCTCGGCGGGCAGGATTTCGTCCACGCGCTGCTCAACGTGGCGGTGCTGCCGTGATGCGCCCAAATCGCGCTGGTTCGGCGCTTTCGCAGTATTTTTGCTCTCTCCTGACCGCCGTGCTGCTGCTCGTTTCACTGCTGTGCGGGCTGATTTTCTTCGCCACCACGCGCACGTTCGCCGCGTCTGTCCTGTCATCCAGCGAAAAAGAAAGTCAGCACAAAACCGAGTGGAACGCCGCGCAGATTCAGGCGGATTTTGCCCTATCTGATGCTGCGCTTGCCCCCATGTCCGGCGCTTGCGCGGCGTATCAGGCGGAACTTGCGGTTTATTGGCACGACTTCTTCCGCACCGATGCGGAGGAACTGCCCGCCGCTCCCGCCCCCCTCGATGAGCGCGAAATGGTCGCCCTTGTCATGGCGGATGAAGGCTTCCAAGCCCGCGTGGATGCGGATTTTCGCCGTGCCACCGCCCGCGACGAGGTCGTTTACCCCCTCTCGCAGTTTGTCCAGCGATATTCCTTCCCCATCCGGCAGAGCCTGATGGAATTGCTCGGCGGACTGGCGGCACAGAAATGCAGCCTCCCGCGCCTGCTCCACGCGGTCGAAATCAGCGGTGCGGTCTGTCTGCTGGCGGCGATTCTGCTCCTGCTTTGCTGCCGCCGCGTCCGCGTCGGCGCAACGCTCACCGCCACAGGGCTCGCCGCGCTGCTGCTTCTGCTCCCCGCGCTGCTGCTCAACCTGCCGGGGCTGCTCCACCCGCTCTCGTCCATCGCGCAGGCGCAAGTCACCCGCGCATTGCTGCTGCTCGGCGGCGCACAGGCGGTTTTCGCCGCGGTGACGCTGCTGCCGGGCATCCTGCTGCTTCGGAGGGCACACGCATGATGCAGAAGAACACCATCACCGTCACGTCGGATAAAATTACCCAGCCGTTAACATTCGCATTTGCCGCGGATTTCCACAACGGCGATGCGGATGAGGCGCTTTCGCTCATGCGGGGCTGCGACGCGATTCTCATCGGCGGCGACCTCGTCAACCGCCACAGCCGCCACGGATGGCGCAATGCCGCGCGCTTCCTCGACCTTGCGCCGCGCGTCGCCCCCACGTTCTACAACCTCGGCAACCACGAGCGGCTGCTGCCCGACATCGCGGAATACCTTCCTTTGGTGCAGAAAAGCGACGTGACCGTACTGGACGACTGCTTTGTGGACTTCCGCGGCATCACCCTCGGCGGGGTCAGCAGCGCGCGGAAAATGCCGGGAATGCCGCCCGTTCGCGCGCAAATGGACGCAAAAAAGCCTTTCCTGCAAGCCATGGCTGCGCGGGACGGGTTCAAGCTGCTGCTCTGCCACCACCCGGAGTATTTCGCGCCGCTGGTGCAGGGGCTGGACATTGACCTGACGCTCGCGGGGCACGCGCACGGCGGGCAGGTGCGGATTGGTTCGCAGGGAATTTACTCGCCGGGTCAGGGGCTTTTCCCGAAATTGACGAGCGGGTTTTATTTTGATGACAAACTGTTCATCAGCCGCGGCATGACGAACTCCGCCTGTGCGCCGCGCCTGTGGTGTCCGTGCGAGCTGGTGATGGTGCGGCTGCTGCCCAATCGCGCTATATGAATAGGTAACGATTTTTCCTGCTTGCTGGAAGAATCCTGTCTGTTGAATCGTTGTATGATTATCCACAGTTTCTCCCCAATTCGATTCACGAAGGAGGTTTCCGCATGAAAAAACTGCTTTGGGTGCTGATTTTGCTGCTGCTCCCGCTGACCGCCTTGGCGGAAGATGCCGAAAGTCGCCGCGACGGCGCGTTCTTCTACCAGATTGCGGATGGCGAAGCGATTCTGACCGGCTGCGACTGGGACGCGATGCAGGCGGATTCGCTGTACATGTTCGCCGAACCGCCGGTTTCGTTGGAGATTCCGGCGACGCTGGGCGGCTATCCCGTCACGTCGATTGGCGGCGGGGTGTTCTGCTCGCTGGACGGCTGCCCCGTAGATGCGCCGTTCGAGGTTGTGCTCCCCGAAGGGCTTCGCACTCTGGATGCCTACACCTTCACCGAATGCTTCTACGCGACGAAAATCACCCTGCCCGCGTCGCTGGAAATCATCCCGGAGGGCTGTTTCGACCGGGTTCCCGCCGAAATCGACTTCCCGAACGGCAATCCGCGCTATTCCTGCGAAAACGGCTTTCTGATTAACAATACTACGCAGACGCTGCTGTACACCGCGCCGTCGAGCCACGGCATCGCGCTGCCCGCCGTCCGCCGCCTTGGCGACTGGTCGCTTTCCAACTATTACCTCTGGTACGACGATTATGACCCCGTTCTGCCCGACACGCTGGAAAGCGTTGGCAGTTACGTCTTCTATGACTGCGGCGTGACCCGCGTCACCTTCCCCGACGGCATCACCGAACTGTCGCCCTTCACCTTTTCCTGCACCGCTTTGCAGGAAGTCCACCTGCCCGCGTCGCTGCGGGAAATCCCAGATTACTGCTTTTGGGACTGCCATCTGACCGCGCTGACCATCCCCGACGGCGTGACCCGCATCGGCGCGCACGCGGTGGACTGGTTCACGGGCGAAATCATTGGGGCCGTCACCCTCCCCGCATCGGTGGAATTTGTGGGTTATCGCGCGTTTCCGGACGAATGCGACGTGACGGCTTTGAACCCGCAGGTTCATTTTGAGACTGCTGCGGAGTACGCCGAGCGAATCCCCGAATATGACTGGTATGGCGACGAAGCGGCGGACGCTCTCTATTCAGATGGGCTGTTCGACTACGAGCTTTCGTCGCGCGGCGCGGTTCTGCTCGACTGTTCCCGCTTCTTGAACCAGCCAGAAGTCCCCGACGTGCTGGAAATTCCGTCAGAATTGGGCGGAACTCCTGTCGTGGCAATTGCGGCGAATGCGTTGAACACATCTGAATCCTGTGCCGATAGCCTTTTGTTCGGCATTGTGCTGCCAGAGGGCGTTCAGCGTGTGGAAGCAGATGCGTTTCAATGCTGTCACGCAGCAACGCAGATTTCCTTTCCCTCCACGCTAACAATGCTCGCGGAAGGCAGTTTTTTTCACGTCTACGCGGAAATCGACTTTCCGAACGGCAACCCGCGCTATTCCTGCGAAAACGGCTTCCTGATTGACCGCGACACGCAGACGCTGCTGTACGCCGCGCCGTCCAGTCAGGGGCAGCCGATTCCCGCCGTCCGTCGCTTGGGCGATTCCGCGCTGGATAACTGGAAACCTGCGGGTAACGAAATCCGCCTGCCGGACACGCTGGAATCCATCGGTCCTTACGCCTTGGACGGGCAGTACACGGGCGATTTTTCCCCGCTGGCGGCGCTGATTCTCCCCGACGGCGTCCGCGAACTGTCCGATTGCAGCATTTACGGCTGCTGGGAGATTCAGCTGCTGCGCTTCCCGGCGACGCTGACGGAAATTCCCGCCTACTGCGTCGCAAACTGCGGGCTGGGCGCGGTGGAAATCCCGGAGGGCGTGATGCGCATCGGAGAATTTGCCTTCTACTACTACGATTGGGAGCAGACGGAATTGTCCGCCGTCACCTTGCCCGCGTCGGTGGAATTTGTGGGCTTCCGCGCCTTCCCGGACGAATGCGAAATCACCGCGCTAAACCCCGACACGCACTTTGAAACAGAGGAAGAAATCAATCAGCGGAATCCCGATTGGGCGTATCGCATCCCCTAACAATCAAGAAAGGTCGTTTTCCGCATGAACGAACTCGATTCGCTTCTTCGCGCCGCCGGACACATGATGCTTGACTACCAGTCCCCGAAGGTGTTCAGCAAGGGGCATCACGCCGATTTCGTCACCGAGGCGGACATTGCGGTGCAGTCTTATCTCGTCGATGCGCTGCAAAGGGCGTATCCGCGCGCGAAATTCTTCGCCGAGGAGGAGGAGCGGCACGTCCTCACCGACGCGCTGACCTTCATCATCGACCCCATCGACGGCACGACGAACTACTTCCGCCGCCGCCGCTGCTCGATGATTTCCATCGGTGCGGTGGAAAATAAACTTCCCGTTTTCGGCGGGTTGTACGACCCCTACGCGGACGAAATGTACCTCGCGGAACGCGGCAAGGGCGCGACCTGCAACGGCGAGCGCATCCGCGTGTCGGACACGCCGATGGACAAGGCGCTGATTGGCTTCGGCTCTGCGCCGTACTACGAGGAGTTGTTTTCGCTGACCGGGCGGACAGTTTCGACCCTGCTGCCGAAAATCGCCGATGTGCGCCGGACGGGCAGCGCCTGCCGGGAACTGTGCGACGTGGCACGCGGCATCAGCGATGGGCACTTCGAGTGGCGGCTCCAGCCGTGGGACTACTGCGCGGGCACGCTGCTGATTGAAGAAGCTGGCGGGCGCTGCGGCGACATCTGCGGCGGAAGCGTCGTCTACGACCGCCCGATGGCGCACATGGCGGCGAACGCGCGCATTTTCGATAATCTGCGCGAAGTGCTGCAATCAGCGGATTGCGAAAATCCCGATTCTATGGTATAATCAGGGTATCAACCTGAAAAGGAGCGACTGACATGATTCCGACCCCGCACATTACTGCCAAGGAAGGCGATTTCGCCCGCACTGTCCTCATGCCCGGCGACCCGCTGCGCTCGAAGTTCATTGCGGACAACTACCTCGAAAACGCCGTGCTTGTCAACAACACGCGCGGCGTGCAGGGCTACACCGGCACCTACAAGGGCAAGCGCGTGTCCGTGATGGCGTCCGGCATGGGGATGCCCTCCATCGGCATTTACTCCTATGAGTTGTTCAAGTTCTACGGTGTGGAAAACATAATCCGCGTCGGCACGGCGGGGATGCTCAGCCAGAAGCTGAAAGTGCGCGACATCGTGCTGGGCATGAGCGCGTACACGAACAGCAATTTCGGGCAGCAGTACGGTTTCCGTGGGAACGTCGCGCCGTGCTGTTCCTACGCGCTGCTTTCTGCCGCAATGGAAGCGGCCAAGAAGCTCGGCGTGACCCCCGTGCCGGGTGCGCTGTACTCGTCGGATATTTTCTATGACGAGTCGCAGCCGTCGCCGGGGCAGGTGCTGCAAGGCTTGGGCGTGCTGGCGGTGGAGATGGAAGCGGCAGCGCTTTACATGAACGCGGCCAAGGCCGGAAAGAAGGCACTTTGCATGCTGACTATTTCGGATCATCTCTATACCGGCGAGCATTTGAGCGCAGAGGACCGACAGCTTGGATTTAAAAAGATGATGGAGATCGCGCTGGAGCTGGCATAGTTTTCATATTACAGATAAAAAGGAGATAGATGAAAATCTATCTCTTTTTTATTTGATAAATTTTTATAAACAGTTGTATTTTTTGAGGTAGTTTAGGAAAACGGAACAGTTTGCGAAATTTGCCCTAAAGTATTGATTTTATTGAGTTCTATCTTGGAAAAATTAACGAAAATAAAATTCTCAAACCGGACCAAAACGGACTTTTTTTACCACTTTTTTCTTTCAAACTTCCATGACCTGAAAACCTTATTTTACAAGGCTTTTAATTCGGTTTGAGATTTTTAAGACAGTTTGAGAATTTTGGGCAAGTAGAATTTTTTAATTTCAAGGTTGGAAATTTATTTTTAAAGTCGGAAAAATTTTTCTGATTTTTTGTTCTGTTGAAAAAGAAGATTTGCAGATTTTAAGAAAATTACCAAAAGAAGCGCAAATTACTTTTAAATTAGCAACAACTTAATCTACCCATATTTATGCTATAATGCCCTTATGGAAAACATTTTAAGTAAAATTAAAGAAGAATTTTTGACAAAATTTTCTGAAAATCCTTTTTTAATGACTATTGAAAAGCAGGCATATTTTGAACTACCAATTTATTCTGTAGATTATCAGAGAGATTGAGAAAAGTACCCCCGGAAGTTTGAGAGAATTCTCAAACTTTTTACATTCTGGAGGAAATACTTCAAAACTAATTGATACAAATTCTTAAACTCAAAGATAATTAACTCTCAAATTAACAGATACTTTTTTAATAAGGTTTATGCTTTTTGAAAAATATTATGAACTCTATTTAAACACTAATAAAACTCCATTTAAACAATATTTGAATATCATTTAAAAACTGTTTGAGCCATGTCCATATTTGACATATGCATATGTTTTAATGGAATTATCTCAGCATTGTTACACAACAAACTAAGGAATATTTTCATGATACAATTAAGGTAGCTTCCTATAAGTTTTTATTATCAGAAGTTGTGAGGTGAAGAATGGCTATATTACCTAAAAATCAAATGACTGAAGAAGATATCAAACTTAATTTTATTACTCCGGCATTAGAAAAAGCCGGGTGGAAAGATAAAATTACAATGGAAACAAAAGTTCAGTTTACTGACGGTAAAATCAACTTGCGTGGTAATATGGCATCCAGAGAAAAGCCTAAAAAGGCTGACTACGTTTTGTATATAAACGCAAATAATCCAATAGCAATTGTAGAAGCAAAGGATAATAAACACTCTGTATCACATGGTTTGCAGCAAGCTATGGAATATGCTAAAAAATTAGACATTAATTTCGCATATAGCTCTAATGGTGATGGGTTTATAGAACATGATTTTTTAACAGGTAAAGAAAGAGAATTTACTTTAGATGAATTTCCAAGCCCAGAAGAACTGATTAACAGATTTAAATCTCAGAAAAATATTACAGACGCTGAAGAACAAATTATAGAACAGCCATACTATACGAGCAGTAAAACGTATCCGCCTCGCTATTATCAAAGAGTTGCCGTAAATAGAACGCTTGACGCTATTGCAAGAGGGCAAGAACGTTTATTGCTTGTTATGGCAACAGGTACAGGTAAAACTTATACAGCATTTCAGATTGTTTATAGATTAATAAAAAGTGGATTAAAAAAGAAAATCTTATATTTGGCAGACAGAAATATTCTTGTTGATCAATCTATTCAGCAAGACTTTGCTCCGTTAGAAAAAACTATTCATAAAGTAAATTTTGCAAAAGATAATAAAACAACTATAACTGCATACGAAGTTTATTTTTCATTGTATCAGCAATTAATTGGCGATGATGATAAAGAACATTATAGTGAATTGTTTTCACCGGATTTCTTTGATTTGATTATAGTTGATGAGTGTCACAGAGGTTCTGCAAAAGAAGAAAGTCGTTGGCGTAGAATTTTAGAATATTTTTCTTCTGCAACACAAATTGGTATGACAGCAACTCCTAAAGAAACAAAATATACTTCAAATATTTCTTATTTTGGAGACCCAGTTTATACATATAGTTTAAAAGAAGGCATTGATGATGGTTTCTTAGCGCCATTTAAAGTTATAAATGTTACTACTGATATTGGAGATGGCTGGAGACCACGCAAAGGACAATGCGATATTAATGGTCAGGTTATTGAAGATAGAATATACAATAATAGTGATTATGATTACAATATTATAATTCAAGATAGAATTGACCAAGTAGCAAAAGAGATAACAAATTATTTAAAAGCGACCAATAGAATGGCGAAAACCATTGTATTCTGTGCTTCGGAAGATCACGCAGAAAGAATGCGTATTGCTTTAAATAATTTAAACGCCGACAAAGTAAAAGAAAATTCTGATTATGTTGTTAGAATTACAGGCAGTGATACCTATGGAAAGAGTAAATTGGATTACTTCATTTCTGTCAGAGCGGAATATCCGGTTATTGCAACAACATCCGAACTTTTATCTACCGGAGCCGATTGTAAAATGACTAAATTAATAGTTCTTGATAAGATGATTGGCTCAATGACAGAATTTAAACAAATTATTGGTCGTGGAACTCGTTTAAGAGAAAAAGAAGGTAAAATGAGTTTTACTGTTATGGATTTTCGTAACGTTACACGATTATTTGCTGATCCTGATTGGGATGGTCCAATTGAAATTGATCCCGATTATCCTAAGAAAAAAGGCCCAGGTCCAGGACCGTATCCACCGCCACCACCTCCTCCGCCACCACCAACTTATAAACCAATTGTTGATAAAAACGGTTGTTCTGTAAGAATAACGAATAAAACAGTTTCTGTATATGATACTGATGGCAAGCTCTTAAAACAAGAAAATATTATTGATTACACTAAATCAAATATTCTTGGCTATTCATCGTCATTAGAACAATTTATTAAACGCTGGAGCGAAGAAGATAAAAAATCCGAAATTACTGAATTACTGAAAGAACAGGGTATTGATTTAGAAGCATTAAAAGAAGAACAAAATATGACCGAGGTTGATGATTTTGACTTCATTTGCCATATTGCGTATGGTGCAAAACCGCTAACACGTAGAGAACGTGCAAATAATGTTAAAAAGAGAGACTTCTTCAGTAAGTATAGTGGTGCTGCAAGAGAAGTTCTTGAAGCATTATTAGATAAATATATGAATACAGGTTTATCTGAATTAAATAGTGCGGATGTTTTAAAATTAGATCCAATTAACAAATTTGGGAAACCTGCAAAAATTGCACAATTATTTGGCGGAAAAGACGAATACTTTAAGGCCGTAGAAGAATTAAAAAATAATATTTATAAGGTAGGATAGAATGAGTAATTTATCAGGATTTGTAAAAAGAATCAGAGATATTATGCGCAATGATGCTGGTATAAACGGCGATGCACAAAGAATTGAGCAAATGGCGTGGATGCTATTCTTAAAAGTCTATGACTCAAAAGAAGAAGATTGGGAATTTAGTGATAGCAACTACAAGTCAATTATTCCGGAAGAATGTCGATGGAGAAATTGGGCAAAAGATGATAAATCCGGCAAAGCAATGACAAATGAAGTATTGCTTGATTTTGTAAATAATAAACTTTTCCCAACCTTAAAAAATCTTGAAATTACACCTCAAACACCCATGAGTAAAGCAATAGTTAAAACAACATTTGAAGATGCAAATAACTATATGAAGGACGGTGTTCAATTACGACAAGTTCTGAACGAAATTGATGAACTAGATCTTGGTGATTATGAAGAAAGCCATGCTTTTGGTGAAATTTATGAATCAATTTTAAGAGAATTGCAAAGTGCAGGCTCTTCTGGTGAATTTTATACTCCTCGTGCCGTTACTGATTTTATGGCAAAAATTATTGACCCAAAAGTCGGCGAACAGATGGCAGATTTTGCCTGTGGTACAGGTGGTTTTTTAACAAGTTGGTTGAAGCAGCTTAAAGAAAAAGTAAAAACAACTGATGATCAGGGTGCTTTTGATAATTCTATATATGGTATTGAAAAGAAGCAGTTCCCTTATATGCTTTGCATTACAAATATGCTTCTTAACGAAATTGATGAGCCTAGAATATATCACGATAATTCGCTATTAAGAGATGTTCTTGATTATACTGAAGATGATCAATTTGATGTTATACTTATGAACCCTCCTTATGGCGGTAGCGAAAAGAAAGATGTAAAAAATCATTTCCCTGATGATTTAGCAAGTAGTGAAACAGCTGATTTATTTATGTCTGTAATTATGTACAGATTAAAAGAAAAAGGCAGAGCTGCAGTTATTTTACCTGATGGATTTTTATTCGGTACAGACAACGCAAAAGTTGCAATAAAGAAGAAATTATTATCAGAGTTTAATTTGCATACAGTTATAAGACTTCCGCATAGTGTATTTGCGCCTTATACATCTATTACAACAAATATTTTATTTTTTGATAAAACTAAACCAACAGATGAAACTTGGTTTTACCGTTTGGATATGCCGGAAGGTTATAAAAACTTCTCAAAAACAAAGCCAATGCAACTTGAGCACTTCCAGCCGGTATTCGATTGGTGGAATAAGAGAGAAGAAATAACTATTGATGAATTTGATAAATCAAAAAAATACTCTTTGCAGGATATTATTGATAGAAATTACAACATAGATTTGTGTGGTTTTCCACACGAAGAAGAAGAAATTCTTGCACCTAAAGAACTTATACAACAATATCAAGAAAAACGTTCAAGTTTAAATGCTGATATTGATAGAGTCTTAGAACAGATTACAGATATTTTGGGTATTGAATTGGAGACACAAGACTAATGAACGCACAACAATTAAAAAATTCAATATTACAATTAGCTGTTCAGGGGAAACTTGTTCCTCAAGATCCAAATGATGAACCTGCAAGTGCTTTAATTGAGAGAATTAGAGCTGAAAAAGAAAGACTTATAAAAGAGAAGAAAATTAAACCGGATAAAAATCCGTCATACATTTTTAGAGGTTCTGATAATTTGCCTTATGAGAAGGTTGGTAAAAATGAACCTGTATGCATAGCTGACGAAGTTCCGTTTGATATCCCCGATTCCTGGGAATGGGTAAGATTGGGTAGTGTACTGAATGTAAAAGGGGGTAAACGCCTTCCAAAAGAACATAATCTAATAGATATCCCAACTAATTATATCTATATAAGAGTTACAGATATGAAAAATCATACAATATCCTCTGAAAAACTAAAATATATAACGGAAGATACTTTTCAATTAATAAAAAATTACATAATAAACAAAGATGACTTATATTTAACAATTGCGGGCACAATTGGAAATGTAGGAATGGTTCCAGATAAATTTGATGGTATGAACCTTACAGAAAATGCGGTCAAATTGACAGATATAAAAATTAATAAATACTATTTACTTCATATTATCTGCTCCAATTATATACAGAACCA
>ENA-ORSB01002922-ORSB01002922.1-human-gut-metagenome-genome-assembly--contig:-NODE-2922-length-12752-cov-3.321808_pt1 | contig 12752 bp, 8 predicted proteins | sample MGYA00242180_ERZ509144 | MGnify/ENA primary metagenome ERZ509144 (study PRJEB26280, sample SAMEA2338661) | human gut metagenome | biome: human gut; feature: human-associated habitat; material: faeces...
CCCATTGGGTAGGCATATTCACCATGACCATTTCTCCGCATTGGTCGTAAGGTACTTGCTTGCCTTCCACGCCGCCCATCCAGTCTTCGTAAGCCCTGACGTGCTCGGGGCGGTCGGAATACATACGCGGGAACACCATATTTTGTGCATAGATAGGTTCTTTGTCGTAATACACGATGCGATAAGCGTCCTTCTCGTCGGCACTATGTTTTTCTACGCGTTGGTAAATCGGTGCCCCTTCTTTATATTCCGGCATGCAGTAGCCGTCTTTGGCCTCAAACTGGATTTTCGAAGTGTAGGCCTGCCCGTAGAACAACGGACGGCTACCGTATTGTTCACGGTTCAGGTATTGTCCCAACGTGAAGATGTCCTCCGGTGAATTTTGATCCATCGGAGGGTTTGCCGTGGAACGGATGACGATGACGGCGTATGTGGAATACCCGATCATGATCATCAGCATGCAAAGCAATGAGGTGTTCATGACGCGGGGGCTGATGAGCGGTTTTCCCTGTACCTTTCGGCTGAGGACGAAAGCTAAAATGCCTAAGACGATGACTCCGATGATGAAACTGCTCCATCCGTATCCGTAGAAGGGAATACCCAACATGCCTACGGATACCAGATAAGCGATATTCATGCGGCGACGGCTTTTCTGGACAAGCGTTTCGCGGATAGCCCAAAGTACGGTGGCAATCAGGCAGAAAATGTAGAAAATGAGGCCGGTGTTAAACGGCAGTCCCAAGGTGTTGACGAAGAACAGCTCGAACCATCCTCCTACTTTCACGATGCCCGGTACGATGCCGTACAATACGGCGGCTACCAGAATAAAGGAAGCCATCAAAGCCCAAAGTGAACCTTTCAGGTTGGCATTGGGATTTTTCTTGTAATACCAAATGAGTACGATGGCCGGCAAACACAATAAGTTCAGCAAATGCACGCCGATGGAAAGCCCTGTCAGGTAGGCAATCAGCACGAGCCAACGGTCGCTGTGAGGCTCGTCGGCATGTTCTTCCCATTTCAGAATGAGCCAGAACACCAATGCCGTAAACAAGGATGAATAAGCGTAAACCTCACCTTCTACGGCACTGAACCAGAATGTGTCGCTAAAAGTATAGACCAACGCGCCCACCAAACCGCTTCCTTCGATGGTAATCAACTTGGCAGTTGTCATCTGGTCGTAGTCGCTACATACCAGTTTGCGCGTCAGGTGCGTGATGCTCCAGAAAAGGAACAGGATACAACCGGCACTCATCAACGCCGACATCGTGTTGACCATCAGGGCCACTTGCGAAGGGTCGCTGGTAAATTGCGAGAATAAGTTAGCCGTAAGCATGAAGAAAGGTGCACCGGGCGGGTGTCCTACTTCCAGTTTGTAGCCGGTAGTGATAAACTCCGGACAGTCCCAGAAACTTGCGGTCGGTTCAATGGTGGAACAGTAAACCCACGCGGCAATAGCAAATGTAATCCATCCCAAAAGAGTGTTTACAAGTTTGAACTGTTTCATTGTTTTGCTGTTATTTGATTTTGTTCTTATCGGTTGAGTTGCAAAATTAGTAACTTTTTCCTTTCTGTACGGCTCTTTTCCGAACTTTAAAAGGTTTGTCGGCCGTTTTAACTATGTTTGTGACATTTTAATACACGGTGAGGATAGTTGCCGTGTCCTACCAAATCGATGGGGCAGTTGAACTTGTCTTCGAGCCAGCCTTCCGGCAGTTCCGTGTCCGGATGGTAGTCGAGGGTCTCGTTGACGCAGGCGATGGTACGTACATTCTGGAGTACCGAACCCAAGTCGTGGCTGACCAGGATGATGGCGCTTTCGCGGTTGATTTCTTCCAGTTCAAAGACATCGTCGTAAGGAACATTGGCCTCGGCCAGCAGGACGTTCATATGTCCGGGCATGCGGCCGGCAACGGGGTGGATGGCGAACTTGACTTCAACGCCGTATTTGTCATGGAGGTCGGCGGCCATTTCCTTAACAATGTGCTGCGCCTGAGCGACGGCCATATAGGACGGTCGGCCAATGTGTCCAGCCCCATGCGGCAGAGCATGTCCCGCGTGGCTTGGTGCTGTGCCTTGGAATAACGCTTCCAAAAGCTTTTCCGCAGTCCCGACAGCACGACTTCGTAGACCGAGGTAGGGAAGTTCTTGTCTATTTTGTTGTATTGGGGCAGATAGCCCATGCGGATGGAGGGGACGGGGCGGCCTTCACGAAAGAAGGTAACTGTCCCGGACATCGGTTTTTTCAATCCGAGAATCGTTTTGATTAAAGTGGTCTTTCCACCACCGTTCGGGCCGATGACACCCAAAAAGTCATGGGTGTACACCGTCAGGTCGATGTCTCGCAGGACTTGTTTTCCGTCATATCCTACCTGGATCCGGTTTAATTGTATAAGGGGCTCTTTGGATAAATCACTCCCGCTCGGCAGACTCGAGCAAGACTCGGTCTGCTCTTTCTTCATTTCGATTTTCATTGTGCGTGTAGTGTACGGGCTATTTTCAGCATTTCTTCTTTCCACTCGTATGAGAGCGGGTTGATGTCTACGAGGTGCGTACCGGTTTCTTGGGCAATGAGTTCCGCGTTTCTCCGGTCGAATTCCTGTTGGACGAAAATGGTGCGGACCTGTTTTTCTTTGCAAAGCCGGATGAGCCGGACGAGTTGTGCCGGGGAAGGTTCTTTACCGTCGGTTTCTATGGCGATTTGCGTGAGCCCGTAATCCTGTGCAAAGTAGGTGAGCGTGGGATGGTAGATGAGGAAAGCTTTGGGGTGCAGGCTGTCTACGAGCGTGTGTATACTGTCTTCCGTGGCTTGCAGGTCGGCCAGTGTCTGTTGCAGGTTCCGGCGGAATTGCCGGGCGTGTGCCGTGTCGAGCTTGCAGAGCGAGGCACAGATGTTTTGTGCGATGGTCTTCATGTGGGCCGGTGAAGTCCATACGTGCGGGTCGGTTTCGTTTTCCGGTGTGTCGGACGAGCCGTGATGATGCCCCTCTATGAGCTTGATGCTTTCCGAAGTCCGGACGAACGGGACTTCGGGGGACATTTGCCGGAGCCTGTCTGTCCAAGTACGTTCAAAACCTAAATCGCCGACCGTGAAGTAGACCAGACTTTGCCCGAGTTTCATCATCTGTTCGGGAGTAGGCTCGTAAGTCTCTGGGCTGCTGCCTTTCGGTACGAAGGTTTCTACGCGGAATCCGTCGCCTGTAATGCGTTCCGTAATGTAGCGCAGCGGTTCGATAGATACAGTGATAACCGGTCGCTGCGTGTCTTTGTTGTCTGTACGGCCGGACGGCTTGCATCCGGTGAGAAGGCAAAGACATGCCGATAGGTAAAACAGGAAGGGTCGTAATTTCATTTTCATTAAAATAAAGTGACGGTATAGACTAAAATGGCATAACGTACCAGTTTCCCGATCGTAATGGAAATCAGGCATATCAACCAGTTGGCACGCATGAAACCCAATGCCACGGAAATGGCATCGCCGATGACGGGGACCACACACAGGACACCGCCCACCCAAGCGCCTTTACGTTCCATCCAATGTTGCGCTTTCTCCACGCTTTCCCGCTTCACGTGCAAGTATTTTTCTATCCATTCCATGCGGCCGAGCCGCCCTAAACAGTAATTGAACATGCTGCCGCCCACGTTGCCTACGGTGCCCCACACCAATAGCATGACCGGATCCAGACCGGCCAGTTGCAGACCGACCATGACAGCCTCGGAACTGAACGGGAATATGCTGGCAGCCAGAAAAGCAGCCAGAAACATGCCCCAATAGCCGTACTGTATCAGAAAGTCAACCACTGCGTCCATACGTTCAGAAAAGATAAGGCTGCAAACATAAACAGGAACAGCACGAACACCGCACGAGTAAACCGGCTGCCTGTCAGAGCAAAGTAATGGGATAGGATGGGAGCGGAGTTCATGACCAACAGACCGAGCAGTACTTGGAAATGTACGGGTTGCAGGCCCATGAACAGTGCGATAAGCAACTCTTGGGTGAGAATGAGATACAGGAACATTCGTGTGCGTATCTTGTCGTTGAAACTGGTGCGTATACAATGCTGTGCGGCTATAAAGGTAAATACCGCCACCAGTCCTATGGTACTGATTTGCAAGAAATCGAGATTCCGGTAATTCTCATAATGTATCGGTTGGAAGAGGATGAGTTCCCGGAAATGTCCGATGAACCGGCTGAAGTCTTCCGTATAAAGGAAATATCCGGCCATGAACCAGTAAGGGAGAATCAAGCCCGTCATGGCCGCCCAGAACGTACGCCATGTCAGCGAACGGAGGTAGACTGTGGCGTACCAAAGATAAAACGGGGCGAAAAAAAGCAGTTGCGGGAAAAACAGACTGCCGATGCCGAGACAGAGAAACGAGTGAAAGATAGGGCTTACGGCTTCCGTGCGCTGATAGGATTTGAACAACAGATAATAGGACGCCAGCATGAGGCAAGATACGATTAAGCCGTCTTGCAGGGGATGCAGGCTGAATATACATCCCGTCATCCACAGGTAAATGGCCGGTGTCAACCGGCTGCGGATGCGGATGAGTGAATGGGCATTGTTGGTCTCTACCCAAAAATAGGCCGTCAGGCCGCAAACGGCCCAACCCAGTATGCGGTCGGGCGTATAGATTCCTTCCGCACACCACAGCAGTGTGGTGAGAAAAGCGGCTACGGGCAGTGTGAAATTGCTCGTAGCCACCTTGTTCTGGAATCTGTTCCGTCTCATTTCCTTATAGGTCTTGACCGATGTCAGAACGGAAATATTTCTTCTCGAACCGGATTTTCTGCGCCTGGCTGAAAGATTGCTTCAAGGCTTCTTCCTTATCCTGTCCGTAAGAGCTGACCGCGATGACCCGTCCACCGGCTGTAACCACCTGTCCGTCCTTCAAAGCCGTGCCGGCATGGAAGACGATGCTGTCCTGTACGTCTTCGATACCCGTGATGGGGAATCCTTTTTCGTATGCTTCGGGGTACCCGCCGGATACCAGCATGACACACACGGCACTGCGTTCGTCGATTTCCAGTGTCCGTCGGTCGAGGTCGCCCTGTGCCACGCCTTCCAAAAGCTCTACCAGATCGCTCTTCACACGAAGCATGACACTTTCGGTTTCCGGGTCGCCCATGCGTACATTGTATTCAATGACCATCGGTTCGCCTTCCACGTTGATTAGTCCGAAGAAGATAAAGCCTTTGTAGTCGATGCCCTCTTCGGCCAGTCCCTCCACCGTGGGGCGGATGATGCGGTCTTCGACTTTCCGCATCCATTCCGGGGTAGCGAACGGGACGGGAGACACACTCCCCATGCCGCCGGTGTTCAGGCCGGTGTCATGTTCTCCGATACGTTTGTAATCTTTAGCCTCCGGCAGGATTTTGTAGTTCCGTCCGTCTGTCAGCACGAATACGGAACATTCGATTCCGCTGAGGAATTCCTCGATGACCACCGACGAGGAGGCCGTGCCGAACATGCCGCCCAGCATTTCTTTCAGTTCCTTGCGGGCTTCTTCCAATGTCGGCAGGATGAGCACGCCTTTGCCTGCACAAAGTCCGTCGGCTTTCAGTACGTAAGGAGCTTTCAGGGTTTCCAAGAATTTCAGGCCTTCTTCCAACGTCTCCCCCGTGAACGTACGGTAGGCGGCTGTCGGTATGCTGTGGCGTTGCATGAATGCCTTGGCGAAATCTTTACTTCCCTCCAGTACGGCTCCCTGTTTGGACGGACCGATGACAGGGATGTCTTTCAGTTGGTTGTCGTTCTTGAAGAAATCATACACTCCTTTGACCAAGGGAGCTTCCGGGCCGACTACCACCATGTCCACGGCTTTGCTGAGGACAAATTGCCTGATGCCTTCAAAATCATCGGCTTTGAGCGGTACGTTTTCCCCCACACTGCCCGTACCCGCATTTCCGGGTGCGATGTACAGTTGGTCTACTTTCTTGCTTTGGGCGATTTTCCAGGCCAGAGCGTGTTCGCGCCCTCCGCTGCCTAACAGTAATATCTTCATATCCGATTGTTTTTATTTCAAATAGTCTTCAAAATATTGCGTGATGCGTTCGTGCAGGTGTACGCGGTCCTTTCCCATCATGTTATGTTCATCGCCCGGATAAGTGAAGAAATCCGGTTGGGTGCCCGCGTCGATGCAGGCACGCAGGAACGACAGGGAGTGTTGCGGGACGCACACCGGGTCGTTGTAACCGATGATGACTTGGAGTTTGCCTTTCAGGTTACCGGCTTTGAGTCTCAGGTTACTGCCTTTGTAGCCTTCGGGATTATCTTGCGGACGGTCCATATAACGCTCGCCGTACATCACTTCGTAGTATTGCCAATCGACGACAGGACCTCCGGCCACACCGGCCTTGAATACGTCGGGATAAGTCAGCATGAGGTTGGTGGTCATGAAACCGCCGAACGACCATCCGTGCACACCCATCCGGTCGGCATCGACGTAGGGCAATGATTTCAGGAACCTTACGCCTTCCATCTGGTCTTTCATTTCTTCTACGCCCAGATGCCGGAAGGTAACGTTCTCGAAAGCCAGCCCTCGATGTTCCGAACCTCGGTTGTCGAGGATGAACAGCAGGTAACCTTTCTGTGCCATATAGATTTCCCAACCGCGTGCCAAATAATTCCGGCTCGCCTCTACGTTGTGAGCGTGCGGCCCGCCGTACACGTAGATTACGGTAGGATATTTCTTATTCGGGTCGAAATCCACGGGTTTCACCATCCGGTAATAGAGGTCGGTGGTGCCGTCGGCGGCTTTGATGCTACCGCATGTGATTTCCGGCACGTTATAGTCTTTCCATGGGTCTTCGGCAGTCAACAAGTTACGGCCTTTCCCGTTCCGGGTGTCTGTCAGGCTGATGCTGCGCGCCACGGTGGGGGAAGAGTAACGGTCTTCTACGTAAGTGCCGTCTGCATTCACGCTACCGTAGTGTACGCCTTCGCCGTTGTCCAAAAGGGTACGTTTGCCGTCTTTTACGCGTACCTTATATATATTGGACTGCAACGGATGGATTTCATTGCTGCAAAAAAGCAGGCTTTTTTCTTTCAGGTCAAAGCCCAAAACTTCTTTCACCACCCATTCGCCGGAGGTCAACGGGGTGACTTCGACATGCTCTTCGCACGCGCCGCCCTGAAATGTCTTATGTCGTTGTGGAGCCTGCGGTTTGGACAGGTCGAACAAATAGAGATGGTTGTAACCGTCCCGTTGACTTTGATAAATAAACTTGGAACTGTCCCATGGCAGGAACAGCAGGCCGTGCATCGGTTCCACGTATTTGGGATGCTCCTCTTCGTATATCACACCCTCCTTTTTGCCCGTAGCCGCATCGTAACGAACCAGTTCCGCATGGTTTTGGTCGCGGTTCAGTTCAATCATGTATATTTTCCGGTTATCCGGGCTCCAGGAAATGTTCGTGAAATAACGGTCGGTGGGATCTCCTGCTTGCAACCATACCGTCTGGCCTGTGGTCGGCGTAAAGACACCCACCGTCACTTTGTGCATTTTTTCTCCAGCCATAGGATATTTGCAAGGATAAGTGGTGGCTATGCGTGTCGTGATATCCACTTGCGGATAGTCGGGCACCATACTTTGGTCCATCCGATAGAAAGCGAGTTGTTTCCCGTCCGGGCTCCAGAATGTTCCTTTGGTAATGCCGAACTCGTTACGATGTACGGTTTCTCCATACACCAAGTCGTTGCTACCATCGGAAGACACGGCCATCGTTTGCCCCTCTTTCGTCGTGACATATAGGTTGTGTTGCCGCACGAAAGCCAGGCTATTGGAAGACGGGGAGCGGTCCAATGCCGTGGCATCCGCCGGATATTCCTGTTCCCATACCTTCTTTCTCGATTTGAAGTCTACTACAGTGTATATGGAGGTCGGTTTACCTCCGTTTTTTCCTTTCCCGGAAACGACGGTGGCTACCCATGGTTGTCCTCCATCGGGGAACTCCACATTGTAGCAGCTACGCACGACCGATGAGTCTTCCCCGGCTCCCAGCCATTGGTTCAGTTGCTGTAAGGTGAACAGCACCTTCTTGCTTCCGTTCTTGGGGTTTATCTCATTGCAGCCGTCCAAGTCCGTTTCCACCAACCGGTTACCCCACCAAGCCGTGTACAGGTTCTGGGGCTGTAATTGATGGTACGTACTTCCTCCCGGAAGCAAATCATCCAACGTAAAGCTCTTTTTTCCTTGTGCCATGGCGAGGACGGACAGAAGTGAAACCATTATGAAAAGATTAATCCTCTTCGTCATAGCGGTCGAATTTACGGTTTTTTCCGAATGGCTTCCGTTCGCGGTCAAAAGGTTTCCGCTCGCGGTCGAACGGCTTGTTTTTGCGGTCGAACGAGCGTTCTCTGCGTTCAAAAGGTTTTCCTTCGCGTTTAAACGGTCGTTTTTCGTATGACCCTCCTCTGTCCTCACGGTCTTCCCGTGTACGGCGGTCGAAAGAATGACCTCCGCGCGGCCGGCCGTTGCGGTCGTCGTAATCCCTTCTTCTGGGGGTGAAGTCTTCTTCATCGTCATCAATGGCCCTTTTAAACTCGCGGTGCATCTTGAAACGTCGTTTTTCCGCCATTTGCCGACGTTCTTCGTCGGTTTTGATTTCCTTGCCTTCGGCGCGTAGTTCTTTGTATTTTCCACTGAATATTTGGTATTTGCGGAACTCGCATTCCAACGAACCGTTGTACAAAGGTATTTTGATGGAAGGTTTCAGGCCTATCTGGTCGAAACATTCTTCGCGGTAACTCAGAACCCAGGCATCGTTATCCAGGAACTGGTGTTTCAGCCGTTCGCCGATGGTCCGGTACAGCCCCAACAAATCGGGCGTGGAGATGCGTTCGCCATACGGCGGATTGGTGATGATGATGCTTTTCTCGGCCGGTTGCGTAAATTTGTGGAAATCTTGCTGGGCTATTTCGATCTCTTTGCTCAGTCCGGCAGCTTTGACATTCCGTGTGGCGATGTCTACGGCGTTGCGGTTAATGTCGTAACCGTAGATCTTATGTGTGAATTCACGTTCTTGCGACTCGTCGTTGTAAATCCGGTCAAACATCTCCTTGTCGAAGTCAGGCCATTTCTCGAAAGCATATTCCTTGCGGAATACGCCCGGTGCGATGCCGCGGGCGATAAGTGCCGCTTCGATGGCTATCGTTCCCGAACCGCACATCGGGTCTATCAGGTCGCATTCGCCGTCCCAGCCCGTCATCAGGATCATGCCGGCGGCCAATACCTCGTTCAACGGGGCTTCCACGGCTTCCTGCCTGTAGCCGCGCCGGTGCAACGATTCACCGGAACTGTCTAACGACAGCGTACAGTCGTTTTCTGCAATATGGATATTCAGTTGCAAGTCCGGATGGGTCACGCTGATGTTGGGGCGCGAACCGGTTTTCTCGCGGAAGTAATCCACAATGGCATCCTTTACCTTATAGGCCACGAACTTACTGTGACGGAACTCTTGGGAAAAGACCACAGAGTCTACGGCAAAGCTGGTTTCATTGTTCAGATACTGATTCCAGTCGATGGCCTTGACGGCATCATAAACCTGATCGGCAGATTCCGCCTTGAAATGCTTGATAGGTTTAAGAATGCGGATGGCCGTACGCAGGGCAAAGTTGGCCCGATACATGAGTTCCTTGTCGCCGGTGAAAGACACCATTCGGCGTCCGGTCTGGATGTTGTTTGCTCCTAAGTCGGTCAGCTCTTTGGCCAAAACATTCTCTAATCCCTGGAAGGTTTTGGCGATGAGTTCAAATTCAGTTTCCATTGTGTAAGTTTTGTTGGATAAATCGCTCATGCTCGGCAGACTCGAGCAAGCTCGGTCTGCGCTCGCTTACTCGCGATTTTCGATGGATGCTTGTTTGCTATTGGTTTATTTATATTTCTTTTGTACGAGTCGGGCACCGGCAGGTACGTCCTCCGTCACCCAGATGTTACCGCCTACCGTCGCGCCACGGCCTACCGTGATGCGCCCCAGAATGGTGGCGTTGGAGTAGACAATCACGTCGTCTTCCAGAATCGGGTGTCGCGGAATGCCTTTGATGGGGTGTCCGTCGTCGTCGAGCGGGAAGCTTTTGGCTCCGAGCGTGACTCCCTGATAGAGCTTTACGTGGTTGCCGATGATGCAAGTTGCCCCTATCACGACGCCCGTGCCGTGGTCGATAGTGAAGTGGTGGCCGATTCGGGCGGCGGGATGGATGTCGATGCCGGTCTCGGAATGCGCCATTTCCGTGATGATACGCGGAATCAAAGGCACGCCCAATAAAAGCAGTTCATGGGCGATACGGTAATTGCTCAACGCCTTGATGATAGGGTAACAACTGATGATTTCGCCGTAAGACTCGGCAGCCGGGTCGCCGTTGTAAGCCGCTTCCACATCGGTGGCCAGCACTTCGCGCAGGGCTGGCAGGCGGCTGATGAACTGTCCGGCCAAGTCGATGGCCTTTTCGCGTTTGGTGTCACATGCACAGTCGCCTGTTTCCTTGGCATCGAAGCATAGTCCGGCATGTATCTGTTCGGTCAGCAGATTGTACAACCGTTCGATGTTGACACCGATATGATAAGTGATGGTATGATGGTTGACCGTGGATTTCCCGTAAAATCCCGGGAAAAGGATGGCACGGCACAATTCGATAATTTCGTGCAGGACTTTTCCCGAAGGGAGGGGGTCTCCGTCTTGATGTTCATGAAACAAACCTTTCAGAGACGAGTCTTCGGATAATTCCGTGACGGTTTGTGCCAAAAGGTGAGTGAAATTCAACAAACTCATTAAACTTTAAAATGTGTGATATTCTCCGTGCAAAGATAAAAAAATCAGGCTTCCTTCCCAAAAAAAAGCCTGATTATTTGTTACGGGCCTACGCTTTGCCCCGATATTACGACGCGTCATGCTTCTTTCGCGCTTTTCACCAACTTATACAACTTGTCGTTCGGCCTTATTTTCTCCGGCACTTTAAACGACACGCGCATGCCTTTTCCTACGGTTTCCACCGGTTTCAGGTCGTAACGCACTTCTTCCAAATCCATGAACAATGCCCCTGTCGTAGGACCGGTGACGAGCAGACGGTCGCCCACGCTCATGTCTGCCGCTTCGATTTGGAACTCTCCCACTCCAAGTTTGGAAAAGTATTTGATGGCCTTGCCCACGTAGACCTTTTTTTCCGTGGCGGCCGAGCCGTAGTTCGTCGTCCATTCGCCTAAAGTCTGTCCCTGGTAGTACCCGTCCCAGAAACCACGGTTGAACACGCGGGCCAGCCGCTCGTCCCATCCGTCTTTATTCTCTTCGGTGAATGTCCCGTCCAACACGCTTTGTATGGCTTCCTGATAGCAGCCTACGACGGTGGCCACATATTCCGGTCCCCGGGCACGTCCCTCGATTTTGAACACGCGTACGCCCGCCTCCATCATCCGGTCAATGAAGCGTACGGTCTTCAGGTCTTTCGGGCTCATGATGTATTTGTTGTCGATTTCCAGTTCCATGCCCGTTTCGCGGTCTTTCACGATGTAGCCCCGGCGGCAGATTTGCATGCAGGCCCCCCGGTTGGCCGACCGTCCTGTGTTGTCCAGACTGAGGTAACATTTCCCGCTGACGGCCATGCAGAGTGCTCCGTGACAGAACATCTCGATACGTATCAGCTCTCCGCCCGGACCGCAAATGCGTTGTTCCTCTATTTGCCGGTGTATGTCGGCCACCTGCGTCATATTCAGTTCGCGGGCCAACACCACGACATCGGCAAATTGGGCATAGAATTTCAACGCTTCGATGTTGCTGATGTTCAGTTGGGTGGACAGGTGTACCTCCTGCCCTATCTGTCGGCAGTACATCATGACGGCTACGTCCGAAGCTATGACAGCGGAGATGTCGGCTTCCTTGGCTGCATCTATGATGGTACGCATCAGCGGAAGATCCTCGCCGTAGATGATGGTGTTTACCGTCAGATAGCTCTTGATGCCGTGTGCGGCACAAGTTTGTGCCATTTCCTTCAGGTCGTCAATGGTGAACGTACTGGCCGAATGCGCCCGCATGTTCAGGTTTTCGATGCCGAAGTATATGGAGTCGGCTCCGGCTTTGATGGCTGCGGCCAATGATTCGCGCGAGCCTACCGGTGCCATGATTTCAAAATCTTTTCTCGTCATGGTGTGGGGTTTTGTTTGCAAAGATACGCCCTTTTCCCGACATACCGGAGACGCGGTAGTTTTTTTTGCTTTTTTACGTTCTCTTTGGGCTTTCTTTGCCGTTTCATTGAAGAGGTTGCTGACCTTGCTTCCCGCGAAGGTAGGCTTCGACCCAGCAGAGCCAAATAAGAAAACTTCGTTTTCATTTGTCTCTACTCTCACCTTTCACTACCTTTGCACCCATGAAAATAGGAAATGTGGAGTTCGGGCCTTATCCCGTGTTTCTGGCCCCGATGGAAGATGTGACGGACATCGGTTTCCGTCTCTTATGCAAGCGTTTCGGTGCGGCGATGGTATATTCCGAGTTTGTGGCGGCAGATGCCTTGGTGCGCATGGTGAACCGCAGTTTGGAGAAACTGGCGGTGTGTGATGACGAGCGCCCCGTGGCCATCCAGATTTACGGCAAGGAACCGGGTCCGGTGGCCGATGCGGCCCGTATCGTGGTGGAACGTGCCCGTCCCGACGTGCTCGACCTGAATTTCGGTTGCCCCGTGAAGCGCGTGGCGGGCAAGGGAGCCGGGGCCGGCATGTTGCAGAACATTCCCAAGATGTTGGAAATCACGCGGGCCGTGGTGGAT
>ENA-ORSB01002924-ORSB01002924.1-human-gut-metagenome-genome-assembly--contig:-NODE-2924-length-12746-cov-2.452053_pt1 | contig 12746 bp, 13 predicted proteins | sample MGYA00242180_ERZ509144 | MGnify/ENA primary metagenome ERZ509144 (study PRJEB26280, sample SAMEA2338661) | human gut metagenome | biome: human gut; feature: human-associated habitat; material: faeces...
CGTTACGCGGCTGGAAGCCTTCAGCCAGGAAGCCTTCATTGATAAGATCCGCAATGGCTACAGACGGCCCGGCGCTGGCCGAGGCCTGCGCCAACAGCGTGTCCTGATGCCGGTTCACATATTGCCGGGCCGCCCGTGTCACCACCATCATATGATTAGCGACTATCCGCTGCTGAGTGGCCGTATGGCCGCTTTCCCACCAGCCGAGAAATCCCGGCATCATGATGATCAGGACAATAATTGCGCCGATTGTGCCGAACAGGTGCATCAATCCACCTCCGTTACGCTGACCAGATACCCGTTGGGGATGAAGCCCGGCACGGCTAGGGCATTGCCGAGCACCGGAACCAGGCGACCGGAATCAGCCATGCCCAGGGCGAAACTGCCTTGGAAAAGCCGGCGCACGGCGGCAATCTCTTGCGGAGAAGCTTCGCCATAGACGTAGCAGCGGCCCGCATCCACACGGGCGCGCCATGCGCGCAGCGCGCGCCAGCTTTCGGGCATGTTCAGAGATGCAAGCGGGATGTCGCCGGAAAGCCCCCGGTGCTCATAGACGTAGCGGAAGACCTCGTTGCGGTAGACGGCATAGTTGACCGCCACGGCCCGGTATGAGGCATCTTCCTGGGAAATGTCCGCCATATGCGGCAGCAGGGCGAGCACTCCAAGAAGAAAGGCGAGCACGGCGAGGGCTTTCATGGCAATCTACCGCGCGGTATAGGTTACAGTGTTAGTATCGCCGCAGGCGTCGGTCACAGCCACGGGATCGGAGGGATCAATCTCAGCCCCGTTGACGCTCACGGCCGTCCATGAATCAGCCTGGAAACGGGCAAGCTGGGTACAATCCGCCTGCGGGATATTGGCCAGCTCAATGGAAAACTGCCCGTTGGCCTCATCAGCGCTCAGAGTAATATCGCCGCCCCAGGCGTTGCGAAGCGCGCCTCCTTTGATGAACGTGTCCGGTACAATGCCGGCCTTGATGGCGACATCATTGTCCAGGCCGTCATAGTTGGTGCCTGCAAAGAACTGTTGAGCCTGCATCCGCAGGATGATCAAACCTTCCTGTGTGCTGGCCACATTGGATTTGCTGAAGGCCGACGAGAGGCCGCCGGCGGAATAGGCCAGGATGATCAGGCCCACGAGCAGGCCGCCCAATGCTCCCAGAATGTGTCCCATTTCAAAAACCTCCTGTCTGAATCTGATCCTGAAAAGTTGTGCCCACGATGGCCACCAGAACGAGCTGGGCCAGAACAAGCAGTTGAACGACAACGCCGATGACGCGCGCGTAGCCGGCGACGCGCTCAGCGCCTTCAGTTATCCAGGTATCGGCGATTTCCATGATATGGGCCTGGAAACCGGGCATCCGGGCATAGACGCGCAGGTCGTCCACAATTTCCCGGCTGGGAAAGTCCATGCCGGAGGCCTGGAGCGCGCTCCCGAAATCCTCCCCGTGCCGGCTGTGCCGCAGGATGGCCGTGACAATTTCCCGCAGGTACGGGGAGGATTTCTGCTTCACCATATTTTCCAGGATCTGGGAGAGCTGATGCCCGGCCTGCATGCGGGTGGCGATGGTATAGAGCCAGACCGTGCCCACGGTGAGCCGATAGATGGACCAGGGGATGCAGCGGTCCGCAAGGCGGCGCAACTGGCCAGTCCATAACGGGAAGGAAAGACAGATGGCGACCAGCGCCGCCAGGGAACAGATACCGGTCAGGGCTCCGGCCCAGGAACCGACAAATTCCGAAAGCGCGTAAAGCAGATATGAAGCTCCGGTCCAGGAGCTGGGGTCTGAAACCATAACCAGTTGAGGCATAACCTGGACCGAGATCATGGCCAGCATGGCGATGCAGGCCGCAAAGTACATGCACGGCCCCGTAAGGCTCGACAGCAGACTCTTACGGATGAAGCCCCTGGCCTTGAGTACCCTGGCGGCCAGAGTCAGACCTTCGGCCAGACGAGCTGAGGTCTGGGCCGAAGCGATGAGCATGATTTCCTCCTGGCCGGCCAGACCGGCCAGGGCGTCGCCCAGAGTGCGTCCCTGGCCGACAGTCCCGATGATATGCGTATAGATATCCGCCAGGGGCGAACGGCTTTCCACGGCCTGCTCGCGCAGGCGTTGCAGGGATTCTTCCAGCGTCATGCGATTGCGAATCTGGGTGGCCAGCTTGCCCCAGACCCGCATGCGCACGTCCGCGCCGAACCACACAGCGGCAAGAATTTTCACAGTGGGGCTAAGCACGGCGCTTCCCCCGGTCCTGAGCATGCTGTTGGCGGGACCGTTCCGAACCGCGCGGGCGACGCGCCAGGTCCGCGTCAATGGGCATGGCCAGCATTTCTTCCGTGATGGCCGGTCCGATCACGCCCGTGGCAATGAGATGCCGTGCATGCTCCAGATAGGTCATGCCCTGGAGTTCCGAGAGCCAATAGCGCCTGGCATCATCCTGCTTCCTTTGGCGCAGCAGGGTCAGGAGCCAGGGATCCGCGGCGATGACTTCCGCCACGACCGTCTGCTTGTAAAGGCCGGGATGCCCGGACCCCTTGCAATGGTCGCAGCCGTGACCGCGCACGAAAATGCCCTCTCCCCTGGATCCGCCCCAGATGACTTCATCCGGCATGGTTCGCCGCAGGCGCGTGAGCAGATCCGGACTGATGGAATCTTTATGATCCCGCAACGGAATCTTGCAGTGGGGACAGAGCTTGCGGACCAGACGCTGGCTGACCACGCCCCGCAGGGCGCTGGACACCAACCAGGGCTCCACGCCGATGTCCTCCAGACGGTGGACGGCGGAGACGGCGTCGTTGGTGTGCAGGGTAGAGAAGACCAGGTGGCCGGTGATGGCTGCCCGCATGGCGATGGAGGCCGTCTCACCGTCGCGTATCTCGCCCACGGCGATGATGTCCGGGTCCTGACGCAGGATCGCGCGCAGGCCGCTGGCAAAGGTCATGCCGGTCTTTTCGTTGATCTGACACTGGTTCACGCCGGGAAGGTGGTACTCCACCGGATCCTCCAGCGTGACGATGTTCAGCGCGTCGCTGGACAGGTCGCGGAGCATATTGGACATGGTGGTGGACTTGCCGGAGCCGGTGGGGCCCACCAGCAGCACCACGCCGCTGGTGTTTTTCAGCAGGGCGTTGTAGTTGTCCAGGTCGCGGCCCTCCAGCCCGAGGACGGACTTGTCCAGCACCTGGGCGGACTTGTCCAGCAGGCGAAGGACGATCTTCTCACCGTAAACGGTGGGCATGGAGGCGATACGCAGGTCAAGGCTGTGGCCCCGGACGGAGAACATGGCGTGGCCGTCCTGGGGCACCTTGTGCTCGGCAATATTCATGCCGCCCATGATCTTCAGGCGGGAGATGACGGTGTTCTGCAGATCGGCGGGCACAGTGAGCACACGCTGCAGCAGGCCGTCAATACGCATACGCACCAGCATTTCACCCTCCTGGGGCTCCAGATGGATGTCGCTGGCGCGCTCGGTGAAGGCGCGCTCGATCAGGGAGTTGACAAAGCGGATGGTGGGGGCGGAGGCCTCCGGGTCGGCGGTGTCCCGGGCCATCTGGGCGGGGATGATGTCCTCGCCGGCACCGGCCTCGCGTTTCATCTCCTCGATGACGCGGGCGGTGCCCTCGCTGCCATACAGGCGCTCGATGGCCTGCTCCACCGCCTTGCGGGTGGCGATCATGGGGATGATGCGTTTGCGGGAGGCGGTCTTGACCTCGTCCTGGGCCACAAAGTCCAGGGGGTCGTGCATGGCCAGGTACAGGCGGTCCTGCACCAGCTTTACCGGGACCACGAGAAACTTTTTGGCCAGGTTCCGGGGGACGTATTTGGCCAGCTCCACGGGAATGGACACGGCGGTCAGGTCCACGAAGTCCACGCCCAGCTGCACACGCAGCGCGTCAATGAGCTGCGCTTCGGAGATAACCCCCTGCCGGATGAGAACATCGCCCAGACGCTGGCCGTCCTCGCGGGGCAGGGCCAGGGCCTGTTCCAGCTGCTCGCCGGTGATGATACCGGAGGAGACCAAAAGATCGCCCAGTCGCATATATGCCACGGAATACACCTCCAAACGGTAAAAAGCAAAAAAATTAAGTAGGGGCAAAAACGCGGGACGCAGTCTGCGCCTCGCGGTAGTGTTTTCAACCCCTACAATACCCTACTGTATGTAGTGAAAATTACTATACCGCATTTTCGCCGTAAAGTCAATTCCTTTTTCGACATTAAATCGGCAAAAAATGGATGGTTGATGCGTGAAAATCATGCGCTCATATGACAAATTTCAGAAGAACCTGCAACAAATCCGATCGTGTGATAAGAAGCTGTTAACAAGCATGGTTCAGAAAAGCCAACCCTTTTTACGGCGGGGCGGTGGCGGCGGGTCCCGGCGGAAGGGTTTATCCACCAGAATGATGTCATCGCCGAACTTCTGGACGCACTCCCAGGGGATGTAGTAATCCTCGCCCCGGCCGAACAGCCCGAAGAACCGGCAGGGACCGAAGACGATCAGCGCCTTGACGGAGCCCTCCGGCACCGTGACCTCCACGTCGCCCACACAGCCAAGGCGGCAGCCGTCGCACAGGTTAATGACCTCTTTGCGCCGCAGCAGCGAAAATTTGCACAGCATCGGCGTCACCTCCTGCCGTCAGGATATGCGCGGCGGAGGCTGTCCCATACCGTCGGATCTTAGGGCTTTTCGCCGGGGAGAATAACCGCCGCACCGGCGGGAAATACTGCCACTATCACGAAAGAGGCAGGTGGCGTCATGCGGGGCAGAGTGGAGATCAGCGGCATCAACACAGCGAAGCTGCCTGTGCTGAAAAACGATGAGATGACGGCGCTGCTGCGCCGCGCCCACGCAGGTGATACAGCGGCGCGGGAGCAGCTGATCTGCGGCAATCTGCGGCTGGTGCTGTCGGTGCTGCAGCGGTTCGCGGGGCGGGGCGAGAGCGCCGACGACCTGTTCCAGGTGGGGTGCATCGGTTTGATGAAGGCCATCGACAACTTTGATGTGGAGCAGCCGGTGCGGTTCTCGACTTACGGCGTGCCCATGATCGTGGGGGAGATACGCCGCTATCTGCGGGACAACAGCGCCCTGCGGATCAGCCGCAGTATGCGGGACACGGCCTACAAGATCCTGCGGGCCCGTGAGGCGCTGCTGGTGGAGACGCAGCGGGAGCCCACGGTGGAGCAGCTGGCGCGGTATCTGGACATTCCGCGGGAGGACGTGGTGTTTGCCATGGACGCGTTCAGCGATCCGGTGAGTTTGTACGAGCCGCTGTATGCCGACAGCGGGGACACGGTGTGCGTCATGGACCAGGTGCGGGACGAGAAGAACACCGACGAGAGCTGGCTGGACCGCATCGCGCTGAAGGACGCCATAGCCCGGTTGGACCCGCGGCAGCGGAGCATACTGGCGCTGCGGTTCTGCCAGGGGAAGACGCAGATGGAGGTCAGCAGCGAGATCGGCATCTCACAGGCGCAGGTGTCACGACTGGAAAAGACAGCACTGAGCAGCATCAGGAAGAATATGTGAGTATCCCCCGGCTTCGCCGGGGGATACTTGTGTCTTTTGCGTCTTTTGAAAAACGCCCTCTTTTCTTTTGGAAAAGTTTGGTGTATACTATATACTGAATGAGTATTTGCACCGGAGGTACTGACTATGTTTGATAATCGACGGGAGATCATGCAGGATGTGTTTCTGACGTATCTGCCCGCACAACATTTCAAGACGAGCCGTCTGACGCTGAGTCTCATCGCGCCGCTGCGCCGGGAGACGGCATCGGCCAACGCGCTGCTGCCCGCCGTGCTGCGGCGGGGGACCGTCCGCTGCCCGGATATGGAGAGCCTGTCCGCCGCGCTGGATACGCTGTACGGCGCCAATATCGACTATACCGTCCGCAAAAAGGGTGAGCGCCAGTGTGTGGGTTTTGCTGCCGGCTTTATCGACGACGCCTTCACGCCCCACGGCGAGAAGCTGCTGGAGCCTGTGTCGGCGATGCTTGGCGAGCTGCTGCTGGACCCTGTGACCCACGGGGGACGTTTTTTGAGCAGCTATGTGGAGAGCGAAAAGGCCAACCTGATCGACGCCATTCGGGGCCTGAAGAACGACAAGCGTGACTGGGCGGATATCCGGCTCATGCAGGAGATGTGCGCCGGCGAGCCGTACAGCGTGCTGCGCCTGGGAGACGAGGAGACGGCCGGGCGTATCACCAACCAGTCACTGTATGTCCACGGGCAGGCGCTGATGGCGTCCAGCCGGGTGGAGGTCATCTACTGCGGCAGCGCGGAGGCGCAGCGTGTGGAGGACGCAGTGCTCACGGCGCTGGCGGCGCTGCCCCGCGGCGCCCAGACGGCGCTGCCGGAGGTGCAGCGCATACAGGCACCGGATACGCCCCGGCGGATCGTGGAGACGATGGACGTGACCCAGGGCAAGCTGGCCATGGGCTACCGCTGCAGCAGCGACGACTATCCGGCCATGGTGCTGGCAAATCTGATTTTCGGCGGCACCAGCAACTCCAAGCTGTTTTTGAACGTGCGGGAGAGGCTGAGCCTGTGCTACTACGCCTCCAGCAGCTATGCCCGCAGCAAGAACATTCTGACCGTGTCCAGCGGCGTGGAGACCGCGGACTTTGAACGGGCGGAGGCGGAGATCGGCCGCCAGCTGCAGGCAGTGCAGCAGGGCGATTGGGAGGACTGGGAGCAGGAGGGTGCTCTGCAGGCCATCCGTGCGTCGCTGCTGTCACTGTCGGACTCTCAGGGTGCGCTGGAGAATTTCTATCTGGGCCAGATCGCGGCTGGGGTCGAGGAGACACCGGAGGAGCTGGCCGCGGCGCTGGAGCAGGTGACAAAGGAGCGCATCGTGGCGGCGGCACAGACGGTGAAGCCGGATACGGTGTACTTCCTGCGGGGAAAGGAGGAGGCGTAACATGGACAAGAAGCTGTATCCCCGCATCGGCGAGGAAGTGATATGGGAGACGCTGGACAACGGACTGCCGGTGTGCATCGTGCCGAAGCAGGGCTTTTCCCGAAAGTACGCGCTGTTTGCCACCCGTTACGGCGGCATGGATATGCGCTTTGAGCTGAACGGACAGTGGCTGGACACTCCGGCGGGCATCGCCCACTATCTGGAGCACAAGATGTTCGACACGAAGGACGGCAACGCCCTGCAGGAGCTGGCGAAAAACGGCGCGGAGCCCAACGCTTTCACCTCCAACGCCATTACGTGCTACTATTTTGACTCTACGGAGAAGTTTTACGAAAATCTGGAGATACTGCTGTCCTTCGTGTCTGTGCCCTATTTCACCGATGAGAGCGTGGAGAAGGAACAGGGCATCATCGGCCAGGAGATCGGCATGATCGAGGACAACCCCGAGTGGCAGGTGTACAAGCAGATGATGCAGGCGCTGTACCGCAGCAGTCCCGCGCGGACGCCGGTGGCCGGCAGCGTGGAGAGCATCAGCCATATCACGGCGCAGACGCTGTATGACTGCCACAAGGCATTCTACACCCCGGCAAATATGTGCTTGGTGGTGGTAGGCGATGTGGACCCCGAGACGGTGCTGGCCACGGCAAAGCGGGTGCTGCCGGCGGAGAGCGGGGCGATCATCCGGCGCGACTATGGCGCGGAGGAGAGTACCGACGCTGCCTGCGGCTATGCCGAGGCACAGATGGAGGTGGCCATGCCCACGTTCCTGGTAGGCTTCAAGTGCCCGCCCCAGCACGGAGGGGAGGCGCAGCACCGGTTTGCCGCCATCGGCGAGCTGGCTTGTGATGTGCTCATGGGCGAGTCCAGCCCGCTGTATGCGCGGCTGTACAGCCAGGGACTGATCAACGGCTCCTTCGGCGCGGCGTTTGACATCCTGCCCGGCGCGGCCTACGCCTACGCCGGCGGCGACAGTGATGCGCCCGAGACGGTCGTGCGCGCCATTCTGGACGAGGCGCAGCGGCTGGCGGCGGAGGGTGTGGACGGCGACTATTACAAGCGGATCGTCAACGCCAACTTCGGCGCGGCGCTGCGGGAGCTGAACGCCTTTGAGTCCATCGCCGTGTCCATGGCGGAGGGGCGGTTCCAGGGGTATGACCCGTACCGCTTCCCGGAGATATACGATGACATCACCGCGGAGGATGTGCGCGCGTTCCTGCGGGAGAACTTCGCGCGGACGCACATGGCGCTGTCGGTGATCGCGCCCAAGGAGGGATAACATGAACGTGAGGATCATGGCGGACAGCCCCATCCGGTTTCCGGGGCTTTTCGGGGACTGGGCCTTTACCGGCTCGTCCGTAGCCTTCCATATCGGAGGAAAGGCCATTTATTGGTACGGAATCATCATCGCGCTGGGCGTGCTGCTGGCGCTGTGGTTCTGCATGAAGCAGAAGGAGAAGTACGGAATCACCGAGGATAACTTGATGGACGGCGTGCTGTGGGGCATTCCCCTGGCTATCGTGGGGGCGCGGCTGTACTATGTGCTGTTTTATCTGGACCGGTTCAAAAAAGCGGATGGTTCCTTTGACTGGGCGGAGTCCGTGGCTATATGGGACGGCGGGCTGGCCATCTACGGCGGCGTGATCGCGGCGGTGCTGGTGTGCTTCGTGCTCAGCAAAAAGCGGGGCTTCAAGCTGGGGGCACTGACCGACCTGATCGTGATGGGGCTGCTGATCGGGCAGGCCATCGGGCGCTGGGGCAACTTCATGAATCGGGAGGCATTCGGCGCGGAGACGACGCTGCCGTGGCGGATGCAGCTGACCACCACCGCGGGGACGCTGGTGGAGGTGCATCCTACGTTCCTGTACGAGAGCCTGTGGAACGTAGTGGGGCTGCTGCTGATCGTCTTTATCGTGGCGAAGGGACGCCGCTTTGACGGTGAGAACACCTGGTTCTACTTCCTGTGGTACGGTATCGGACGGTTCTGGGTCGAGGGGCTGCGGACCGACAGCCTGTACCTGTTCAACTGGACCATCGGCGGCGAGCCCATTCGGGTCAGTCAGGCGCTGAGCCTGGTGATGGTGCTGGTGTCGGCGTTCATGCTGTTTTACAACATCAGGCTGCACCCCCACAAGCCGGAGGAGCTGTATGTGAATATCGCCGCGGCGCAGAAGGCGGCAGAGGGCGAAAGCGCGGACGGCAGCGCGGAGTGACGCGATGCGGCTTCGGCGCGGTGTACAGGTCCATTGCAGAACACCATATGCAGCCCGCTTTCGGAACGGGCGGCGCTGTAAAAAAGAACACCCACGGCTGAAGCCGTGGGTGTTTTGTCTGCATCAGTGCCGCCGCGCGGTGAGGTAGTGGTTGTTGTAGTACGTCTCGGACAGGGAGGTGATCACCACGCAGTGCCCGTTGTAGTAGGAGGACGAGGCGTGGATGAACTGGTCGCCGCCGATATAGATGCCCACATGGGAGGCGGTATAGCCGTAGTCCTGGAAGAATACCAGATCGCCGGGCTGCAGATCGCTGCGGGAGACCTCGGTGCCGTAGCTGAGCTGGCTGGTGGCGCCGTGGGGCAGCTTGATGCCCACCTGGGCGAAGACATACATGGTGAAGCCGGAGCAGTCGAAGCCGCTGGCAGAGGAACCGCCGTAGACGTAGGGCACGCCCAGATACTGCTGGGCGATGGAGACGATGCTGCTGCCGGAGGCGGAGGCGGCCGGCGTTGCCGGGGTCTCGGCAGGTGCTTCGGCGGGAGACCCTTCGGTCGTTGTATTCTCGGCGGGCTTGTCCGCCGTGCCGGTCAGGGCGGAGGTGGGGCAGATCAGCACGTACTGCGAGGCCACATAGCCGCTGATGCCGTTGTAGGTAACGGCGAACCAGCCGCCGGACTCAATGCCGGTGACGGCAATGACCGTGCCCTGAGATACGGTGCCCAGAGAGGTGCTGCCGCTTTTGGCGGCGGTACGGATGTTCAGCACGTCCGCGGTGACACGTCCGGCACCGTTAAGGCCGGAGGCGGTGTCGTAGCGGGTGACATACTGGGCAGCCACATAGCCGCGCTTGCCGTCGAAGGAGATACGGTACCAGTCACCCTCCTGGGCGGTGAGCTCGATAACGGCGCCTTTGTCCAGGGTCTTGAGGATGTCATAGCCGGTGCCTGCGCCGCTGCGCATACGGACGCCGGTGCCGGAGATCACGCCCAGTGCCTGAACGGCGGTGGAGACGGGCGCCTCGTCGGCCTCGGGCGTCTCCTGGGGCGGTTCTTCCTCGGCGGCCTGTGCGGCAGCAGCCTTGGCGGCGTCCTCGTTGTTGAGCAGGGCATCCTCGGCGGTCTCGCCGCCGGGATGGGCCGTCAGCGCCGCTGCGCCCAGCAGACCGGAGAACAGTGCTGTCTCGGGAGAGGGCTCAGTGGTGTCGGTGGGCAGGGCGGAGACGGAGGCAATGGTCAGGGGCACGGCGGGGGCGGCGTCGGTCATGCTGGCGGCGGCACCGCCGAAGTTGACCACCGCGTCACCGCCGATGACCAACAGCGTGGCCAGAGCCACTGCCAGTGCGGAAAAAATACGCTTCATGGCTTACAGCTTGCCGGCGAGGGCACGCTCCAGCCAGATGCAGCCCACATCCATGGCGGCATAGAGGCTGTCCTTCTCGGATTTCTTGACCACGCGGTCCCGGGACTTGAGGTCCGGGTCGGTCAGCTGAAGCTGGACGGATACACGCTTGGCCACGTCCATGTCCTGCTCCTTGACGGTGTCGAGAATCTGCAGGAGGACGATGTACTTGTCTGCCATGCTGCCGTAGTAGATGAAATTGTCTACGCGGCGCAGGGGGTGGTTCTTATAGACAAGCCCTTCGGGCTTTTTGTTTTCAGCCATGATGATACCTCCGAAAATTTTTGTAACCAAATTGTAACACATTTGGACGGGGCTGTCAACGCAGGCGCGGCAGGAAAAATATGGGACTTTGTGCCGCAAAGGAAAAAGGGGCTGCCGCGCTTCTGCACGGCAGCCCCTTACAGCGGTACGCTTACAGCTCCAGATAGCTCTTCACCAGGACCTGCAGCAGCTCGTCCCGGTCCAGCTTGCGGATCAGGGTGCGGGCGCCCATGTGATTGGTAATGTAGGTGGGGTCCTCAGAGAGGATGTAGCCAACGATCTGATTGATGGGGTTATACCCCTTTTCCTCCAGTGCCTGATAGACTGTGGTCAGAATGTTATAAATCTCCACATCCTTATCGTCCACAATACTGAATTTGCGGGTATAGTCATCCATACGGACACCACCTTTCCTTCGAAACTGTAATCAGTATACTCGGTTTTCGGGGGGAAGTAAAGGGAAAAAAGGAAATGTAACAGAATGGTAATAAAATCAAGGCGGCGAGAAACCTCACCGCCTTGATTGCAGGGAACTGTTCGATTTACCGTAGGACCGCGCCGCATTCCTGTTCCAGAGCGGTCAGGATGCTCTTCACATCGGCATCCGCCTCTTCGGCGGTGAGGCTCCGGTCATCGGCCCGGAGGGTCAGGTTGAAGGCTACGCTCTTCTTGCCGGTGGCGATGCCTACGCCGGTGTAGATGTCGAACAGGGCCATGTCCTTCAGCAGGCCTTTGGCTCCCTTGCGGATGGCGTCCTCCAGCTCACCAACCGTCACGGCCTTGTCGCACACCACGGCGATGTCCCGGGTGACAGCGGGGAACTTGGGCAGGGGGACGTACTGGGGATCGGCCCCCTTGGCGGCGCACAGGGCGTTGAGCGTGAGCAGGCCGAGCGACGGAGGACAATCCAGGATAATGAAATCAAAACGCTTTTCCAGCGGCTCCAGCAGTTCGGAAAGATAGAATTCCCGCCCCATCTTATCCACAAGCTCCAATTCAGCCGCCGCCAGATCCGTACCGGAGGGCAAGAGGAACAGATATGGCGAAACCGTGGATAAAATGGCCTCGTTAACCTTTTCGGGCTGGAAGAACGACGTGTACAGATTGGCCGGCAACACATCCTGACCGAAGCCGAGCCCGCTGGTGGTGTTTGCCTGCGGATCGCAATCCACGAGCAAGACGCGTTTTTCCATGATCGCCAATGAAGCGGCGAGATTAATAGCGGTAGTGGTTTTGCCCACACCGCCTTTTTGATTGGCAATGGCGATGATTCGAGCCATGAACGTCCCTCTTTGGCAATAGGAGAAGCGCGAGGACATAAAGGGTGAAACGAGGCCGAAGCTGCCTGAGCCTCATTTCTTCCCAAACAGTTCCGCATGGTTGCCTTGCAAGCGGCAGGCAAACCTCTGTGCCGCGTTTTTCGCGCATACGGCACGCCGCAGGGCCATACAGAAGCGTTCCCGGGCGGTTGCGCCGGAAAATCCCTTCATAAAGAAGGGCATTGTTTCACGGGAAACAGGCACGCTTCCCTTACCGTTCTCTAGAAGATGTCACACCTCACGTCAAGGGAAGACGAAAAGAGAATAAGAAGAAACAAATGTTACCATCAAGAAACATAATATGTTACATTCGGAGACGCCCCGCCATAACGACGCAGGAAAACATTGCCCCCGTTCAGCACGGCCCCGAGAAAAACGGAATGCGCCCGCTCCTTACATATGGGATTGGCCCTCCCAAGGAAGCCGTTCAAATTCTCCCTCTGTAAAAACGGCTATGCAAACCCTATCCCGCCTCCGGGCAAGGCTCATTCACCAGATGCTCCCACTGCCCAAGGAATGCGGCGCGGCTTTCCGCATCCCAATGCTCCATCTCCCGGACAAAAGCCCTTGCCTTGTCGCGCAACGCCCCTTCCGTCCCGGAATTGGCGATGACTTTACCGCCTCCCGCCAGC
>ENA-ORSB01002927-ORSB01002927.1-human-gut-metagenome-genome-assembly--contig:-NODE-2927-length-12738-cov-17.842703_pt1 | contig 12738 bp, 13 predicted proteins | sample MGYA00242180_ERZ509144 | MGnify/ENA primary metagenome ERZ509144 (study PRJEB26280, sample SAMEA2338661) | human gut metagenome | biome: human gut; feature: human-associated habitat; material: faeces...
CCACACCGCCGACCCCGCCGCCGCGCGCGACGCGCTGCTGCACACGATGGCCTGCAAGGCGGCCATCAAGGGTGGATGGAAGAGCGATTTAAGCGAGCTGCGCGTGCTCGTCGACAAGGTGCAGAGCGGCGAGGTGCAGTTCTGCCCGCACGGACGGCCCGTGAAAGCCAAGCTCACGAAGTACGAGCTCGAAAAAATGTTCAAGCGCGCGTGAGCGCAGGAGGGAGAAGATGAAACTCGTATGCGTCGTCGGCCCGACGGGCTGCGGCAAAACGTGGCTCGGCGTCGAGCTTGCGAAAATGCTCGGCGGCGGTCGTCTCCTGCGACTCGATGCAGATCTACCGCGGCATGGCCATCGGTACCGCCGCGCCGACGGCGGAGGAGATGCAGGGCATTCCGCATCACATGGTCGGCGTCGCCGACCCGCGGGAAAACTACTCCGTTGCCCGCTATGCGGACGACGCGGCGAAGTGCGTCGACGATATCCTCTCGCGCGGGAAGCAGCCCGTCATCGTCGGCGGCACGGGGCTTTACCTCAATGCCCTGCTCGCCGGTCACGGCTTCGCCGGCGGTGACAAGGACGGCAGATACCGCGCGGAGTTGGAATCCCGCTGGGACAAGGAGGGCGGCGAGGCGATGTTCGTCGAGCTCCGACGCATCGACCCCGAGACCGCCGGAAATCTCCATTTGAACGACAAAAAGCGCATCCTCCGCGCGCTCGAGGTCTACTACGAGACCGGCAAGACCATGGCACAGCACAACGCGGAGACGAAACTCATCCCTCCGCGCTACGATTCCGTGCGCATCGGCCTTGCCTATGAGGATCGGGACGACATGAAGCGCGCCATCGACCTCCGCGTCGACAAAATGGTCGAGGCGGGGCTTTTCGACGAGGTCAGAGCGCTGCTCGATTCCGGACTTCCCCGCGACGTGACGGCCATGCAGGCCATCGGGTATAAGGAGACGCTTGCCTACTTGGACGGCGAGGACGCGCGCGAGGAGGCCATCGACGAGATCAAGCTCCGCTCCCGCCAGTATGCCAAGCGCCAGCTCACGTGGCTGCGGCGCGACCCCGGCATCCACTGGTTTTATTGGAAAAAAACGAGGATTCTCCCCGATTGCCTCGCTTTTTCGACAGAAATTCTCCATACCTATGGCGTATCCTGACTTTAACGCGGACAAGCCGTCCGCAAAAAAGAAAGGAAAGAAAAGCCATGAAAAAAATCGCAAACCTTCAGGACCTATTTCTCCTCTCTGCGCGCCGCAATCGCACGAGCGTGACGGTATTTCTCGTCAACGGCTTCCAGATGCGCGGCGTCATCACGGGCTTTGACAGCTTTGTCGTCATCTTGGAGAGCGACGGCAAGCAGCAGATGCTCTACAAGCACGCGATCTCAACGATCGTGCCCATCGCGGCCATCGACCTCAAAGGCGCGGAGGAAAGCGAGGAGTAAGCACGCCTGATCCGGGAGTGTGCCATGAAATCTACATCCGTTTCCACAAAGATCATCACGATCCTGCTCCTTTTGGCGGTCATCGGGTATTTCGCCGTGCAGGGCTACAACTACTTTGTCAGCCCCGAGACGACGACGCTCGTCTACCGCTATCACAGCGAGCGGTCCATTGCCCTGCGGGGCTACGTGGTGCGCGACGAGCAGGTCGTGGACTGCAATGAAACGCTCATCGAGCTCAAGCACGCCGAGGGCGAGCGCGTGGGCCAGGGCGACACCATCGCCTCCGTCTACCGCTCGGCCGACGCGCTGAATGCCACGCAGCAGCTCGAGACACTGCGCGCGCAGAAAGAGCAGCTTGAGTACGCCAAGAGCGCCTCGAGCGACGCGGCCACCGCGCTGCGTCTGGATACCGACATCCGCGAGCAGATCATCTCCGTGCGCGCGGCCTACGAGTCGGGCGCGTACAGCTCGCTCGACACGCTGATCCCCCAGCTCAAAACGACGGTCTTGAAGCGCGAATACGCCTATAACGGCAGCGATGACTTAACGGCGAAGCTCGACGAGCTGAATGAAAAGCTCGACGCCGCCTCGCAGGCCGAGGAGGACGCGGCTGCCGCGGAGAATGAAATGATCAAGTCCCTGCGCACCGAGCTCGACCGGACAAAGGAAGCCTATGAAGCGCTTCTGGAGGCGAAGAGCTGCGACACGCGCGAGGGGAACGTTACCTTCTCCCGCGCCATGCAGACGCTCGAGCGGCTGAAGGATTATCTGGGGCCCACGGCGCTGGAGGAATACCAGACGCTGGGCGGAGAATGACAGGAGGAGAAACCAATGATCGATATCAGATTTTTGCGGGAAAATCTGAACGAGGTGGCGGGGAACGGCACCGGGGCAACAGAAAAGCGCCCGGACAGCATGAAGCTATTCGAGCGCAAAAAGCACGATATTCAGTTAAAAAGCGACGATTTTCGCAACTGCTGCCAGACTTCCCCCATTCTGCGGCCAGGCTTTTTTTGACGGCAGTAAAAATCCCGTCAGAATTTGTCGGCGGTCAATGTGCTTCATGGCGGTTCCCTCCTAAAGCCGCCGTGTCAGCGTGTAGTCGTCACTCCTTTGTCGAGGGCATAAGAAACGGCGGCCTTGAAATGTTCTTCAAAACCGCCGGTAAGGATGGTATTTCTAAAATGAACGCACAAAATCATCTGCCCCAAACCAACGGTTTTTTTCTTTCCCCGTCCGGGGGCAGATCATTCATTATGTAGTGCAGGACCGATGTACGCTAATCGGTTCCCTGTACCTTTTCTTTCAGCTTTTGAAAGGACGTATCGCTGATCACGTGTTCCATCCGGCAAGCCTCTTGTTCCGCCGTTTCCTGATCGACGCCAGCAGCTACAAGCTGTTCCGTAAAGAATTGGTGTCACTCATAGATTTTTTCAGCAACTTCCTGGCCTGCCTCGGTCAAATGCAGAAAATAATCGCTGTCTACTGTCAGAAAGCCGCCCTCCTGCAAAATGGCTACGGTTCTGCTGACGCTGGGTTTGGAAACCTCCATGTGCCGGGCAAAGTCAATAGAGCGCACCATACCATTTTTCTTTTGCAGCATCAGTACGGCTTCTAAATAGTCCTCGCCCGACGCACGAAGTTTCATTTTGTTTCTCCTATTCGGTTCGTTTAATAACTTCCCATATATTGACATCAGGGGCAGCCGGGGTAGGCTGATCGCAGCCATGACAGCCGTTGCAATTATGGTTGCAGTCGGCTTGATAAGCCACTTTTCGGATATATCCTTGGTTCTCCAAATATTCAAGTTCCACTTGGATGCTCCCTACGTCCTTATGCAGAAGTTCAGCCAACTCCTGAACGCTGTATGTTTTCCCGCTTTGTAAATACTCCAATAATTGAATTAGCACAATAACTCCTTTCCTTTAGAAAATGACAAGACCGACGTGATACGCAATCGTTGCCATAATCAAGGCTGTAAGGACATAATAGAGCGCAATTCGCACAGTCCATTTCATAGAGTGTGTTTCCTGGGTTGTTGCGGTCAAGGCCATCAGGCAAGGCATATTGAAGAAAAACGCGAACAGGAAAGCAAGAGCTTCCGGTCTGGATATGACGGACAGCATACTTGTACTAAGTGCCGCCGTGTCTACGGTAGCGGACTGCTCAATAGCCGCCCAAATACTTCCCGTGTTAAACAGGGAAGCCATAACGCCAAGAGAAGCCTCCTTGCCCATAGCGGAAGCGACAAAAGCGATAAACAGTTGCCACGGTAAACCAAACAGGCTTGTCACAGGTTCAATAAAGGTTCCTACCTTGTAAATGATACTGTTCGCCACATTTCCGTCCGCCGAGTAAGAAAGCAGCCAGAAGATCACGGAAATGCAAATAATGATACGGAGTGCGCGGCTAAGTACATTTCCCATTTTGCTGAAAACGGAACCAAACAGGCTTTTCCAATGAGGCTTATGGTAAGGCGGCAATTCCATAATTAAGCCGGTGCGCCCCTCTACCTTGTTCAAAGACCGGCCAAACACCTTATAAGTGATAAAGATGTGCAAAAACGCCACGGCAAACAACGCCAGAACTACGACAGCAGCCTCGTTTCCGAAGAACGTACCGCTGACAAGTCCAACTACGCCCCAGGTAGAAGCGCAGGGGACTACCCAGGACAGGGCAATCGTCATAACACGCTGTCCCCATGAATCAATGACCCTTGTTCCAGTGATTCCGCCGATATTGCATCCGAAACTGACGAGGAAAGGCATAATTGCTTTGCCCTGTAATCCCAGCTTTGTCATAGTATCATCGAATACATAGGAGATTCGCGCCATATAGCCGACATCTTCCATCAGGCCAAAGACAAGGCTGATTCCGAACACATAGCTTGCCATTTGCAGAGCGAAAGAAACAGCGGTCAAAATGGCGTTGCAGAGCAGTGATACAAGGAATGGCGCTGCGCCTATATCCAGCAGCCAGTTAGCCAGAGGGACGGAAATTGCACTGATAAGCCCGCTGAAAAGCCCCATCAGCGGGAAGCCAATCACCATAGAGCAGACCAGACCTAAAACGATCATGCCAATGGCAATAGGCTTTCCCCAGCGTTTGCTTGTGGCCGCCTTATCAAACCGGCTCCGCAGCAGCTTGTTCTTCTTGCTGGTCACGTTCTCATTTACAAGTTTGTCAATCCACTGGAATTTGCAATCACCTGTCAAAAGGTTTCCGTCCTTTACATCGGACAGCTTCTTTTCAATCGCGGTATAAGTGCCTGCATCAACGGTTTCTTTCACAAGAGAACGCGCCAATTTGTCCTGTTCTATCAGCTTTGCAGTCAACCATGTGGACGAATAGATGCCGATTCCGTCCGCAGGAAGCAGCGCCTTGATCTCGTCAAACGCGGCCCCGATTGTATTTTGATAAATCTGAGCCAGGCGCTTTTCGTCTAAAGTCGAAGCATTTTTATCAATGCTTTCTAACATACGGAAAAATGTGCCATACTGTTTTTTATCGGCAGCAACCAGCGGCACAACAGGGATGCCCAGGGATTTAGCGATTCCATTGGTGTCAATCTGCTTCCCCTGCGATTTTGCCACATCCATCATATTCAGCAGGAGAACCACGGGAACGCGAATCCCGGTATAATCAGCCAGCATGAAAAGGCTGCGGTTGAGCTGGGAGGCATCAGCCAATATGCAAACAACATCTGCCTGCCCGCTGGCTATGTAATTCCGTGTAACAACTTCTTCATCCGAATTTGCAGACAGGCTATAAGTTCCCGGAAGATCAATGATTTTATAGGTGGTATCTTTGTGAACGAAAGAACCATCCTTGCGCTCCACTGTTTTTCCGGGCCAGTTCCCGACGTGCTGACGGGAACCAGTCAGGCCATTAAACAAGGTTGATTTGCCGGAGTTCGGCTGGCCTAAAAGGGCAATCGTTTTTTCACTCATTGTTTTGTCACCTCCACCATGATTTTGTCAGATTCCGTTTTGTTGATGGCAACCATCGTGTCCCTTGCGTACACCAAAACGGGCCGCTTTTTCGGATTTTGAATCACTTCAAAAGGGCAGCCAATCGTAAGGCCGATGGAGGTCACGCGGCTTTGAAAATGCGCGTCCCCGTTGATTGCAACAACTCTTCCGCAGGAGCCATCACTCAATTCATTTAATTTTTTCATTTCTTAAATTCCTCCAATTCTTTTCTGTCAGCCCATAATAAAAATCCGTACCCCGATTAAAATTAAAATCACACCGCCTAATATTCCGGCCCGGTTTCCTAACCGATTTCCGAAAAAAGTGTCCAATCCATACGCCGACAAATGCAATTAAGAATGTTGTGGTTCCTATCAGTGTTGCCGAGAGGATAATTTTTACATTTAAGGCTGACAGCGTTATGCCGACAGCAAAAGCGTCAATACTTGTAGCAATCGCAGCCGGAACCATAACAGTAAAACCCAATGCTCCGTTTGTTTCTTTACATTCACCTTTTAGATTTTCTCGAATCATGTTGATACCGATTATGCACAGAAGAAACAGTGCAACATATTTGGAAACCGCTTCAATGTACTGGCGAATTGTTCCGCCGCAGATATATCCCAGCGTAGGCATAAGCGCCTGGAAGCCACCAAAATATAGCCCTGCGACAAGCCCTGTTTTTACTGGGTGCATTTTGGTATTCAAACCTTTGCATACTGAAACCGCGAAAGCGTCCATTGATAGACCGACAGCAACCAGTAATAGGTCAAGTAGCCCCATCGGTATTACCTCCTTTACCGGCTCCTGTCTATGCCCCCTTTACAATCCATTCTCTTGCTTTCTGCTGTTCCTGCACCATTTCGTAGTAATGGCCTTTCTTTCTTAACAGTTCTTCATGCGTTCCCGTTTCTTCAATCCGTCCCTGATTCAGCACAATAATCTGATCTGCGTTCTGAATAGTGTTCAGACGGTGGGCAATCACGAAAACGGTTTTCCCTTTCATCAGGCGGTCTAACGCCTGATTGATCTTTGCTTCATTGTCAGCGTCCAGAGAAGCCGTTGATTCATCCAGAAGCAGGATAGGCGCGTCCTTTAAGATTGCCCTTGCAATAGCAATCCGCTGTTTTTCACCGCCAGACAGGGTGTTGCCGCCCTCGGCAAGATGGGTCTGATAGCCATCAGGCAGTCTTTCGATAAATTCATGACAATGGGCCGCCTTTGCCGCCGCAATCACTTCCTGTTCGGTAGCATCTTCACGGCCAGCTTTGATATTGTTGTAAATCGTATCGGACAGCAAAGTATTTTCCTGGAATACCTCACTGATATAGTGCAAAAGTCCGTCAGGATTTAGCTCCCGTATGTCCTGCCCACCAATGCGGACGCAGCCTTTTGTCACATCCCAAAACCGGGCGATCAGATTAGCAACCGTAGATTTGCCGGAGCCGGACGGCCCGATCAGCGCCGTAGTGCTTCCCTCCGGGGCATGAAAACTGATATTGTGTAAAACATCGGCCTGCTGGTTATAGGAGAAGTTCACGTTTTCAAAGGTAATATCAAAGTGCGAGAGCTTTACCCTTTCTTCTTTGTAGGATAGCGGCTTTGTGTCAAATGCCTGTTCCAGATTAGAAGTGGCAAGTTTCAGTTCTTTCAGCAGGTTATACGAATGTTCAAACGCAATCAGCAGCGCAGAAAGCGCAAGGCTCATAAGCATAAACGCCACAAGCAGTTCAGAAGCAATCGTACCGCCAAGGAACAGATAGCTTCCAACCAGCAGGACAAACGGCAAAAGGAAATTTGCAATGATAGAATACATACTTGTGGGGGCGGCGGTTTTTACTTCCGCCTGTACGCTGGTTTTCCGTATGTCCTCCAACGTATCAGACATTCTTGTGAAGTGCGTACTTGTCATATTTGCAGACTTGAACACTTTCATGCCCTTGATGTATTCCAGAACAATAGAGATCATTTTAGAAGTCAGATCACGCTTGATCGTTCCGTACTTCTCTACAAGCCGGTTGCCCCAATTCAAAACCGGCAGCGCGATCAGAATTACCACGCACTCGGCCAACGCCAGTTTCCAGTTGATAAAAAAGGTTCCAACCAAGATCAGGCAGCCCATGACCAATGTTTTGACGATAGAGGGCAGCGTATGGGTCAATACAAGTTCAAAATTGCTTAAATCCTTTGTCAGTGTACTAAGCAGATACCCGCTGCTGTTTTGATTAAAATAGCCAAGGCTTAGAGAACGGTAATGGTTTGCCAAATCCAAGCGTAGGCCGCTGCACATTTCGGCCCCTCTGGAAAAGCAGAGAAAATAGCCGCTGCGGTAAATAATCAGCCGGAGAATTACACTGATAAGGCATACAATGGTATAGTTTCGTACAAGCCCACCTGTCAGAGAACCGTTCAGGAGATGAATTACGGTAAAATACAGCATAAGGTACATGACAAGGCTTCCGATGGCGTCCAGTGACATCAGGAAAATAGGAAATATCAACTGCTTTCGTTTGTCACCAATCAATTTCTGAATACTGCGTAACATAATCTTTTCACTCCTCCCCGATAGTTTCTCTTGTATAGGTGTCCCACATATGGCTGTATGTACTTCCGCTGGCGATCAGTTCATCATGCGTTCCCTGTTCGACAACTTTTCCATCCTGAAAGACAACAATTTTATCCGCATTGCGGATGGTATGAAGCCTGTGGGCAATCATAATCGTGGTCTTTCCTCGCAGGAGGTTTTGGAGTGCAAGCTGTATTTTGTGTTCGTTCTCAATGTCTGAATAGGAAGTTGCCTCGTCGAAAACAACGATAGGCGCGTCTTTCAAAATGGCCCGCGCAATCGAAATCCGCTGCTGCTGGCCGCCGGATAATTTCACTCCCTCGTCGCCTATTCTCGTTGCGTATCCTTTCGGCAGGCTCATAATGAAATCGTCAATCTGCGCCGCCTTTGCCGCCTGGCGTACCTGTTCCTCGGTAGCATCTGTTCCCATACGGATATTTTCAAGAAGCGTGTCCTCCAAAAGAAATACATCCTGGAATACAAACGCGGTTAAGTCAGAAAGATTTTCGGTTTGAAGTTCTGTAACCGGGACGCCGCCAATCTTGATTGTCCCGCTGCTCACGTCCCAATAGCGGCCAAGGAGCTGTACCGCCGTCGTCTTGCCAGCACCGGACGGGCCGACAAAAGCATTTAAGCTGCCCGGTTCCAAATGAATATCAACGTCGGACAACGCATCCTTTCCGCCTTGTGTGTAGTTAAAGGTCACATTGTCAAAGTCAATACCATAACAGCCGGTTTTGGAAAGGGTTTGCTGTCCGCTTTTCATGGTTTCCATATCCATGATCTTCTTCACATTATCAAGGCCGCTGCCCAGCTCCATAGACTGCATAGCAATCGTCACCATGTTCAGGAAAGACGTGAAAAAGCACATAGTCAGCAGAATAAAGAGAAGATACGATGCCGCAGACAGCGAATCACGCAGATACAGCCAACCGCCCACCGGCAGCGTGAACAGAATGGCAGAATCCAAAACCACAAGAGCGATAGACAGCGGATTGCAGGACGATTCACACATCTTAATCCAACAGTCTGTATATATCTTCAAGGAATTTCGGTACTGCTCAAATTTTTCGGCTGTAAGGTGATACATTTTGATAACCGGCATAGCGGTGATAAATTCATTTGCGGAAGCGTTCAGCTTTTCCGTATCGCCTGCAAACTCGTCCGTCAAATCCGGGTAGCGCCCCATGAGGGCCATCGGAATTGCAATCCCCAAGATCATAGGAACCAGCATGATAAGCGCCATAATCCAGTTCAGCCGCAGCATGAAAATGAACATCATCAGAGGAACGACGATTGCCTGGGCCAGTTCCAAAGTGCTGTGGGCCAGAAAGGTTTCAATCCTGTCCACATCATCAAACAAGGTTGTTTTGATCTGTCCGGGCGCATGTTCCTGAAAGAATCCAAGGTTGAATTTGGACATATGCTCCAATACTCTGACCTTGATTCTGTGCATGGTGTTGAAAGCCGCCGTATGAGAGCAGATACCGGCAAAGGATGTCAGGATTGCCTGTAAGACTGCTGCGGCAATGCCGATTCCGGCCCAACCAAGCATTGCGGGAAGCGTCACCTCCTGCTTGATTATCAGAAGCAGGATTTGGTAGACTACCAAATACGGGACGAAAGACAGGGCCGACGAAAAGACCGCCAGCAGCATCCCAAGGCTTAACTTGCCGCGCTCCTCTTTCGCAAGAGTAAAAACGTATGATAATCCGGTTCGTTTTTGTTCCATCGAAACGATACCCCTTTCTTTGAAATGTGCCAGTTAGATTTTGCTAACCTGACACAATCTACTTTACCCGCACGAAGTGGAAATTTCAATAGCCACCCCGCTTTACTGTTTGCATTTTGAAAAACGCTGAAAGTGCTGATATTTCTGTGGTTTTCAGCGTTTTTGTTTCATATATTTTATAAAATCGTGACCGATAAATATTGGATTGTCACCTTTTTTTGAAGTAGCGCGCAGAAAGCCGGTATGATATACTATCAAGTAGAGAAAGGAGGCGGCGGTACAATGGTTCCATCTGTAATTGACTATTTGTTACAGCTCCCCGAAGCCATGCACTTTGCAAGGGTGCAGGAGCTTTGCGGCGACGGTGTTTTTTTCTACCGTATGCTTTCCGAATACGGAAACGGCACGTTCCAACTGATCGAGTTTGAGGACGATCTTCTTTTGATTTTGATTGGTGACTATACGCCCAAGGACACCTTTGAAAAGATCACTGAAATTTCAGAGGACTATATGGAGATCAGCCAGTTTGAAACGGACAGCAGTTCTTTCAAGATTGGTGGACGGAAAAAGAATCAGGTGGATAAGGGGATTTATTGCTATCTAAACACACAGAAGAAAACTTACACCTATTGCGAGGGCGGGAAGCCTGTTCGTTTTACGAAAGTGATTCTATCGCCCAAATACTTCAATACTTATTTTCGGCTGCATGACAGGAACAACGCCGAACTTCTCAACTCTGCAAGGGATTACATTCTCAAAAACCCCAGTCTGCCGGAACTCAACTTTGTGTTCCAGCAGATACGGGATTGTCAGGCAGAGGGGCATACGCTGAAAATCTATCTGGAAAGCAAAGTAATGGAGCTTCTTTCTCTTGTTGTGAAAGGCATGGAGCAGGAACAAAAGCATATTTCTGTAAAGCTGGATTATAAGGACATCCGCAATTTAAGAAAAACGGTAACGGTGATGAAAAATGATCTGGCCGCATACCCGACAGGGGAAGAACTTGCCCAGATAGCGGGTATGAGTACAGCCCGGTATCAACTGGCATTTCGGAAGTATTATGGGACAACGCCGTATGAATATCTCAAGGAATTGCGGTTAAACCAGGCGCTGATTTTGCTAAAAAATTCTGATTATGGAATTGCTACGATTGCGGCTAAAGTCGGGTATCACAATTCCGGCCACTTTGCAAAATTGTTCAAGAAAGTCTATGGCCTCGGCCCCAGGGAATACAGGAATCTTCATGGAATTAAGTAAAGATCATCAGGCCCCGGCCACGCTGCCGGGGCTTTGCTATGTCCAAACAGCCCGCCAACCTACGCATTTAGAGCCTGAAAACGACTGAAATTTCAAGGCTTTTCCGGCGTGGTTGCTGAGGCGGCGGTATTCTTTATCCCGTTGCCGCCGTATTGGGGTTCTAAATGCATAGAAACAAGCCATAATAAAGACGCCGGATGCAACGGCCAGCGGGCCGCCGTGTCCGGCGTCTGTCTATTCTTCATTTATGGGCTTTGCACTTTCCGCCATTTTTATGATTTCTTCATACCACGCCTCCCTGTTTTGTGTGTTCAGAACACCAACTCGTTTATGATGGATGATGTGCCCCTTGCCGCTCCCATGACGCACAAGTTTTATAATCACCATCTTCCTGACAACACAAACATTCTACTACAAAACATTCAATTAGTACAGGTACAGGGACTAAATTTCCAACGTACCGCCATATAATAATTAGTACAGTGACAGGGATTGGTGGTGATGCGGATGCAGCTAAATGAAGCCGTGAGTAAACGACTGGCAGAACTTCTTTCAGAACGGAACATGACACAGTACCAGCTTTTTATGAAAAGCGGGGTGCCGAAATCAACCATAGGGAACGTTATCAACTGTTCGTATGAATCCGTAAAGCTACGGATCATCCATGAAATGTGCCAGGGACTGGGCATTACCCTGTGCGACTTCTTCCAGTCGCCGCTATTTGACGATTACCATCTTGATCCATAAACTCCGATACAACCGTTTGGGATGTACCGGAGTTTTTTTGTTGGAGAAATGTATTGCAGAAGATATGGTTTCTTCGTTTTTAACGAACACAGCCATTTTACTTTTTCCAATTTTCCAAATTAGTTGAAGATTATTTCTGACAAAACAATTTCCTCCGCCTGCGCCTTCAGCGTGTTCATCAGTCTTACCCAGCGCATAGGGTCACAGGCTTTCAGTTCCTCGGTGACGCCCGCCGCCTCCATCATCCGGGGCAGCATGGCGTCCATCCGCTCCCGCGCCGCCCGGTCAATCTCCAACAGGTGCGGGTACAGCTTTTTGCTCAAAATCAAGCTGCTGTAAAGGCCGGGCCGGTGTTCCTTCAGGTAGCGTTGCCGCATACGGCCATACTTGCCGATGGGGGCCTCCGGCTGCTCGGACAACTCCAGGTCGGGGATGTAGTAATCCCCGCAGCGGGTGTAAGTCAATTCGTTCATGTTTGTCCTCCTTTGCACTGTGATGGTTAAACTGCGGCGCTGGCCGGTAAGGTGGCCTTGCGCGGCTCCTGCCTGGGTAACTGGCTGACGGTGGTAAAAATGCCCTTCTCCATATCCTCGGCCCGGATCGCGGCCTTTGCTGCCTCCATTTTCGCCTTGCGCTTGGCGTTGTAGCGTTCTTCCCATTCCTTCTGCTTGCCATTAGCCTTGCGGCGCAAGTAGTTCTGGTGAAGCCTGTCCTTGCGTTCCTCCTTCTTCCGCAGTTCTTCCTGTTCCTCCGGGGTCAGGGGAACCGGCTGCAAGGCAGGAGGGATATAGCGGCCCACAAAGTTGAAGTAGATTTCAACCTCCTGTATGGTATCCTGGCTGCCTTTGCGGGCGCGTTCATGGACAAGGATTTTCTCTACAAACTCGTTGAGCATGGTGTTTGTCAGCGTGTCAAAATTCTCGTACTTATCAATCAGGGCTATAAATTTCTCCGCTGATTTCTGGCTCTGCTCATAGCCGGTAACAGCCTTTTCCAGCTCTGCAATTTCAA
>ENA-ORSB01002937-ORSB01002937.1-human-gut-metagenome-genome-assembly--contig:-NODE-2937-length-12707-cov-3.353541_pt1 | contig 12707 bp, 4 predicted proteins | sample MGYA00242180_ERZ509144 | MGnify/ENA primary metagenome ERZ509144 (study PRJEB26280, sample SAMEA2338661) | human gut metagenome | biome: human gut; feature: human-associated habitat; material: faeces...
CTGATGACCACTTTGGGGGCCGCAGTGGTATTTTTCTTCGTAGAGGAACCCCGGCCCCAGTTCCAGAGGACCATGCTGGGCTTTGCCGCCGGGGCCATGCTCTATGTGGTGGCCGCCGAGCTGCTGCCCACGCGCGGCGATTCCGGCCCGGGGGCGCTGGCCTTTGCCGCGGGCTTTACCGTAATGATGATCCTGGACGTGGCGCTGGGGTAGGGAGGAGGGTTGACAACGGCCAATTCCTGTAATATAATGTCGCTGACAAGTAAATAAACAGTCTGTTGATCCAATGTCGCCGGCGGCCGTACAGCCCACCACGGGCCAGGCGTCGGCATAGAAGGAAAGGGGTAGCCAAACCCCGCACGACCGGTACTGTGAGCGCAAGGATGCACCGAAGCGGCGAGAGCCGCCGGGACGAAAGTCCGCCATTGTGGGTAAGCCCATGAGAAGGTAGGCTGCAAACGAGGAGGGATGTCTGTCCCCCGCGGCGCGAGCCAGGAGAATTGCATTGTGTAGGACAAAGTTGCAGCGGGCGCGCTCTCCGTGTGCGGGAATCTTGTACCACCATGTAGATGTACCACGCTGACCTCCTGAACGGGAGGTCGGTGTTTTTTGCACCACCTTTTTCGCGGCCGGCCCTTTTGGGCGGGCGGCGGGGGCGGCGACGTCTTTCCGTGGTGCAGGGGTCGTATCTATTGCGTTCGCTGTCCGGCTTTGCGCCGGGCAGCGTTTCATTTTCGCGGGACAGAGTGCACTCTGTCCCGTTTTTCATGCCCTGCATGAAAAACATTTCCCTTGCCAGGCTGACACGCTGCCATACACAGCGAAGCGGTGCGGAAAACTCGACTGTCAAGCTGAGGCGCCGTGCGCTTTCCATCTGACCGTGAAACTGTGCAGACGAGTCCCCTTTGTCAAGCTGAGGCGGCCATTGGCCGCGTGCTTTTCCATAAGTGGGGCGGGGATGTTGCCGCATCCCCGCCCACCCCCTCACGTCGACAAAAAATTTACATAAAGGAGAAAGAGACATGAAGAAGAGAGTCATAAGCTGGCTGCTGACCGTCGTGATGGTCGTCAGCCTGCTGCCCACCTCCGTGTTGGCCGACACGCTGGCCGCGGATCAGGAGCAGCAGACCCAGCAGGAACAGATAGCTCCGGTGGACACGGAGAACACCGTCCCTGCCGAGGATGAGGAGACGCAGGAGCAGCAGGAGCCTGCTCCGGAAACGCCTGCGTCCCAGATGGCCCGCAGCGGCGGTGCGGCGCCGATGCTGGCCGCGGCAGGCGCGGTGCAGAATATCGGTACCGCGAAGGATTTTGCCGAGATGGAGCCCGGCGGCAATTATCAATTGACGGCGGATATCACCGTCACGGAGCCCTATGCCAGCGACTTTTCCGGCACCTTTGACGGCAACGGCCACACCGTGACGCTGGCGATCGATCAACCTTCGAAAGATAATATAGGGTTGTTTAGTAAGATTAGCAGTACAGCAACGATCAAGAACGTCACTGTCGATGGAACTGTTACTGGCAGTCGTTGTGTTGGAGGTATTGCTGGTACAAGTAACGGGACGATCACACAGTGCCAGAATAAAGCAACCATCACAGCTACAAAGAATGGAAGTGGAAACTACTCTCAAGCGGGCGGCATAGTTGGCTATGCTGAAAACGCCACAATTACCTCTTGCGCTAATGTAGGAAATGTCAACGCTGCTCCCAACGACGGACGGCGCTGCGGAGGTGTTGCGGGCTATGCAAAAACTTCCGTTATTGAAAACTGCTATAACCAGGGGCAAGTATCCAGTTGTAGTACGGGTTCGAGTGCAGCTGTGGGTGGTATTGCTGGTTATATTGATAGCAATGCATCTGTCATGAATTGCTATAATAGTGGGGCGATTTCGTGTGCTGCGCCGAGCCAAGTAGCAAAACTCGTTGGGTGGAATGCTGGATCCACAATAAAAAACTGCTACTATTTAGGCGATAAAGAGAGCGAAGGTGCGAACGGCTATAACTATACGGATCCGACTCAGCCAAAATCCGCCGAGGAGATGCAGTCCGCCGAATTTGTCACCCTTCTGAACGGCGGCGGAGCCACAGGCGCCTTCATGGCCAAGGCCGGCGACTATCCCGCCCTCAGCTGGGAGACCCCCACCGCGGCGGTATCCTTTACCATTGCTCCCGCGAATGCTACGCTCGAAATCAACGGCGGTACTTATACCGGTTCGACCCCCGGGGCGCGGCCTGCCGCCGATGCACCGTATTCCTATACCGTGTCCTGTGACGGTTACACCACAAAAACCGGCACCGTGACCGTGAGGAACAAGGATAACCCCGTGGCTGATCCTGCCAATGTTACTGTTACGCTGGCGGAGGATGCTGCACAGTGGGTCACCGTGACCTTCACCGTGACTCCCGCCGGTGCCGCGCTCACCCTCAAGGACGGCGAGACGCAGGTTGCGCCCACCGAGGGAACGACCTATCAGCTGCTGAAGGGTCACGCCTATACTTACACCGCCGAGACGACCAAGGAGGGCTATGAGCCCGCCGCCGGCACCGTGACGCCCACCGAGAACAGCACCCAAACCGTGGCGCTGAAAAAGGTGCAGAGCATTGCGGTGACCAAGGCTCCCACAAAGACGGAGTACTACAAGGGCGATGCTGAACTTGACCTGACCGGCATGGTTCTCACGGTGAAGTATGATAATTCTGTGGAAACCCGCACCATTACCGGCGACTATGCCGCCGCCGGTGTGACCTGTGAGGGCTTTAGCACCGAAAATCCTACAGATAGCCAAACCGTCACTGTCAAGTACAGGGGCAAAACCGCCACCTTTACCATCAAGGTGAAGGACAAGCTGCAATTCTCCGATTTCTTTAGTGCCATCAGTGACAGCGTCACGGCAACGAATAGTACGTCCCGTCCATTTGAGCCGGTACAATCTGAGGGATGCCTACAACCGGCAAGTAACGCGAGTTCCTATTCCCCCTCAACGATAACGATTGCGGCTATCAAGAATGTAACTGTATCTTTTGACTATTGCGGCGGTACAGGTTATACGGACTTCTATGTCAAAAAAGGCAGTAGTCAACTGTTAGCCTCCTATTATAGCTCCGAGTGGAAGAATTTTTCTGCTGATCTGAGAATTGGGGAGACACTGACGCTGAGTTATGGTTCCTCAAGCGGACTCAAGCTCAAAAACTTCACCGTTTCCCCGCTGTACACGCTGACCATAGCGCCGGACCAGACGGACGCGACGGTCACTCTGAAAGATAAGGAAGGCAAACCCGTCTCCGGCAGCAATGGCGTGTACGCGGTAAAGCCGGGTGAGTACACCTACACCGTCAGCAAGTTCGGCTATGAGACGGCCACCGACACGATCAATGTTGCGACCGCCGATGTGAACAAGACCGTCACGCTGACCGAATTGGCAAAGCAGACGGTGACCTTCCACATCACCAAGCCGGATGGCGTGACCGCCTCGCCCACCGTCACCGTGATGTCCGGCAAAGACGCGGTTTATACGGGCAGCGGCACGAACTGCGCCCTCCCCGCCGGGGACTATACCTACAAGGCCACGCTGAAAGACTGCGACGACCTCTCCGGCAGCTTCACCGTTGCCGCTGCCGCCGTCACCGTGAACTTGCCCTTTGAAAAGAAACTGACCTTTGCGGATATCTTCCAAGGTGTCGAAGGCATCACCGCCAGCAATGGCACCAAAGGCTTTAAGCCCATCAAATCCGCTACCGGAAACTATTTAGAGAGCAACAAGAGTTACTACGGAACAACCTCCCTGACGCTGACGGCGACGAAACCTTGCGTGATTTCTTTTGAGTATTTTGCACAGGGGCATGAAGACAATTGGGATGAGGATGACTCCGCCTTCTTTACTGTGAAAAAGGGTACTACTACTCTGCTGACAGTCTATGAGGAGAATGGTTGGAAAACCTTTAGCACGGCGTTGAACACGGGGGAAACCCTCACCTTATCTTTCAACGAAAATGGAAATAGTTACTATGTCCGGCTCAAGAATTTTGCCGTTTCTCCGGCTTATACCATCACCCTTACGACAACTCCCACCGCCGACAAGGTGGAACTGAAGGATGAAAGCGGCAACAAACTGACCGGAAGCGGCGGCAAATACGCCGTTGCCCCCGGAACTTACACCTACACCGTCAGCAAGAAGGACTATGAGACCGCCACCGGCGAGATCACGGTGACCGATGCGGATGTGACCCAACCTGTGAAACTCACCGCCAAGCCGGTCATTACCCTTACCGCGACTCCCGCGGATGCCACGGTAAAACTGGAAAAGGGCAGCCTGCCAGCCAGCCCCAAGACTACCGACAAGGAAACCGGCGTATATACCTATGTGGTCGAAAAGGGCGCGGAATACACCTACACCGTCAGCAAGTTCGGCTACGAGACCGAGACGGGGAGCATCACCGTTAATGCCGATGTGAACAAGACCGTCACGCTGAGCGAACTTGCCTCCTGCACCCTGACCTTTGCCGTGACCCCGGCGGAAAACGCTAAGGTGACCGTGACCCACCCCGTGGGCGGCACCATCAAGCCCGAGACCGACGGCGGCTACAAACTCTACCTCGGCGAGACGTATGCCTATACCGCCGCCAAGGCGGACTATATCACGGTCAGCGGCAGCTTTACCGCTGCCAAAAACGACACCATCAAGGTAACATTGACCTATGCCGGTGCGGGCTGGGACGGCACGACCAAGACCGCGCCCAAAACAGAAAACGGTGTCTATCAGATCGGCACCGCCGCGGAACTGGCATGGTTTGCCGATGCGGTCAACGGCGGGCAGACCACCATCAGCGGCAAGCTCACCGCCAACATCAACCTCAACGGCAAGACCTGGACGGCTATCGGTACCGACAGTAATAAGTTTGCCGGCACCTTGGACGGCGATAGTCACACCGTTAGTGGTTTGGCAGGAACTGGCGGATTAGTCTATTATTTGAGCGCCAATGGAACTGTCAAGAGTTTGTGTGTGGATTGCGCCATTGACGGTACAAGTAATGTCGGAGGTATTGCGGATAAGAGTGAAGGCCGGATTGAAAACTGCCTCGTCAGTGGTTACATCAAAGGCGGCAATGACACGATCTTTGGTGTTGGCGGTATTGTTGGTCATGGTGTGGCAGGCAATGTCATTAGTGGCTGCGTGAGCACAGCGGATATTCTGTTCAAGTACTCCCGGTATGCGGTGCAAAATGGCGCGGGAGGTATCGTGGGTTATACTTACGGTACCGTAGAGAACTGCTATTTTGCGGGGAACGTCCACACTAACGCAAAGAGTGTTAGCGCTGGCGGATTTGGCGGACTTGTCGGCTGTGCGCGCAGTAATGCTGTTATGAAAGACTGCTACACTGTAGGTGCTGTCACCGGTCCGGAAAGCAGCTTCGGTGCGGTGGTAGGCAAGGTGAACTCCGGCGCCGCCATCACCAACTGCGCTTATCTGGACACCGTCGCACCACAGGCCGCGGCGGATGGCACCACCAGCGGTATGACTGCCCGCACCGCGGACTATATGCGCACCCCAGAATTTGCGGCGGATGTGGGGATGCACCTTGACAGCGGCAACAGCAACGGCGGCTTCCCGGTGCTGCCCTGGCAGGGCGGCACCCCCGTGGATAATGCCGACCTCAAGGCCGCTGCCGACGCCGCAAGCGCCCTGCAGCTTCGCGGCATGAGCGCCGCCGACGCCGCCAAGAAAGCCAAGGCCGACTGGTACGCCGAGACTGTGCTGGGACTCTATGAACTTACGGACGGTAACTATAATAAGGCCGACCTCTGCGAGAAATACGGCATCGAAGAGCCCGGCGAAGCGGTCACGGACCTGCACGACTACTTCCTGAACGCCCTGCAAAAGCACTTCTATAAGGAACTGGGGCTCGATGCCGAGAATGCAGACCTTCTGAAGGCCGATGCCACCGGCGTCTATCAGCTCCGCGGCCTTACCCCGGTGAGCAGCGACCCGGAGGAGGAAGAGGAGATCGCGCAGACCTATACCGGCTTCCTGACCCTGCCCGCGAGCGTCACCGTTCCCGTGGAGGGCAGTGGAGAGAAGACCGTTTCCCTCGCATGGACGGCGGATAACGCTCTGGTGAACACCGCCACCGGCGCGCTCACCGCGCCTGCGGCGGATAAGGTCACGGTGACCCTCACCGCCACTCTCCAAAGCGGCGCTGCCACGAAGACCAAGACCTTCACGCTGTGCCTCTGGTCCGAGAATGCGGAAAAGGTGCAGACGCTGGAGGATATTGCCGTCGAGTTCACGCGCAAGAATACCGCCGTGCAGCCTCTGGAAGGCGTGGGGCTCTATGATGAAACCAACATCACCCAAGCCTTCCGCCGTCTGCTGGCAGAGCAGGGCTATGCGGATGTGGCGGACAACTCCGAGATCACCTATGTCAACGGCAGCGCCAAGGCCAACGGCTTTGACGGTACCAAGGTACAGTACATTGCCGACAACGGCAAAATCACCTACTTCACCGGCGACGGCACCGCCCGCCAGACCGTGCAGTACACGGGGTTGAAGTTCAACATCACCTATGCCGGGGTCACCAAGGAGATCACCCTCCGTGCCACCGTGGGGCGCAGCGCCGACGCGGTGCAGAAACTGCTGGAGAGCGCCGCCGGGTCCCTGAACTGGGAACTCATCCGCGGCGAGAATACCAACGGGGCCACCCAAAGCGAGGTGGCGGGCTGGACGCTCTACACCGTGAACGACCGCATCACCTCCAACCTCACGCTTCCCTCCAGCATTGCGGGGCGCTATGATGTGAAGGTGCAGTGGGGCACCCGGAACACCGAGTGGCTCTACATCACCAACGGCACCAACGGCACCGGCGTGGGCACCGTCAACCGCCCCCTGCAGCCCACAGACGGCACGGCGCTGCCCGAGAAGGCCGGCAAGTTCCGGCTGATCGCCCGCGTGACCTATGACGCCTTCGATGACTACACGCTGGCGCACATCACCGGCGACAACGGCGTGGAGGTCTATGCCGATGTGTTCTTTGACGCCACCGTTGCGCCCTTCGACAGCAGCGTGACCAGCGAGATGCAAAACGCTCTGGCGGAGAAGTATCAGGGGCTCCTGCGCGACTTTGTGGACAAGACAAAGCCCGTGGACTTGACCGCCGTCAGCGACGATATGCAGATGCCCAGACCCGCTCTTCTGGAGGAAAAGGGCATCATGAGCGACAGTTATAACCAGAAGGTCACGATGGTGAGCCTCACCCCGGATGTGCTGGACTTCAACGGGTATCACGCCATGGTCTACCGCCCACTGCCCGGTGAGAAGCCGGTGGAGGCGAAGTATGTGGTGACCATCACCACCCGCAGCTCCGGCCTTCTGCTGGCGCGGCAGGAGTTCAGCTTCACCATTCAGCCTTTTACCCAGCAGGAGTTGAATGGCGCTGCCGTCTTTATGACGGAGGCGCGGACCGAGAACGCCTACTGGGACGGTATCAAGAACAAGAATACGGTTAAGACCAAGGTCACCTCCGACCTGTATCCCTTCGCGGAGATCTGCAAAAACGAGGACGGCACGCTGAAATACGTCCGCGGCACGGTGAATATGACCTTCGACGGCATCGAGGCCGACGATATCCCCGGCTGGCTCGATACGGAGAAGTACCGCTGCTTCCGATCCTCCCGACCCTCCGTCATCGAGAATGAGCTGCTGCGTGTACACCAGCCGGAGTACAATACGACAGTTACGCTGGACAGCGTCCTGACCTACACCAAGTACGCCCAGTATTGGGAAAAGTTCGGCATCAACGGCACCGAGGAGAGCAAGGAACGCTACAAGAACTTTGCCCAATTCTACAAGCAGCCCATCCAGATCGACCTGACGGTGCCCGGTACCACGGGGCAGAATGACCCCAACGAAAATCAGACCCTCACCGTGAAGGTCAAGGTGGACGGCTACAACAAGAACGGCCATACTTTCACGGGAATCTCCGGCTTTACCTTCACCGGCAAGGCCAACGAGGATCCCACCGCTTGGGACGCTGTGAAGGCGTGCCTTGACAGTGCCAAGTACACCTATACCGGCAGCGGCGCCTACATCAAGAGCATCACCGATGCGGCGGGCCACACCCTCAAGGAGAAGGGCGACGGTAAGTCCTCCGGCTGGATGTTCGGCCTCACCTTACAGGGCGGCACCGAGACCTTGCCCAAGACCACGCTGGACAACACCTATCTCAAGGACGGCGACACCCTGCGCCTGTTCTTTACCGACACCTATATCCCGCTGGATCCGACGGATCCCGCCGTGCCCGGTGCGGAAGTGCCCGGCTTCGATGAGGCGTATGCCGGCGCCAAGGCGTATATCCAAAGCGCGGTGAGCGCCCCGGTCGTCAGCTATCTCTTCGGCGAGTGGGCGGTACTGGGACAGGCTCGCGCCAAGGTGCCTCTGTCCGAGGCATATATCGCGGCCTATTATGAGAAGGTCGTGGCCTATGTAAAGGCGAACATCGGCTCTGACGGCATCCTCCGGGCTCCCGATGATAAAAACACCCCCGTCATCACCGACAATGAGCGTATTGCCCTGGCTCTTACCGCCATCGGCAAGGACCCCGCCAACGTGGGCGGCGAAAACCTGCTGAAGGCGCTGCAGAACAAGGATATCATGCAGGTCACCGATACCAGTAACACGGATATCAACGGCCTCGTCATGGGTCTGCTGGCGCTCAACAGCCGCAATTACACCTCCGACACCTCCTGGCTGGTGCAGGCTGTTCTTGCACAGCAGAACGAAGACGGCAGCTGGAGAGCCAGCGCCGACACAAAACCCGTCGGCGACGTGGACATGACCGCCATGGCGCTGCAGGCGCTGGCACCCTACTATAAGGACGGCGGCAATGAAACCGTGAACACGGCCGTGGAGAAAGCCCTCAACTGGCTCTCCGGCAAGTATCGAAGCGGCTACGACTCCTCCGAGAGCTGCGCGCAGGTGGTCATCGCCCTTTCCGCCCTGAATTTGGATGCCAACACGGACGCGCGCTTTACCAAGACCGTGGAGGGGAAGACCCTGAGCGTGCTGGGGAACCTCCTGCAGTACCGCGTGGCGGAGAACGGCGGCTTTAAGCATCAGTTCGCAGACAAGGCCGTCAACGAGATAGCCACGGAGCAGGCGCTTTGCGCCATGGCCGCCTATGCGCGCTTTACTGAGAAGGCCAACGCCCTCTACGATATGACCGACGCCGCCTGCGCCCATCGCTTCGGCGAGTGGCAAGTGACCGTGGCCGCCACCTGCACCAAGGACGGCGTCAGCCGCCGGATCTGCTCCATTTGCGGCGCCGTGGAGGAAAAGTCTGTTCCCGCGACGGGCCACAATTTCGGCGCGTGGACGGTGACCAAGGCGGCCACCTGCACCGAAAGCGGTATCAGCACCCGTAAGTGCAGCGTTTGCGGCACGGAGGAGACGATGATCGTCCCGTCTCTGGGGCACAGTATGACTGCCACGGCGGGCAAGGCTGCTACCTGCACCGAGGCAGGCAACAGTGCCTATTGGACCTGCTCTCGCTGCCACAAGTATTTCAGCGACGCGGCGGGAAAAACTGAGATCGCCAAGGACAGCTGGGTCATCGCGGCCCTGGGCCACGATGAGGCCACCCGTGCGGCGGTGGCGGCCACCTGCTACGCCTCCGGCCATGAGGCGGATACCTACTGCAAGCGCTGCGGCATTGTCATCACAGCTGGCGCGACCATTCCCGCCACCGGCAAGCACACCTACGTCAACGGCGTCTGCACCGTCTGCGGCGTCAAGAACCCGATGGCCAACGTCAAAGGCGATGACATCAAGGTGGACAGCAAGGACAACACGATCGTCACAGGCGGCGGCCTGACCATCAAGACCGACAAACCTGTTACGGATGAGAAGTTGGCGGACATCAAGGCAGCAGTGAGCGACGGTGCAATCACCGTGACCGTGACGGATACGCTCCAGCTCACCAACGAGCAGAAGGCCGCCGACGGCGGCAAGAGCGCCCTGACCGAGGCGGCCAAGACGGCCGGTGACGAGGTTAAGAAGGAGCTGAACAAGCTGGCCGAGAAGCTGGACGCCCTGCGCGGCGACAAATCCCGCAAGAACGCGCAGTTGGAGAAGGTCGTAGACGTGACTGTGGCGCTGGTCAAGACGGAAGGGAACGAGATCAAGACCGTGGCGCAGCTTATCGAGCTGCCCCACAGCGTCACCGTGACCATCCCCATCACCGACGAGCTGTACGCGGCCCTTCAGGGCAAGCACGTCTGCGTGGTGCGCAGCCACACGGATAGCAGCGGCAATGTGACCACTGCCGAGCTGTCCGCTACGCTGGGCGGCACCAAGGGCAATTATGTCCTGACCTTCCAGACGGACAAGGCCTCCGCGTTCGCTATCGTCTCCTATGAGACGGTGTCCTCCGGGTACTACTACGGCGGAAGCGGTACGGCCGACAGCGGCAAGACCGACTCTGCCAACACGGCGGACGACAGTCAGATGGTGCTGTGGCTGGGCAGCGCGGTCCTGGCGGCGGCAGCCGTTGTGGTGCTGACCCGGAAGAAGCGCGTTTCCAAGTAACAACAGAACAGCCGACGCAGGGGCGCGAAAGCGCCTCTGCGTATGGCGCTTTTATGAGGAATGAGAGATATGAAGAAAAACCACCGATTTTGGCTGTTGGCGCTGGCGCTGTCCCTGCTGCTGACCTGCGCCGCCTGCGGAAAAAAGACCGTATCGTACGCCCCCGGCAACATTCCCACGGCAACGCAGGAGCAGACCACGGACATCAGGAAGAACGACACAGCTGAAACGGGCACCACCAAGGCTGACGGCAAGCAGGACGCGGCAAAGACTAAGGATAAGACCGCAGACGACAAGAAGTCTGACGAGCAGAAGCCGGCTGGTGAAGCCAAAAAGACCGAGGAGGACACCAAAAAGCAGGAGGAAGCCAAGCGCCTGGAGGAGCAGAAGCGGCTGGAAGAAGAGAAGAAACAGCAGGAGCAGGCGCAGCAGCCCGCTGTGCCGGGCCCCGATCCCACGCCTGCACCTGACCCGGCGCCGGCGGCGTCCGTATCGCTGTACATCTCCTGTGCCACGGTGCTCAATAATATGGACAAGTGCTCCGACGGCGTGAAGGATATCATTCCCGCCGACGGCGTGATCCTGTCCGCCACGGTGACCATCACCGAGGGTGAGTCTGTCATGTCCGTACTGAAGCGGGCCTGCGGTGACGCGGGTATCCCGGTGAGCTCCAGCAGCAACTATGTCAGGGGCATCAACGGCCTGTTCGAAAAAAATGTGGGCAGGAGCTCCGGCTGGATGTACTGCGTGGGGGGAACCTTCCCCAGCTATGGCGCGGACAGCTATACGCTCTCCGGCGGCGAGAACATCCAGTGGCTCTACACCTGTAATATGGGTGCAGACGTGGGCAATACCTACATGGGCTGACAAAAGGGCGGCTTTTGCCGCCTTTTTTCCGCACGCAGGATTGACGTATCCCCTGGCGGCAGGGTATAATCAAAAGGTTAAGACATCATGTATGCAGGAGGTGATCCCATGGACGATACGCTGCGCACTTGCCATCCGGCGGTGAGCTTTGCCTATTTCGCCCTGGTCATCGCCTGCGCGATGCTGCTGATGCACCCGGTGTGCCTGGTTCTGTCGACGCTGGGCGGCGGGTGGTATGTCGCCCGTCTGCTGGGCGGCAAGGGCCTGCGCCGCCATCTGCTGTGGCTGCTGCCTATGGCCCTCCTGGCGGCGGCCCTGAACCCGGCCTTTGTCCACCAGGGCGTCACCATTCTGGCCTACCTGCCCTCCGGTAATCCTTTGACACTGGAGAGCCTGCTCTACGGTCTGGCCGCCGGCGCCATGCTCAGCGCCGTGGCGCTGTGGTTCGTCTGCGTCACCGATGTCATCACCTCGGACAAGGTGGTGTACCTCTTTGGCCGCGTCATCCCGGCGCTGTCCCTGCTGCTGAGCATGATCCTCCGTTTTGTGCCCCGCTTTGTCCGGCGGCTCCGTGCCGTGGCGCAGGCCCAGCGGCATCTGGGCCGTGATACCCAGACCGGCGCCCCGGCCCGGCGCGTCAGAAGCGCCCTTCGTGTGTTCTCCATCGTTGTCACCTGGAGCCTGGAAAGCGGGCTCATTACCGCCGATAGTATGCGCTGCAGGGGCTATGGCCTGCCGGGGAGGACATCCTTCTCCCTCTACCGCTTTGACCGGCGTGACGGTGCCGTCGCCCTCTGGCTGGCCTTCTGCGGCCTGTATCTGCTGGGCGGCGGTCTGGCCGGCGGCCTGCGCTTTCAGTATTACCCCATGCTGCTCAGCGGCCCCGTCACACCGCTGACGGTCAGCTTTTTCGCCGTTTACGGCCTGCTGTGCTTTACGCCGGTGCTGCTGGACGCCCTGTCCCGGCGCCGCTATCTCGTCCGGAAAGGAGGGACGCCCCGTGCCTGAACTGCTGCGTTTGGAGCATTTTGGCTTCACCTACCCCCAGCAGCCCTGCCCCGCGCTGGCGGATGTGTCCCTCACGGTCCGTCAGGGCGAGTTCTGGGTCCTCTGCGGCGCCTCCGGCTGCGGCAAGACCACGCTTCTCCGCCAGCTGAAGCCCGCCCTGCGCCCCCACGGTGCGGCCGAGGGCCGTATCCTCTTCGACGGTCAGCCGCTGGATGACCTGCCGCCCCATCGGCAGGCCGCTGATATCGGCTT
>ENA-ORSB01002942-ORSB01002942.1-human-gut-metagenome-genome-assembly--contig:-NODE-2942-length-12672-cov-3.068875_pt1 | contig 12672 bp, 10 predicted proteins | sample MGYA00242180_ERZ509144 | MGnify/ENA primary metagenome ERZ509144 (study PRJEB26280, sample SAMEA2338661) | human gut metagenome | biome: human gut; feature: human-associated habitat; material: faeces...
GCACGCATCTGTGTTCCAAGTTTGTCTTCAACACCTTTGAATTTCTCAAACGCCCAACGTGCAAACTTGATAACGACATAGTCACCGTCTGGTACATATTTATCCAATGTTCCGTATTTTCCACATGGAATATCTTTTAATGTTAAACCTGCTGCAAGCATTGCAGATACTAAAGCGATCGGGAATCCTGTCGCTTTGGATGCTAATGCTGAGGATCTTGATGTTCTTGGATTGATCTCGATAACAATAATACGGTCTGTCACTGGATCATGAGCAAACTGTACGTTTGTACCACCAATAACCTCAACAGATTCAACAATCTTATAAGCCTGTTCCTGAAGACGTTTCTGCACTTCTTCGGAAATGGTAAGCATCGGTGCGGAACAGAAAGAATCACCGGTATGTGTTCCCATTGGGTCAATGTTTTCAATGAAGCAGACGGTAATCATATTGCCATCGGCGTCACGTACAATTTCAAGCTCTAATTCTTCCCAGCCAAGGATGGATTCCTCGACAAGAACCTGTCCAACTAAACTTGCCTGAAGTCCACGGGCACAAACAGTTTTTAATTCTTCTTTATTATAGACAAGACCGCCGCCGGCGCCGCCCATTGTGTAGGCAGGGCGTAAAACAACCGGATATCCTAATTCATCCGCAATGGCTAACGCTTCATCTACGCTGTAAGATACCTGGCTTCTTGCCATTTCAACGCCAATGGCATCCATGGATTTCTTGAATTCGATACGGTCTTCTCCACGTTCAATGGCATCGACCTGCACACCGATTACCTGTACATCGTATTTGTCAAGAATTCCCTCACTTGCCAATTCGGCACAAAGGTTTAAGCCGGACTGACCGCCGAGGTTTGGTAAAACGGCATCCGGACGCTCTTTGGCAATGATTTGCTCCAAACGGTTTACGTTCAGTGGCTCGATGTAAGTTACGTCTGCAATTTCCGGGTCTGTCATAATGGTTGCCGGGTTGGAATTGACCAAAACGATTTCGTAACCAAGTTTTCTGAGCGCCTTGCAGGCCTGTGTTCCGGAGTAGTCAAACTCGCAGGCTTGTCCGATGATAATCGGACCGGAACCGATGATTAATACTTTGTTAATGTCTTCTCTTTTAGGCATAGTTGTCTCCTTTATATATAGTTTTTTTGTTCTCTATCCATTTTATTTATTTGGTGATATATCCAATTCCCAAACAGTTTGGACCGATATGTGTTCCTACGACCGGTCCGATGCAGGTGGTCAGAATTTCATTTTTAATACCTGCCTCACGAAGTTGTTCTTCAAATGCTTTTGCCCGCTCCGGCGCATTTGAATGTCCGATTACGAGTTTATAATTTTCATCTGCCGGCTGGTCTTTTAATTTGTTAATCAGCCATGCATTTGCGGATTTCTTTCCTTTTACCTTATCAATTGGTTTTGCACCGTCGGCAATAACCTGTAAAACCGGATGTACTTTCATCAGGCCGCCAAGCAGTGCTGCACTTTTACTGATTCGTCCGCCACGTTTTAAGTATTCCAGTGAATCTACGACGATATAGGTTGCGGTTTTCTTTAAAAGGGCCTGAATGGTGTCGGCAATTTCTTTTGCGGATTTTCCCTCGTCACGCAAAGTGACAGCAGTTTCAACTAAAAGTCCCTGTCCCATGGCTCCCGTTTCACAGTCAATCAAATACAGACGGTCAGAATTGATGTTTTCTGCGGCAATGGATGCGGACTGAAATGTTGCACTCATGTATTTGGAAAAGAGGACTGCCACGACTTCATCGCCGGCATCGATGTATTTTTTGAAAATTTCCTCGAATTCAAATGGATTGACAGCGGCAGTAGAAGGATTGTTACTGTCGTTTGTAAGTTTGTCATAGAAAGCTTCGTTTGTGAGATCAATACCACATTTAAAATCGTCTTCCCCAAAACGAACGGTAAGCGGCATGATATCGATGTTTAATTCTTTTGCATAGTCCATGGTTAAATCGCACAGACTGTCCGTAATTATGCGTATCATAGGAACCTCCATTATTTCATTGTAAATGTATTTGCAGGGCATTTTATATAAAAAAATTATCTTCTTATATATAATACCACAGTTATAAAAATTATAGTGTGATTGCAATGGTTTGTCAATTAAATTACCAAAAAATCAGATAAGACGAAAAAAGTGCTTTTCTCTCGGCGTTCTTTATGTTACAATGGAGTCAGCGACCGCAGAACTGTTGCGTTATTTCTATGCAAATGTTTCTGTGTCAAAATACATTATTATATTATTTAGGAGGAAATAAGTATCATGGCAAACAAATGGGTTTATACCTTCAAAGAAGGTAACATGACCATGCGTAATCTGCTTGGTGGTAAAGGTGCTAACCTTGCTGAGATGACAGAAATCGGTCTTCCGGTACCACAGGGTTTCACTATCAGTACAGAAGCATGTACGCAGTATTATGAAGATGGCCGTAAAATCAATGATGAGATTATGGCTCAGACAATGGAAGGTGTTAAATGGATGGAGGAAGTGAACGGTAAAAAGTTCGGTGACCTCAAAAATCCACTTCTCGTTTCCGTACGTTCCGGTGCTCGTGCATCCATGCCTGGTATGATGGATACCATCCTTAACCTTGGTTTGAATGACGAAGTAGTAGCTGCAATGATCGAAGGAAACCCGGATCCTAAATTCGAGCGTTTCGTATACGATTCATACAGACGTTTCATCCAGATGTTCTCCGATGTCGTTATGGAAGTTGGTAAGAAATATTTCGAGCAGCTCATTGATAAAATGAAAGCTGAAAAAGGCGTTGAGTATGACGTAGATTTGACAGCAGCTGATCTTAAGACTTTGGCTGAGCAGTTCAAAGCTGAGTACAAAAAACAGCTTGGTGAAGATTTCCCATCAGATCCGGTTGAGCAGTTGAAACTTGCTATCGAGGCTGTATTCCGTTCTTGGGACAACCCTCGTGCAAACGTATACCGTCGTGACAACGATATCCCTTATTCATGGGGAACAGCAGTTAACGTAATGCCTATGGTATTCGGTAACTTGAATGATGAGTCCGGTACAGGTGTTGCCTTCACTCGTGACCCTGCTACAGGCGAGAATAAATTGATGGGTGAGTTCCTTAAGAACGCACAGGGCGAGGACGTAGTTGCCGGTGTTCGTACACCAATGCCAATCGCTCAGATGGAGCAGGAATTCCCAGAAGCATATGCTGAATTTATCAAAGTATGTGATATCCTTGAGAATCACTACCATGATATGCAGGATATGGAGTTTACTGTAGAGAACAAAAAACTTTACATGCTTCAGTGCCGTAACGGTAAGAGAACCGCTCCGGCTGCTTTGAAGATTGCTTGTGACCTCGTTGATGAAGGACATAAGACAGAAGAAGAAGCAGTAGCAATGATCGATCCTCGTAACTTGGATACACTTCTTCACCCACAGTTTGATGCAGCAGAATTGAAAGCTGCTACTCCAATCGGTAAAGCACTTGGTGCTTCTCCGGGAGCTGCTTGTGGTAAAATCGTATTTACAGCAGAGGATGCTGTAGAGTGGAATGAGAGAGGCGAGAAAGTCGTACTTGTACGTCTTGAGACTTCTCCGGAAGATATCACTGGTATGAAAGCATCTCAGGGTATCTTGACTGTTCGTGGTGGTATGACAAGCCACGCTGCCGTAGTTGCACGTGGTATGGGTACATGCTGTGTATCCGGTTGTGGTGATATCAACATGGATGAGGAAAATAAGAAATTCACATTGGCCGGCAAAGAGTACCATGAAGGAGATTATATCTCAATTGATGGTTCTACCGGTAACATCTATGATGGCGTTATCAAAACTGTTGATGCTACAATCGCAGGTGAGTTCGGCCGTGTTATGGAATGGGCTGACAAGTTCCGTACAATGAAAGTTCGTACAAATGCAGATACACCGGCAGATGCTAAGAAAGCTCGTGAGCTTGGTGCAGAAGGTATCGGACTTTGCCGTACAGAGCATATGTTCTTCGAAGGCAACAGAATCGACGCATTCCGTGAGATGATCTGCTCAGAGACAGTTGAAGAAAGAGAAGCAGCTCTTGCTAAGATTCTTCCAGAGCAGCAGGGAGACTTCGAGAAACTTTACGAAGCTCTTGAAGGTAACCCGGTTACAATTCGTTTCCTTGACCCACCGCTTCATGAGTTCGTTCCTACAGAGGAAGAGGACATCAAGAAACTGGCTGACGCTCAGGGCAAAACAGTTGACCAGATCAAAGCTATCATCGACAGCCTGCACGAGTTCAACCCAATGATGGGACACCGTGGATGCCGTCTTGCAGTTACATACCCAGAGATTGCTAAGATGCAGACAAGCGCTGTTATCCGTGCAGCAATCAATGTAAAGAAAGCTCATCCGGATTGGAATGTAAAACCTGAGATCATGATCCCACTCGTTGGAGATATCAAAGAGCTCAAATACGTTAAGAAATTCGTTGTAGAGACAGCTGACGCTGAGATCGCAGCAGCTGGAAGCAACCTTGAGTACGAGGTTGGTACAATGATCGAGATCCCAAGAGCTGCTCTTACAGCTGACGATATCGCAAAAGAAGCTGACTTCTTCTGCTTCGGTACAAACGACCTTACACAGATGACATACGGATTCTCCCGTGATGACGCTGGTAAGTTCCTCGACGCTTACTATGATGCTAAGATCTTCGAGAACGATCCATTTGCAAAACTGGATCAGGTTGGTGTTGGCAAGCTCATGAAGATGGCTATCGAACTCGGAAAACCGGTTAATCCAAACCTGCATGTAGGTATCTGCGGCGAGCATGGTGGAGATCCGTCTTCTGTAGAATTCTGCCACAAGATCGGTCTTAACTATGTATCCTGCTCACCATTCCGTGTACCGATCGCTCGTCTTGCAGCAGCACAGGCAGCAATTGCCAAGAAGAACGCTTAATTATAGGTGTTAGTAGATTATACATAGAAGCTTCTTTGGAAGTACACTGAAAAGTGAATCATAAAAAATAGAATCTCCCCTCATATCTGATGGAATCAATTAGATTTCATTAGGTGTGAGGGGAGATTTTTTGACTTTCTATCGGGAAAACGTTATTCAGGGGAGGATTTGGAAACCGTTACCCAAGAAACTTCTTTTATATGAATGAGTTAATCGATGAGATAATATAAGAAAACTGCAAAACAATAAAAAGTATAATTTTTGAAAATTAAGGGGATATTTTCGTTTTGAATCCGTCTAATCTATGTAAATAAAAGCTGGCTGGCAAAAAGGGGGTACCAAATTGACGAAGGAGGCACTTGGAGAATTGATTCTTTCATCAGAGCGACAATTGTATGCAACAGCAAAAACAATTTTGTCAGATGACCAGGATTGTGCTGATGCAATACAAGAATCGATTGTGAAAGCATTTTCTAAAATAGATACATTAAAAAAAGATCGCTATGCAAAGACCTGGTTGATGCGGATATTAATCAATGAATGCTATAACATTGCAAGGCGCATCAACGTCAATGAACCTTTGGATGAAGGATATGCAGAAAATATGAAGCAACCTAAGGAGAATCGAGATTACAGTGAATTGTATAGAGCTGTAAACGAACTGAAAGAAGAACTGCGGATTCCGGTGATCCTTTATTATATGGAGGAGTTCAATATAAGAGAGATTGCTCAGATCCTTGAGATATCCGAAGGCGCTGTACAAAAGAGACTTGTAAGGGCGAGGAAAACGCTGAAAAAGAAGATTCAATTGGAGGAGATTTTTATATGAGATTAGACGAATTAAAAAACGACTTTCCAGATATTCCGGACTTTATTCACGATATGATTCAGGAAGAAGTAGAAAAACAAGTAAATTCATCAAACATTACACCAATGCAGAGAAAAAGCAAGTTAAACCGAAGTATAAGCAGGGTAGCGGCTGCGGCAGCTGTGTGCATTATTGCAACATCAACCGTTGCTTATGCAGGAACAAAGCTTTATCATATGTACCTTGAAAAACAGGGAAACTACGGTACTTTAACCACCATAAAATCAGATGAGAATTCTGAAGACGTAAAACTTCCAGAAGAGATTCATGAAATCTCTGTTACATCAAACTATATTCCAGAAGGAATGGAGTGGATCGCCGAAGGGTATAAGTTAGGCTATAAAGATACACTTGATACAGCAGGGATAACCGTTGATACTGTTTTAATGGATGAGAAGAGTTTGGATAAATCATTGTTGGATAGAAATGTTATAGAAAGTGAAAATCATGTTTTCGGATCCTATGATGGAATTTATCTCAAATACAATACAATAAATGGAGAAAACTCATTTGATCAAAGAATTTATCTTCTCTGTCCGGAAGAATATCGTGTTTTGACACTCTATATTGGAAATACAATTTCAAAAGAAGAAGCATATAAATTTGCTGAAAATCTTGTGATTACGGAAGAGGATGAAATAATCAAAACTGCTGACATGATTACCTGGAGTGATATTATTGAACCGACAGTCTATGCAGATAAAATAGATGTAACAAATGGTCAGCTGTCGGTTCGTCAAATTGGAGAAGCTTTTAATTTAGATTCTTATGCTGAAGATAATAACGGAAATAACATTACTACAGATAAGGTGACAGCTTGTGTAGATAAAGTACAGATCGCAGATAATTTACAGCTTTTAGACAGTGATAAAATTCCGAAAGCCTGGAAGACGGCAGTTGATGCAAACGGAAAACTGGTACAGAATCATTTATCATATATAAAAAAAGGTGATGGTGTAAATAATCTGGATTCAGTTGTAAGAGAAGAAAACATGGATCAGAAATTACTGTTTTTGACTGTCACATACACAAATATATCAGAGGAAGAACTCAATCATATGCTCTATCTAGGCACGCTGATTGCTCTTTCGAAACAGAATGATGGCACGTATACTATTTACATGCCTGGTACAGAAGCTGGTGAGGACTATGATTATTATATAAGTGACAGTGTTGCCAAAACAGCTGAAATGACTTATTCCAGCGTACAAGATGACTATGGTAATGGGAAGAATTATATTCCATCGTTAAAGCCTGGTGAGAGTGTTCAAGTCAATATGGCATGGATTGTTAATGAAAAAGATATTAAGAATTTATATTTGAATCTGAATGGAACAGGAGGATGTTATGAAATAACTGAAAACATGTGTCATACAGGAGTCGTTTATGTTGGGAAGGAATGACGGAAGGAGATATTTGTGAAGAAGAAAATAATAACTTGTGCGGGTGTTTCTTTTGTCATTATATTCGTGTTACTATCTGTTAATTTCTTACAAAGCGGAACAGGTAGCATAAGTAAAGAGAATATAGAAAAAGAAAATGAATTTAAAAAAAGTCTTGATGTGGTAGCCCAAGAAGAGGAGCCAGATGAAGTATCTAAAGAATTTGCAAACAAACTCGGAGTCGATGAAAAAAATATAGTTTCAACAGGAAACGCGATAAAAAGCACATATTATAGTTTCACAGTTTTATCATGGACAAAAGGAAAGGAGTATCCGGGGTATGCACTTCCGGAAGGGAAAAATCTTGCAGATTATCCGGGAGCAGTGTTAGATGAACAAGGAAATATTACAAATGATTTTTCTTACGTTGTAGTCAATCTTTCTGTAAAAAATCAAAGTAGTAAAACGATAGAAAACGATCTTATCTGGGGATATATACGCCTGAGGTTTCTTTCGGCACCATCAAAGTACAGTGACTATATAGGCGAAGTAACTTATTTGGGGGAGGAAAAACCGCGAATATTGAATCATAATTATTATGCTGAAACTTTTGCACCAGAGGAAGAAAAAGTAATGCCGATGATTTTTGTTGTAAATGATGCATTGTTAGACTCAGAAGCAATGTATTTGGAAATTAATCCGACCGGAGCTGTCATTGATAATCCAGATTACGATATCCGGCGCTATATTGTACTGAATTGATGACGTAAAGGTGGTCTTTCCAACAAAATAGCATCCCCTTTCTCTTCCCTTTGAAAATATAATTTAAGAAAGAGGGAAAAGCATGAAACAGATTTTTAAGACAGAGATGAAACGGGCAATGAGCGGAAAGGGGATGGTATTATCCATGCTGATAGGAACTGTGCTTGGAATTGCACATGTAATCCGGGAAATAATCCCCGCATATCGAGCTAATCTGACGAATTTCTATAACGAATTCCCAATTCTGTCGCCACATAGTGCAGCAGAAACATGGATGGCCGGAAGTCCGTCAAATTTGGAAGGGTTTATATTCTTCTTAATTCTACCTATCCTTGCAAGCCTTCCATTTGGAACTTCTTATTTTGAGGACTGCAAAGAAGGCGTAATAAAAAATATTTATATGAGAACAAAGAGAGAAGATTATCTCAAAGCAAAATATGCTGCTGCTTTTCTGAGCGGGGGAATTGCAGTTCTTGTTCCATTGATTTTTAATTTAATGTGCAGTCTGGTTCTTCTGCCAAACTTAGCACCGCTTTCAACAATGGGAGATAATATACTTACACCGTTGATGCTGTTTTATAAGATTTTCTTTACGCATCCTATGATATATACAACGTTTTTTTTGGTACTTCAATTTTTGATGGCAGGAATTTGGGCTTGTGTTTGTTTGTCTGTAAGTTTTTTGTCAGATTATAAAATTGTCGTATTGATTTTTCCGTTTTTTGTACAGCTGATTCTGCACGTTATCTGTACCATTACAAATCATATTGACTATTCCAGTGTATATTGGGTTCAGCCGGGACATGGAATCGTCGCATGGTGGATTCCAGTGGTTTCAATGGGGATTGGAATTCCAGTAACGTTCTTTGTATTCATGAAAAAAGGAGCGAAGGAAGATGTATTCTAAATCAAAACAGACATTTTATCATGTGAGAGATTCTTTGATGAAACATAGATGGCTTCTGACAGCTGAACTGATTTGGATGATAGTTTGTTCTTTTTGGACAGTGTCCGAGCAGAAGAAGATGTATCAGTTTTATCATCTTTCGGCCAGTACGATAGATTATGTTATTGCACAGCAGGGAGCACTTTACAGTGGATTGACCATATTTCCGTTTGTACTTTTTTTCGTAATCAAATGTAAACAGGACAGCTTGAACATTCAATATATCTTACGGTATCAATCGAGAAAAAGAATGTTTCAGCAACAACTGAAGGAGAGTCTGGTATATGCTGCGGGAATTTCTTTTATAATTATCCTAATGGCTACATTTACTGGCTGGATTTTTAGCAGAAATCTGATCAATTGGGATACTATGGAAAGCGTTTATTTTGGGCAGACAGGAAACGTTGTAAAGTCCAATTTTTTATCTGTAGCTGTTGTTATCTGGTTGATGTATGTTTTAAAATTAATGTTACTTTTTACAATTGTAGATCTATCCTTGTGGTATCCAAAGACCCTGTTTTTCGTTTGGATTGTTCTTTTAATTCCACTTGGAATAGAAGCACTTCACTACGGAAAGATCTATTTTAGTCTGTTCGCAGTATGGCAGACATCATGGAATACGCCTGGTAAGTGGTTAGGAATTATTCAGATTGGAATTGTCGTTTCCTTCATCGAGAAACTGATAGGGGAAAAGATGATTGAGCGGAGAGATATCTGGAGATAGGAGATGAGGCCATGTGGAAAGTTGACTTGAAAATATTTTTTAAAGAAAGTTGGAAAAAGTATGGCTTTGTATTTTTGCTGGTTCTCGTGCAGTGTGTAGGTTTTCGTAATCTGATCCAACAATATAATACTGTGAATGGACAGGAGTGGAAACTTCACTTTTGGGATTATGTAATCTGCTTTTTTCAGGGGACAGTTCCTTATACACAATCGGAAGGAAAAGAGACTTTTAATATTCCACCGTACTGGTCTTTGTATTTGATATATTTTGTTTTATTGATTGGAAAACTGACAGGACAATTCTCAAAAAAATACGAACAGCAAATGCTCTTACGTCTGAAAAACAGAAAACAGTGGTGGATGGAAAGTCATTTGAAAATTTGGCTGGAATGTATGGGATATCTGGCAGTGACAGCAATAGCATTTCTTGTTTTTTCTTTTTGTACGAAGAGTGCTGTAGAAGGGATAAATTTAGAGTTACTAAAGGATTATCTGGGATTGGAAATCAACAAAAATAATTTCCGTATTTTTTCAATGGTTCTTGTATTTTTTGTGGCATTGCTGGCACTTACTTATATTCAGTATATTGTATCATTAGCAATCAATGCAGTAACTGGAATTTTGGTTTCTATTGTTATTTTAATTTCCAGTGTATATCAGATCCATCCGTTTTTAATAGGAAATTATTTTATGTGTATACGTCAGATGATGTTTGCTATGGATGATGTTGGATTTCTGACACAAGGAGCAGTTAGTGTAGGAATTATTTTCTTTATGGCTGTAATTGGGTATCAAATTTTAAAAAGAAAAGATCTGTTTTAAAGAAAGAAGGGGAAATATGTATCTTGAACTTACAGATATCAGTAAAAAAATTGGAGCAGATGAGGTCCTCAGTGGAATTACACTTTCTATGGAAAGAGGAAAGGTTTATGGACTGCAAGGGAAAAACGGTTGTGGAAAATCTATGCTTATGCGAGTAATCTGTGGATTAGTACTTCCAACTGTGGGGGAAGTAAAGATTGATGGAAAAATTCTTGGAAAAGAGTTTTCATTTCCTCCAAGTGTGGGCGTGTTTATTGAAAAACCAGGCTTTTTAGATTCTTACAGTGGATTTCAAAATCTAATGATGCTTGCGTCAATTAAAGGACAAATCAGTGGGGCAGAGGTGAAAGATGTTTTAAAGAGAGTGGGGCTGCAGGATGTAATGTACAAAAAATATCGGAAATATTCTCTTGGAATGAAACAGAAACTAGGGATTGCAGCTGCAATCATGGAAAAACCAGAACTGATTATCTTAGATGAACCTTCGAATGCATTAGATGAAAAGAGCGAAGAAATATTATGGCAGATTGTCGGTGAAGAAAAGGAACGAGGAGCATTAATTCTTATATCCTGTCATACAACGGAGACTTTAGAAAAAGTTTCAGATGAAATTTTTAGAATGGATATGGGACAAATAAAAGAGCATATGACAGTATAGGTGAGTGTATGAGAAAAAAGATCATCATCATGACGGCAATTGTATTATTTGGTGGATTTATAGCCGGGTATCGAAATATAAATCAAAAATATCCGGCAAGAAAAGTTGAGACAGCAGAAAAGGGAGAATCTCTCGAATTTCTGGATGGAGTTAAAATTTCAGCGAATGGAGTAAAATGGCTGTCCACAGAAGAACAGGCAGCAATTTATGAGAATAGTGGGATAGATACGAGTAAAGTGAATTATGATACAAAAATAATAGAAGTGAGTGTATGTCTGAAGAACACAACGGAGGAAGAAAAAGAAGTGCCAATCACTTATCTGTCGTTAGAGACAACAGGCGTTGGAACAGCAATCTCACAGGAACTTCTAATGGGAAATTCAGAACATTACGGTTCTATGGTAGAAAAATTAGAACCAGGAGAAGAGAAAGTAGTTACGTATCCATATGAAATGTGTTCCATATGGTTTCATAAAAAAGACTGGGAAAATGTAGAGAAGAGAAGTTTCTGGCTGACATTTTCTTCGTATCCTGATAAAATTGTGTTATATTTATAAATGAGGAACAAGTCAAAGAATGCAGGAACTGTTCCCCGAAAACAGCAAAAATGCACAGCAAGTCAATGGAGTGAGGAGAAACTTAATGAAGAAAAAAATAATATATGTCTTATGCATTTTAGGTGTGCTTTTGGTGTTATTAGGACTGAAAAAAAGAAATGACACAATGTATTCTTCGGGGGTATACCATCTTAACAGAAGCGGGATTGTAGAATCTATAGAGAATAACAATATAGTTGTTCGTTTGGATAAATTGAATGAACAAGATGAGGATTTTAAAAATGTCGATACACTGCAGTTAGATTGTAGAAATTGTGGTTATGAATTAGAAAATCTAAAGGAAGGTAAAAAAATTATATTTTACTATTTCCCATATAATGCAGACGTTCGACCACTTAAAGTCGAGAATATCTATGTGATAAATGAAAAAGAGTCTAATATTGATTTGATGAAGAAAGCCGGACAATTATTGGATCCCTATCGAGATAAAACAGATGAGTCTATTTACGCAAGAGGTAAATCCGGTGGTGTTATTACTACAAAGGATATTGAACAAGCTACTGAATTCTACATTTTAGCAGGGTATGAACAGTCAGACGCTGAAGATAAGGCAGTAGAATATATGTTACAACGCGATGCGACTTATCAAAGAGCTATTGCAGCGGGATATTCTGTGTCTGATGATGAAATCAATGATTATTTAGATGATTTAAAAGTTACAATAAATGATTCGATTAATAGTGAGGAGGCTCAGGCTCTTATAAGTCAATTTGGTTCGGAAGAAGGATATTGGCAGCATGAATTTGAAGTTTATAAGATAAATTTACCAATTGAAAAATATTTAGAATCATTAAAACAAGAATATTTGCAGAATAGTATTTCTACACAATCAAATAATCAAGAGGCAGAAGAAACAATAGAAAATTATAATCGTTATATTGAAGAAGTTCAATCAGAGTTAGTTAAACAAGAGCAATATGAAATATTTGAATGATCAATAAATGTCACCAATATAAAAA
>ENA-ORSB01002943-ORSB01002943.1-human-gut-metagenome-genome-assembly--contig:-NODE-2943-length-12670-cov-2.788268_pt1 | contig 12670 bp, 7 predicted proteins | sample MGYA00242180_ERZ509144 | MGnify/ENA primary metagenome ERZ509144 (study PRJEB26280, sample SAMEA2338661) | human gut metagenome | biome: human gut; feature: human-associated habitat; material: faeces...
CCACAACTATACCTTACCTAACCAGCGGTGGCAATCAGTTCTTCACGTACTTCATTAGTTATTGCCTCTCCGCCCTGTTCCTTCCATTCATTGACAAAGGTATCAAAATACGATATATCCTCAGCACCACATATAATCTTTAGGTACGCTTCTTTTTCCTTTTCCTTTAAACGCCACCACCGCGTTTTCATCGTGTCTGTTGTCTTAAAATACATAGAATTAACAACACGTATATTACCCTCGCTTAACAGCCTGCAGGCCGTTATTCTTGACACATAGGCTGCCCATTGTGTACTTGTTGCATTCCTTCTTTCAAGTGTATTATCACTCCCCTGTGCGCTCGATTCTATATAGTTTTTTCCTGTATTGCTAATGTATGAACTGCAGGCATCGTAATACGACTTTTCAAGCAACTCAAGCTTATCAGGATCACTCTCTCCTTTAAGTGCCTTGTCAATCTTATCATAGCATATAGACAGAGCATTATTGTAGTCCACATTAATTGAAATAGGACGGGCAGTAGGTTCTACATTCTGCTGATAATAATATATAAATTCCTGCAAAGCATTGCTGTCATACCTTGCACTATCGAACATTACGCTTATAATCTTAGCCGCTATCTCCGGATGCTCAAAGCCCTTTCTTACCACAACATACTTATAGCAGGGATTCTGGCTGTGATAGCTTGTACTTCCATCATCAGAGGTCTGTATCAGATATGGCTGCCAGTCTGCATCAGGATTAGTGTTTACTGCATTGGCCAGTGGATTATTGGGTGCCCACCATGGTCCAAAAAATGAGCCGCACCTTCCATCCTCAATAAGCTCACATATATTAGTTGTCGTCCTTAATAAAAAGTCATTATCTATTATTCCATCGCTATATAACTGCCTTATATATGCCAGTGCATCCTTTGCCTCTGACGTAACAGAACCATACACAACATTTCCATCTGAATCCTTTATCCACTGCTTAGGATATGCATTAAAACACGCAAAAACAATATCCAGCAGGAATTCACTGCTATAACCGCACTCTCCTGTCAGCTCTGTATCTACTACAAGGCCTACAGTATTGCTCCTTCCATTGCTATCTGTTCCATTATTGCCAGGATCCTTTTCAATAAATTCCTTAATTATATCAATAACATCCTCTATTGTTTTAGGCTCTGTCAGACCAAGCTTATCCATCCAGTCCTTACGCAGCCATATAAGATTAGGACCATCTGTTATATTAGTCTCTGGAAGTGCCATAATCCTTCCATCAAATGTAATCATATCCTTAAGTGAGCTTCCATAGCTGTTATATATAGCTCTTATCCTGCTGCTCAGACAGTTATTATAGCTTTCTGTCAGATCCTCAATCATATCTTCCTCAACAAGTCTTTGCAGCTCATCCTGACTTGAAACCATCATTATATCTGGCAATGCACCCATAGAAACAGCTATTGAAACATTAGTATTATACTGCGCATCCTGTGCCTCAAATGCATCAATATTCTGAACATTAATCATATTCTTTATATATCTGGTATATGCATTATCTGTATATGTATCGCCCTCTGGCATATTGGAATTATTAACACTTGTCATTTTGCCAAGTGTATAGCTTATAGTTTCTGGATACGCACCATAAGGCGTTGTCATGGCATAATACAGCTTATCAGCATAATCCTCTTTAGCTGTATATACACTTTTAGCCGGGCTGTTACACCCGGCTTGAAATAATAATATCATAGCAGTTAATACTGCAAACATCCTGAATATTCTTTTTCTCATTACATACCTCTTCTTTAATCCCTGTTCTAATTCACACAGGATTACAAAGCACAAAGTATTGACATTATCCTTTTACTGCACCTGACATACTTTCATTATAGCACTTCTGCATTATCATAAACAAGGCTGCAATTGGAATCGATATAAGTACAGCTCCTGCTGCGAATCTTGTGTACCACACATCAACATATTCCTTTTCAAGCATCTGCCATAAACCGATTGCAACTGTGTAATAGTTGGCATTGGCACGGCATATAACTCTTGCAAATATGAAATCAACCCATGGTGCTATGAAAGAAGTAAGTACTGTATACACGATAATTGGTTTACTTAAAGGTATTGTAATTCTTGTAAATCCCTGCCATTTCGTTGCTCCGTCAATGACTGCTGCTTCATCAATACTCTTTGGAATCGTATCAAAGAAGCCTTTTGCTATATAAAACTGTATTCCGGCCGATGCCGAATATACAAGCACAAGTGCAACCCTTATCATTGAACCCTCAGATAATCCAACAGCCTTAAGAATATAATATACAGCTACCATTGCCATAAAGGCTGGGAAAAGACCAAGTATCATAGCTACATTCATCATAGCCTTCCTCATTTTGAATCTGAGGCGTGACATACAGTAAGCAACTGAAAGCACGAAAAACGTAGATATAATACACGAAAATACTGCAACTATAAGCGTATTCTCAAACATTCTTGGGAAATTAAGTATTCCAGTATCTGTAAACAGCTTTGTATAATTATCAAGTGTATATGCCTTAGGGAAAAATGAGCTTGTATATGCTCCCTTCTGTGCCCTGAAGCTTGTGAGGATTATCCATATAAGCGGCATTACCCATATAACTGCAAGTATTGTAAGTGTTATATGTGCCAATATATTTTTAGCGATTTTTTTCTTTTTCATTGGAAGCCCTCCTCATCCTTATAAGACTTAGTTCTTCTATATACAAGAAGTGAGCCAATTGCCAGGAATATGAATGTCATAATACCTATAACTGCACCCAGATTATAATATTGATAATCAACTGTCATCTTGTATAACCAGGTTACAAGAAGGTCTGTCTTACCAGCAGTTTCGCCAGCCAGAACCGGATCACCCTTAGTAAGAAGGTATACAATATTGAAGTTATTAACATTAGCTGTAAATGTAGTTATCAGATATGGTGTTGTAATAAAGAACATATATGGCATAGTAATCTTTGTAAATTTAGCAAAGCCATTAGCACCATCTACATCTGCTGCCTCATAAAGCTCCATAGGAATGTTCTTTAATATTCCTGTAACCTGAAGAATCGTATACGGAATACCAACCCACAGATTGACAACAATAACTGTTATTCTTGCCCACGTTGCATTAGTGAAGAACGGAAGTGCCTTATCAATCCAGCCCAGATTCCTTAATACAACATTTACAATGCCATCCTGATTTAACATACTTCTCATGACAAGAAGTGAAACAAACTGTGGTACAGCTATCGAGAGAACGAATATAAAACGCCAGAAGGACTTAAATCTTGTTCCCTTCCTGTTAATCAGCAAAGCAACAAGAATACCTAATATGTAATTGAGACCTGTTGCAAATATAGCCCATATAATAGTCCATCCCAAAACTGACCAGAAGGAATGTCCAATAGAACTTCCCGAATCAAACAACTGCTTAAAGTTTTCTAATCCAACCCAGTCAAACAGCACCAGATGGCTGTCTACTTTACTATAATTGGTAAATGCCATACTTATCATAAATATAAGTGGCAGAATGGTAAATATAAGTACTCCCCCAACCGGAAGTGTAAGAAGCAGCTTGTGTAGATTTTCATTGAATAATGATTTAACATCCTCCACAAATGTGTTAATATGCTTTCCTAAAGCAAGCCTTGTTTGAACATTATAAGCACTCTTGACCGAACTCATAGTAAGAACAACGTAAGCGACTATAAGAAATATTGTTGCAACACCATACAAAAGTATCAGAAGTGAATTATCACCTGCCACATACTCGTATACACCCAGCTTCTCATTCCATATCTCCTGCTGTTCTCTTCCTCCAAGGCTTGGAAGCATGGCGAGACAGTTGATTCCTTTGAATATCATAAAGCATATAAAGCTTACTTCTATTGCAAGATAAAGAATGCCTTTGATTATCTGCTTTCCTACAAGATTACCAAGTCCAAGTATAATGGCACTAAGTCTGGTAATGGCATTACCTTTTCTGAATGCCTGAATAAATCCATCTTTCATCGCCATACCTCCTGTTACAAGCTGGCTGTCACTAATAATGTGACAGCCATCCTTTTATTAATTACTTAAATTACTTAAGCCTTTATTTACTTACTATTGATGTATTAATCTGCTTGTAGAAATCCTGTGTCTTTGCTGCTGCATTATCCAGAGTAACCTCACCATTAACTACAGCCTTTGCAAAATTCTGTGCTGGTGTCCAATAATTATTCATTCCTGATACTGTAGGCTGGATAACTGATGTCTTGTTAAATGTATCATTCTGTGCTGTTATAAGAGCATCGTTCTTGATAGCATCTGTTGAAAGAAGCTCTGTATTACAAGGAATAACACCTCTTAATTCATAGTGGCTCTGCTGTGCTTCTTTACCACCAAGATACTTAGCTAATGCTACAGCTACCTGCTGATATTTGCAGTTAGGGTTAACTGCGATTGCCTTAGAACCTGCAAATGCCTTAAGCTGCTTATCTGTTCCGCCAATCTTTAAGGTTGGAAGTGATACTGCACCAAAGTTGTTACCAAGAATTTCCTTAACACTCTTATAATCCCATGAACCTGAGAAGTATGCACCAACAGAACCATCTCTTAAGCCTGCTATACCTACACCCTGAAGGTCATTGACGAAGTTAGGATTGTTAACAAATGAAACCATAGCCTGTGTTGCCTGTGTTCCCTTATCACCAGAAATATCAACTCCTGCTGAATTATCCTTACCATCCTTGCCAAAATATGAACATCCGTTAGCAAGATAGAATGTTGACATATACCAGCCTTCTGTTATATTAAACGCTACCTTGTTTTTAGAAAGCATTGTATCTAAGCTCTTAACATCACTTTCTGAGAATTTACTCTTATCATAATACATAAACCATGTATTAGTTGTGAATGGTACACCATAAACATTACCGTCAACTGAAACCGAATCTACAATTGCACCTGAATTAGTTTTCTTAACATAATCTGCTGTTTCACCACCAAGCTTTGCAATGGCATTGGCATCAATAAGTGTCTGAAGCTGGTCATTTGCAAAGAAGTAAACATCTCCTGAATTACTTGGATCCTGTGTTACAGTCTTACCCGCATCTGCCTCTGCACATACACCATAATCAAAAGTAAGATCCCAGTTTGGATGCTCAGCATTAAACTTCTCACACATTGTCTGAAGCCATTTACCATTTTCCTCTGCCTGATCCTCTGCTGGTCCCCATACTTTAATGGTTGCTGTAATCTTTTCATCTGTCTTTGAATCTTTACCTGTGCTGGCAGAATCATTTCCAGAACCACAGCCTGTTAAAAGTGAACCACACATCGTTGTCAGCATAAGTGCTGCTGCTAATTTTTTTAATCTCATACAAAAAACCTCCTTAATAATTTAATCATCAATCATCCTTTGTTTTTCGACGTCTTTAACTTTTCTTGATGATTTAATTATATTAGGAGGTTTATAAAATTAAAATATAAAGTATTTTAGAAATATGTTGTTTTTTTATGATGTAAATATAAAAATTCACATAATGAATATTATTCCATCAGTCTGACTGGGAATTTAATCGTGATTGTTGTACCTGCACCAACTATGCTTTTAACATCAAGATGATATTCTTCCCCATAAAACAGCCTGATTCTGTCATTTACATTACGTGCACCATAGCCCTTAGACTCCGCTGTAAGAAAGCTTTGGCACATATTTTCATCCATTCCAACACCATTATCAGCTACAGACAAACAGACTATATATATGTTTTCATTAGCCGTATTTATATATGGGCAGCGGTTTCCCCTAATAGTTATCACTCCACGCCTGTCAGTCAAAAGGTCTATTCCATGGTCAATGGCATTCTCCACAAGCGGCTGAAGTATAAGATTCAACGACTCAGCCTTAAGAATATCGCTGCTTATATCGATATCAACATCAAATGAATTATCGTGCATAACCTGCTGAATCTCTATATATGACCTTACATTACTTACCTCCTGCTCAAGCATAAGTGTATTCTTACCCTTGTTAAGTGAAGTCCTGTAATAATTAGATAATGCCAGAGTAATCCTGCTTATATCATCCTGCTCATATTCAATAGCCTTCCAGTTAATAAGTGACAGCGAATTATACAGAAAATGTGGATTAATCTGTGCCCTTAACGCCTTCATCTCAGACTCCTTCTGGCTTATGCGCCCTTCATACACCTGGGTTATAAGGTTCTTCGTCTGTGTTGTCATCTCATTAAAGCCCTGGATCAGCTCTCCAATCTCATCTTTATCCTCTGTCCTAATGACCGCATCAAAATCTCCCTGCTCAACCTTAGCCATGCTAGCCTTCAGCTTTCTGATTCTTTTTGTGATAAATCCAGATGTAGCTGTAATAGAAGCTGCCAGTCCAAGTAATGCAACCACAACTGCTACTATTATCATGGCAGTTATCGAGCTGGTCGAATTAAACATCATTTTCCTTGGCTCATATATATAAGTTGTCCAGCCTGTAACCGGTGATTCTTTTCTTACCAGTGCATAGCCTCCTGCATTACTGCATATATTTCCATCCCAGCGGACTTCACCCAGCATTTTTTTTAAAGCAGGCTTTGCCCCTTGTCTTTCCATACCATTATTGTCCGAATAATTCAAAACATATCTGCTATCATCACCAATATTATTAAACTCCCCAATTACTTCACCAGCTTTGTCAACCACTATTATTCCACATCCGGGTTCAAGTCCCTGTCTGTATGACGACATAACACTATCATAACTGACATCTATATACATAATACCTGTGATTCCCATATGTTCAAGTGTTGACATTTTTCTTGCAGATATAAGCTTTTTGCTATCCTTATCTACATACCAGTTAATAGCTGTAGAATCTGATGCCATATCGAAAAAAGGTTCATTCTTAATTTCATCAATAGGTGCAATCGTTGTATCATGCTTTATTCCATTATCAACATATACTGTGACCTTATTTATATCATTATGGAAATATCTTAATGAAGACAGCATAGGGTCAAAGGTTGTAACAATCTGGCTGTACATTTCATATGTGCTGCTGTAATCATAGGCAAGCACACTTGAAATCGTTTCATTAAATGTTATATAGTTAGAAAGATTATTATATACCTCAATCTGACCGTCCACAGTAGCAACAGACTGCTCTAACGAACCCTGCATGCTCTTTAAATCCCTGTCCATAAGAATAGAACGCATCTGTCCGAACGCAAATGCAAACAGGACAAACAACGGAATAAGACCAGTAACTATATATATACTGGCAAGCTTATTCTGTAATTTTATATTGTTAATTCTCTGTCTTATCCATCTCAAGCAAACTATACCTCGCACGTTTAATTACTAATTATTATTCAGCATTTTCCCTGAACTTCTGTGGACTTACGCCACAATACTCCCTGAAGCTCTGACAGAAATATGACACATTAGGATATCCCACCTTCTCACTGATACATACTATCTTCATGTTCGTATCCTCAAGCATCTGCCTTGCCTTCTCCATCCGGTACTGCTTGATATACTTGCTGAGATTCTGCCCTGTTTCTTTCTTGAATAGCGAACTAAGATAGCTAGGTGCAAGATAAACCATATCTGCAAGCTGCTGTGCGCTTATTTCTTCTCCGAAATGTCCATGAATATAATCCTTAACCATCTCTATCTCTCTATGAGATGAAACAGGATCACTACCAAATGACTTTTCCAGCAAATCAATATTCTTATTAACAATATCCATGATGCATGAAAAGTCCTCAGATGTGTACAATCTGTCTATCTCCCGGCTGAATTCATCCTGATTAGCCCCCGGTATATTATCATAAAAATCCTTCAACAGATTGGAAAATACAAACTTAATATATATATGTGAGAAATTAGTCTGACTTCTGTACTTCTTACATAGTGCCTCAAAATGAATCCTTAAAAAAGTAACATCCTTCATCTTAATATCCTGTTTCATCTGCTTCATAAGTGCATCATCATCAATCTGTACTAACACAGGTGTCTGTTCATTCACATAATCAGAATATATGTATCTGTCCATCTGATAAAACTTATTATTCATAAGTGATTCCAGCTCATCCATAACATCTGAAAGCTTATGATAATCACTAAATACATCAGACACAGCCGCATACATAAACTGTCTGCTTTTTTCATATATATAATCGTGCAGGCTGCTAAGAAAGCGCTCAATTCTATAATTATTATCTGCTTTAGCCGTTTCTTCCTCTGGCGTTTTCAGCAATATAACTGACTGCTGCGGATTAAGGTTAAGATACTGGCTTTCCCACTCCTCTTTAATAATCTGTACCGCCTTATCAAAATCAAACTCATACTTTCCGAAAAAATCCGAATTAAATTCAATAAGCACAAGTCTGTTAAAACCATTGAGAAATTCTGTATTCTTGACAATTCCCTTTGCTGCACTTCCGTTGATAAGTGAATACAGGTAAAACTGTCTTAAGCTGTTGGCCTGCTTATTATAATCTTCATTTTTCCTTAATTCCTCATCAAGTTCACTTATAACCTTTAGCATCGTATTCTTAAACTCATCCGGTGCTACAGGCTTTAGTATATAATCCTCGACACCAAGCTTTACAGCAAGCTTTGCATATTCGAACTCATTATATCCTGAAAATATTATTGTTTTAAGCTTGACACCGCCGTCTTTTACATTTCTTATAAGCTCTATTCCATCCATAAAAGGCATCTTGACATCCGTTAGGAGAATGTCAACATGCCCTTCACCCTTATTATCATCAGACATAAGGTAATCATAAGCTTCTTTTCCATTCTCAGCCTCTATAATGCCAAGATTGATGCCCATACGCTTAAGCAGAAGCTTTATTCCGTTTCTTTCTATCTTTTCATCATCTACAATTAATATATTATACATATTCATCCTGCCTCCCCATCATTATATTATTATAATCTTTTATATTCCGGTAGGCAAATCATTTTATAATAATGATGAGAAAAAATGATGAAAAGTTATTTTATTACAGCTTGAATATATCCCTGTTGTATTCTGCTATTGTCCTGTCTGATGAGAAGAAACCGGCATTGGCAATATTTATAAGCTGTTTCCTGCCCCATGCCATGTGGTCTTCATAATCTGCTAACGCCTGTTCCTTAACATTGATATAAGCCTTTAAATCAAGTAATGCCATAAACCAGTCTTTACCTACTATTTCTTTATACAGACGATTAAGCTCTTCTTTGTCACCAGCAGCAAGCATTGTATCTGATATAATAAAATCAACACATTGTTTAATAACTGGATCCTCCTCATACAGCTCTTTAGCACAATAATCACTATTAGCATAATGTGCTATGACCTCATCACTTGAAGCACCAAATGTATATATGTTATCCTTTCCTACAAGCTCAGCTATTTCAACATTTGCTCCATCCATTGTTCCAAGTGTCACAGCTCCATTCAGCATAAACTTCATATTTCCGGTTCCACTTGCTTCCTTAGATGCAAGTGATATCTGCTCAGATATATCACAGGCAGGAATGAGCTTTTCTGCAAGTGTCACATTATAATTCTCTACCATTACAACATTAAGATACTTATTAACATCTTCATCCTCCCTGATAACCTTTGAAAGTGTCAGAATAAGATGAATTATATCCTTAGCAATTGTATATGCAGGTGCAGCCTTTGCCCCGAATATAACTGTTACAGGTGTTTTAGGAATATTTCCGTTTTTAATGTCAAAATATTTATATATTATATACAGCGCATTCATCTGCTGTCTTTTATATTCGTGAAGTCTCTTGACCTGTATATCATATATCGAATTATCATTAATAACAATTCCCTGCTTATCATAAAGATACTTTGCAAGTGCAGTCTTATTATTCTGCTTAATATCTGACAGATGCTCTATTACCGATGTATCCTCTGCATATGACATAAGTGCTTTCAGTTTATCTGCATCATGCTTATACCCATCACCTATAAGCTGTGTTATATAATCTGCAAGCTCATGGTTACAGTGGATAAGCCATCTTCTGAATGTTATACCATTAGTTTTATTATTGAATTTTTCAGGATAAAGCTTATAGAAATTATTAAGCTCTGTATTCTTTAAAATCTGTGTATGCAGCTTTGCAACTCCATTGACACTCATTCCATAATGAATATCAATATGTGCCATATGAACAAGCCCTCTGCTGTCATCATCACGTTCTTCAATAATATATACTGAACTATCATCATAACGCTCACGCACTCTTTTATCCAGTTCCCTTATTACAGGCATAAGCTGTGGAACACATTTTTCAAGATATCTTACCGGCCACTTTTCAAGTGCCTCGCACAGAATCGTGTGATTCGTATACGCAAACACAGCGCCGACAATCTTCCACGCGTCACCCCAGCCGAGACCCTCTTCATCCATAAGGATACGCATAAGCTCGGGGATAGCAATGGTCGGGTGAGTATCGTTTATATGAATCTGAACATATTCCGCAAGCTCGGCAATGGGAAGATGTTTTTGTTTATGCTTGGCTATAATCCACTGTATTGTTGCCGAAACAAAGAAGTATTGCTGCTTTAATCTGAGCAGCTTTCCTTCATAGTGATTATCCTCAGGATAGAGAATCTTTGAAATAACCTCGGCAAGTTCTTTGTTTTCTGACGCTTTTGCATAATCGCCGCGGTTGAACTCATCCATATCCATAACCTCGGGCGAGAGCGCACGCCAAAGTCTGAGCGTATTCACCGTTTCGGAATTGAATCCCGTAATCGGCATATCATACGGCTCGGCAATAACGGTGTTATAATCAACGTGACGGAATTTGAGCCGTCCGTCCTCCATATACTCTTCGACTCTGCCGCCGAAGTGAACCTCTTTTATATCCTCGGGTCTGGCAATATCCCAAACGTTACCCGTCTGAAGCCACGGGTCGGGCATCTCAATCTGATAACCGTCAACAATCTTCTGTCGGAAAAGTCCGTATTCATAACGGATTCCGCAGCCGAACGCCGGCAGTTCGAGATTCGTCAGCGAATCGAGGAAACACGCGGCAAGTCTGCCGAGACCGCCGTTACCCAAACCTGCGTCATTTTCCTGTTCCTCTATATCGCTGAGGTCAATATTCAGTTCAGACAAAGCGTCACGATATAAATCTGTTTCTCTTATATTCATAAGGTTGTTGCCGAGAGCCCTTCCCATAAGGAACTCGAACGACAAATAATACAACTCTTTTTGCGGCTTTTTATCCGCAACCTGTTTGTAATTAACCCATTTTTCCATTATTTGGTCTCTTATGGTAAAAGAAACCGCTGTATATATTTCACGCTTGCTCGCCTCTTCAACGGTCTTACCGAAATATCTGCGAACCTTACCCGAAATTTCATCCTTGATAAATTCCTTGCGCTTGTTATACTCGGCATCGTTTTCAGCCTTTGCCGATTTTTTGAGCGGACTGTTTTTCATTATTATCAAAACCTTTCCGAAAAGAATAATTGCGGTGTGGCGAATCCCATCCGCAACCGTACCTTATAATTTTACAGCATTTTTTCAGTTTCTGCAACCCTTTTTTATAATTTTGGCTAAATTGACGATAGAAATACCCGTCACGGGTGCAAAATTGTAACACGAACAGCCAAATGCCGCGCATATTGACTGCACGTCAACCGTTTTATGCCATAACGCTCATATTCTATTTTTTATTAAATGACCTGCTGCGCAAATCCCTACCGATGAGAGCAACGGGTGTATAAATCCCCGAAATTCTCGATGTCATACGCTCGCCGTAAATATCGTTGATTCCCGACGGGCTCAAATTCGATGAAATAATGGTGCTTTTTTCGTTATTGAGTCTTGAATTTATTATATCGTACATAACCGCCGATGAATATGCGGTAACAAATTCCGTTCCGACATCATCAATAATCAAAAGGTCAACGTCATATACATATTTCGCCGTATATTCGGCGCGTTCGCGCTCGTCCTCGTCATACCTGCCGAATTTCAGCTTTTCCATCATATCGGCAAGCGAAAACGCTGATTGATAATACACCGAAAAACCTCTTGCCAGCACGCGGTTGGCTATACATGACGAAAGATACGTCTTACCGAGTCCGGCACTGCCGTAAAAATACAGATTTCGGCTTGTTCCGTCACCGAAATTATCGGCAAAGTTCAGCGAAATATCAAACGCACGCTTTGCCACGCCCGCAACGGGTCTGCCCTTAATGTCCGGCTGGTTCTCAAACACCGAAAAATCAAAGTTTTCAAATGTTTGTTTGCGCATAAGCGCCGTCATATTTGAATTTAAACTTATATATTCCGATGCAAGCCTTTTTAAGCATTCGCACCTGTGTCCGTGTTCGTCAAAGCCCGTATCACGGCATTTTGAACAGGTATATATTGTATCGAGATAATCGGACGGAAGGTTCAGCTTTTTCAGAATATTCTTTTTTTTCGCCTGGGCGGCGTCTGCCGCCGCCTTAATCTCGGCAACACCCGATGCGCCGTTTAAGACACAGCGTGTGAGAGCAAGTCCGCACGCCGCGAGCTGTGCCTCGACAGACTTATATTCGGGACAAAGCCGCCCCACCTCTGCCTTTCTGTCGTCAAGCGTCTGTTCGTTATTCCTGCGGATTTCCGCAAGTCTTGCATTTGCAAGCA
>ENA-ORSB01002959-ORSB01002959.1-human-gut-metagenome-genome-assembly--contig:-NODE-2959-length-12602-cov-2.564517_pt1 | contig 12602 bp, 13 predicted proteins | sample MGYA00242180_ERZ509144 | MGnify/ENA primary metagenome ERZ509144 (study PRJEB26280, sample SAMEA2338661) | human gut metagenome | biome: human gut; feature: human-associated habitat; material: faeces...
GGATATACTGCCAATATATGGTTCCCTGTTTTCGTTACTGTTCACTCCGTTCACAGTAACCTGTTTTCTCTTTACAAAAATTCACATTGATATATAATGCATAACCAGATCAAGGAGGAGCACAGGCTCCTCCTTGTCAGTCAGTTACAGGTTTTTCTTCTTATAAATAAACCATGATGCAGCTACAGTAAACACCAGCAGATAAAGAAGCAGAATCCCAATACCAGTGTAATTCACCGCCTCACCTGATGAAATGCTTCTCATCAGATGGCTAGTCTGGGATAATGGCAAGGCTGATACAAACTTGCCTACAAATCCCGGAAGTTTCTCTGTTGAGAAAAAGGTGTTACACAAATATGCCATAGGCATAATGATATAATTGGAAAACCTCGGCACGTCTGCGTGGTTTTTTGCCAGAAAGGAGACCACCACGCCGATGGCTGAGAATACCGCTCCGTTCAGGAACATCACCAGAAAGGACCATCCGTTGAAGATCAGTCCTGTCTCAATAGGTGCTGTAAGAAGCAGTATGATTCCTCCTGCATACAGACCGCGCAGACTTCCCCCGATGATCTGTCCGGCAATAAACTGCCATAATGGTGTGGGGGAGATCATCACCTGATCAAAAGCCTTCTCATACAGTCTCTGTACGTTTAGGTTCTGCGCAATGGCGTTGAAGCTTCCGTTCATAGTTGTCAGTGATACCACACCCGGAATCAGAAAGTTCAGGTATGGCTGTCCATGAGAAGTGGTCTGGATTCCCATTCCGAATACGATCAGATACATTAGCGGTGCGATCATTGCCGCCAGCGTGATCTTATAGAAGTCCCGGCGGAATTCTACCCACTTCTCCCATAATATTGTTATAATTCCCATACATTTTTCTCCAGATTATTCTAACTTTTTTCGCAACCTCCGCAGGGGACTTCCCTGATTCAGTTAATATCTGCTATTTTGAAATCAAATGTTTCCCGGCTCTTTCTACAAAGACGTCTTCCAGTGTTGTCTCACGAAGAGACGCCTGCCCTGTAAGCTCTTCCAGATACCGGATTGCTTCCTGTCGTGTATGGAAATAGTGATTCTGTGTTCCATCTGCTGTCATCTCGTCCACTGCATAAGCACCAAGACTCTCGATCAGTGCTGACGGAGTACTTACCTCCTCCAGCTTACCATGATCCATCAGTGCCACACGATTACAGAGACTCTGTGCTTCTTCCATATAATGAGTAGTCAGCAGGATCGTCAGGTTTTTCTCATTAAGCTTACGCAGAAGATTCCACATCTGTCTTCTGGAAAGAGCATCCATACCTGCTGTGGGTTCATCCAAAAGCAATATCTCCGGATCTGTCAGTAATGCCCGACAGACCATCAGCTTACGCTTCATTCCACCGGAAAGCTTACGGACTGTACGTTTGCGAAACTTCAGCAGGTCACAGAACTCCAGAAGTTCTTCTGTTCTTTCTTTTATCTGCTTTCGCGGCATAAAATAGAGCCGTCCCTGGTATTCCATAATCTCATCCATATTCATATCCTGACGCATGGAATATTCCTGGGTGATCACACTGATTTTTCTTTTCAGATCAGGACGTTGTCTCGTAAGTCTATGAGGATTTCTCCCTTTGTCGGAAGAAGAAGGGTTGAGAGCAGGCTGATGGTCGTTGTCTTGCCTGCTCCGTTTGGTCCGAGAAGACCAAAAAACTCACCTTTTTCAATTTTCAGATTCAGGGAATCCACTGCTGTAAAATTGTCAAAAGTTTTCGTCAGATCTTTTGTCTCTATCATTTCTCTTCGGCTTTCTCTTTAGCAATGATCAGGGAATAATATCCTGCATCATCCGGAATTTCCTCTACACCGTTGTAAATATGTTCATCCGGCATACCACAATTCTCTACCATACGGACTTCGCGACCGCTTCTTTCAAGGATTTCCTTTACCTGATTCATTTTTCTGCCTGATTTCATCAGTACATAGGTTCCCGGCTGATCAAGTTCACTGTCAAGGCGGTGAACTGCAGGCTGTACATGAAGAGGCTGGTTCCACTCTGTAAGCGGGATATTCAGGCGTGCTGCTGTTGCGCAGAAGGAAGTGATGCCGCTTACCAGTCTTGTCTCATATCCATCTGCTTCTACTCTCTTCTGCACATATGAAAATGTTGAATAGATAGTCGGATCTCCAAGTGTCAGAAATACTACATTCTTACCTGTATCAAGTGCTGCTTCCAGCGCCTTGGCACCTTTTTCATGGTTCAGTTCCAGTTCTGCCTTATCGTGTGTCATTGGCATATAGATTGGCAGGAGTTCTTTGTCTGCAAGCTCAGGTACTGCCTGTACTGCGATCTTATATGCAACTGTTTCACGCACCTCTGCGCCCGGTACTGCAATAATATCATTCTCTTTGATCAGGCGCACTGCCTTTAATGTCATAAGTTCCGGATCTCCGGGGCCAACTCCTACTCCGTATAAAATTCCTCTCATTACCATATCCTCCTGTGATTTGCATATACATTTTTATGATATCAGAATTGCAGGAGCTGCTTCGCAGCAAAGCAATTCACAGATATTCATTTATTGTGCTCACTGTTCACTACGTTCTCAATGATGTTGCGTGCGGACAGTACCTTTTATTATACTAAAACAGGATAACTTTTTCAACAAAGTATTGACAATTAATTTCAATTGTGGGATGATGAAAATTATCGAATTTAAGTGAGGAAAGAAATATGAGAAAGATTTTTGCAGTTCTGGCAACTTTGATCTGCTGTCTGTCAGTATGGACTTCTGTTCCTGCTGCACAGGCTTTCACTCTTGATAAAGAAGATGGGGAGTATTCCATCCAGGTAGAGCTGGAAGGCGGAAGCGGCAAAGCCAGTGTCACTTCACCGACTTTGATCACTGTGAAAAACGGCGAAGTAACTGCCGATATCCAGTGGAGCAGTTCTAATTATGACTACATGATCGTTGACGGTAAAAAATATCTCCCTGTCAATGAGGAAGGAACGAATTCTGAATTCCAGATCCCGGTTACCATTATGGATGAGAGCATGCCGGTAATCGCAGACACTACCGCCATGGGTACCCCTCATGAGATCAATTATACCCTGACTTTCTATTCCGATTCCATCGGTTCCAAAAGCCAGATGCCGCAGGAAGCAGCGAAACGTGTTGTTGCTGTTGCACTTGTTATTATCGTAGGCGGTGGGATTTTGAATTATTTCGTAAACAAGAGAAACCGATGCTGAACCAGGCAGACACCTGCATCTCAGTTCGGTTAAGAAATACAAAAAGCCTGCCATACGGCAGCTTTTTTGTATTCTATAGCTTTATTCAGCCATCTCCACTTCCAGCACATAGTCTACAGGATCCGGCAGTACAGGATCCGGACCAAGGTCAACAAATGCGATATCCGGATAATCGCTGTGCACCCATAAAGTAGAAATCGGCACTTCATGTCCGTCATCCAGGGCACGTACTTTCACAATCTTATTCTTGTCAAAGCCGATCAGCGGCAGTGGTCCTAATGTATTCTCATAAATATGGACATAATACTTGTTTCCATTTCTGGTGATACGTCCGTAATCCGGTTTCGGGATATCTGCTGCCGGAGCGCATCCATAGATACTGTCATGGTTCTTATCCATCCAGCGTCCGATTTCCGACAGAATCGCAGAGGACTCTTTCGGGAATTTACCTTTCGCATCAGGTCCTACATTCAGGATCATATTTCCACCTTTGGAAACGCACTCTACCAGCTTCTTGATCAGCATGGAAGCAGGTTTGTAATAGTGGTCATTTGCACAGTAGCCCCAGTTATTGTTCATGGTGAAGCATGCTTCCCATACCATCGGATTCCCTTCTTTGTCGCAGATTCCTTCCGGCGGGATGATCTGTTCCGGGCTTACGAAATCGCCATGATATGGTGTCGGATCGCATTCATACAGAGAACCTCTTCCCTCACCGCTGACTTCCAGACGGTTATCAATGATGATTCCCGGCTGTAATCTGCGGACCATATCTATCAGTCTGGTTGCTCCCCATTTCTCGCCTCGCATATCGTCATAGGAAAAGTCAAACCACATAATATCGATTTTTCCATAATTTGTGCAGACCTCTTCCACCTGATTGTACATATACTCTATATAACGGGAAAAATCTCTGTTTTCATTACTGCATTCCGGATGGTTTCTCATAGGATGGATGCGGTCTCCGTAATGAGGATAGTCCGGATGATGCCAGTCAAGTAAGGTGAAATACAGACCGACTTTCAGACCTTCTTCGCGAAGGGCTTCCACATATTCTTTGATCAGATCTCTTCCTGCAGGTGTATTGGTAACTTTATAATCTGTGTATTTACTGTCAAATAAACAGAAACCATCATGGTGTTTTGCAGTCAGAACCACATATTTCATACCTGCTGCCTTTGCCTCTTTTGCCCACTGTTTCGGGTTATAGTCTCTGGCATCAAATTCTTTCATAAACGGAAGGTATTCTTCCTCAGGCATCTCCTCTGTACTGCGTACCCATTCTCCTCTTGCAGGAATAGAATATAAGCCCCAGTGGATAAACATTCCGAAACGGGCATCCTGATACCATTTCATACGTTCTTCATATTCTTTTCTGTTAAACTGATACATGATTTTTTATCTCCTTTATGTAAATGCAAATTCAATATCCAATCCTTTACATCTATACAATAATGTAATCCGGCAATACCAGAAGATGCTCACAGGTGTCATCTCCGGGCATCTTATTTATCGCTCTGTTACATTAATCTAAGCAGCATATCCCCGGTTCCTACATTGTAACCGCTGGTCGCATAAATCCCATTCAGGGTTCCATTCGTCACAATAATCAGCGGAAGTTTGTCCGGATCTACGTACATACGCCTTCCCAGAGTATTGATAATCTCTGAGAAATCATCATAATAAATCTGAATATTTTTTAACTTTGCAAGTGCTTTGGACAGCGTCGGTGTCTCCAGTGCTTCTTTACTTCTCACTACAAAAATAATCTGCTCTGCATATCCTGCGAAAGCCTCTTCCTGCTCCATCATTTCATTTAAGATATGCTCAGTAGGCTCTTTTTCTTCTTCCAGAAACATCAGGATATGTTTTCCGTCTGCTGTAAGGTCAGATGCTTTCACCTCTGTGCCATCCTCAGTTTTCAGCATAAATTCCGGCATGGAAATATTCTCCAGCATATCCTCCAGATCTGCTTCCCTGAGTACCAGCTCGATCTCCTTTGTCTCTCCGGGCTGAATTTCAAAATGATATTCATTTGCAAACATATTTCCATTTGGAAGTCTGTTTGAAGTAAGAATCCTGTAGTTTCCGGATTCCAACGGCAGATTCAGGATCTGATCTTCGAAATTCTCTGCTCCCAGTTTCAGTGATGTATATCTTCCATTCTCCAGTTTTGCAATACTCCAGTTCTGGAAATATTTCCACTGTACAGTCTCTCCTGCTTTCAGGATCAGAGTACAGTTCTTCTCTGTTCTTGCAAGCACAGGAACGAATCTTCCGTTTTCCATATATTCCATAGAACGATCATGTGGATTCAGTCTTGCCGCTACTCCAAGGGTTCTCGCTATTGCAACAAACAGGATTTTCTTTGACAGGAAGCTTCCTGTACAGGTCCTTATGCATCCTGCCGGTGTTGTGATCACACTGGAACGCTCTTTCTCCGGTCTGGAAACAATTGCCTTCTCGATCAGATTCCAGATTCTGGAAGGATCATCTCTCAGCTCCTGTTTCTCAGCTCTGGAAAAATGCTTCTTAATCTCTCTTCTGTATTTCTGAAGAACTTCATCATCTACTCTTGGATTTAACACATAAGATACAAAGGTATCCTTTTTCATCATACCATGATATGGGATCGACAGCTCCAGGTGTTCCTCCAGAACGTCACTGATACAGTCAGTTCTGTCTTTCTCTGTGAGAACCCCCAGGAGATCTTCTCTGTATGAGGCAGCAATGGCTTCTTCTATCCTGTTTACCTTTTTTTCCAGGAAACGTTCACATTCCGGATTTGACCAGTTTCTTACTTTCTGCTCTCTGTGTGCATTGGCTGCTGCCAGACGCTTATTTCCCTTCGCCTTCTGTTCCGGAGTCGGCATGTCTGTGTTTACAGGTGCATCATGAGGAGCAAATATATCTGCTGCTGTCCACTTTTCTGATTCGCCGTCATTTCTTTTATCCTGCGGTACCAGACAAATTTCACAGTTATCTTCTTTCTCAGTATTCATAACTGTTTCCGCATAGAACCACTCGCCGTCAGAACACATTCTTGCGGAAATATGCAGACTTCCAAGTCCTGTTGTCAGTCTGGCAGTTCCCTTACTGTCTGTTTTCTTCTCTGCGATCGGTGCATACTCTGAATAGTTCAGTACCTCAAAGGAAACCTCAGCTTTCTCTGTGGGTAACCCCTGCGCATCCTTTACTGTTACTGTAATTTCTTTGGTTACTGCATACCTCTTCAATTCATTCAGCATGGTCACCATACCATCTGTGCCGATCACCTCACCTTCCGGGATTTTGGTGTCAAACACACGTGAATGGATCATCATTGCTCTGGAAGAAGCGTTTGTAAACCATCCTTTATTCAGGATTTCTTCAGGCTCACAGGCTCCGAGGAAGTACCATTTACCGTCACACCAGATCTCTACCCAGGCGTGATTGTCATCGCAGTGAGACCACTTCGGCGCATATACCTGACGGGCAGGTACGCCTACGCTTCGCAGTGCATTTACAGTGAATACAGACTCTTCACCACATCTGCCATTTCCTCTGCGGTATACAGAAATCGCAGATAAAGTACGGTCATCTGTACAATGATAAGTAGCTTCTTCGGCACACCAGTAATTCACTTCTAACGCTGCTTCTCTGAAGTTCATTCCCTGTATTCTGCTTCCGATCTCTGTGCGGAAATAAGTTCTGCACTGTGCGATCTCCTCCTCATTTACTCTGTGAAACAGCACATAATTCAGGAAGATTTCTTCCGGAAGATCTGCAACCTGTGGATTCTCTTTCCAGAGCCTCACACCATTCTCCGCATAGTCCAGAAATACTTCAAACGGATAATTGCCAATGTCACTGTACGGCATAAACGCATATAAATATTTACATGCAAGTGCCACTTCCTCTGTACATTTCTGTAATTTTTCGTCTACAGGCGCAAAAACCCGGGGCAGGTTCTTTGCCTGCTCCAGGTAGTTCTCTTCAATTCGGCCCCTGTTCTCTTTTAAAAAAACTCTCGGTTCTGCCATTATAATTCCTCCAGAACTTTCTTTGCGGCACGGATATTATCTACATCCGTACGCCATATCTCATATTCGCTCAGCATCGGAAGTCCCATATTGACTCCATCCTTGCGAAACTGCATCTCACTGTCAATGACTCTCTTTCCGGTCATATGATAAGCCCTGACTCCTGTAAGCGGATAAAGCTGGCGGATCACTTCTGCTCCCACGCCGCTTCCTGCCTGGATCGTGATACGTCCCTGACTCTTCTCTACCAGTTCCTTCAGCAGATCTGCCCCCTGCAGACATACATTACGCTGACCTGAAGTAAGGATCGTATTGATTCCCAGTGAGATTGCCTGTTCCATTGTTTCTATTGGATCCACACATACATCAAAAGCTCTGTGAAGAGTCACCGACATATCCCCTGCCGCCTCCATCAGCTCTTTCATCTGTTCCATGTTTAATGTGCCATCCGGCTTCAGCACCCCAAATACAACACCTTCGGCACCCATTTTCCTGAAATCTTCCACTGCATGCTTTATCATGGAAAATTCTGCATCTGTATAGCAGAAATCTCCAAAACGCGGACGCATCAGTGCATGGATGCGAATATCCATCTGATTTTTAATTTCCTGAAACAGGGCTGTCCCCGGAGTCACTCCGCCGATCACAAGTCCCTGACAGAGTTCCAGTCTGTCTGCTCCGCCGTTTTTTGCTGCGATTGCAGATTCTACGCTGTCTACACAGCACTCTAAAATACCCTTCATGACGATTTCCTCTTTTCTTTCATATCTTTCTGTGATACCGGTTTACCATCTACCACGGTCTTTGCATTCGGATAAATCTGCTCCATTCGTTTATCCGGGAAATGTTTGTCTAAAAATTTTTCCAGATCCGTACGGCTGTCCTCTACCGCTGCTGTCATCTGCGGCGTTTTCTGAAGATTCCCCTGTTGTCTTTGATTGTAACGGTTTAGAGCCAGCGTTGACATGCCGGCATTGAAGATCATAAACAGGATCAGTATCCAGGTCAGAATATTTCCTGTTTTTATCGGAATTTTTTCGATCAGATTTGAAAGTTTCGGATAGATGATCTTCAGCCAGACTACTGCGGCAATCCCCCAGAAAAAGCAGAACAGCAGATTGATCCTGCCGCCAAGATTAAAAGGCAGCTTACTGTAATCCCAGAAAACCGTCCCGAAAACCAGCTCGGTAAATACGCTGCAGGCATATTCATAAGCCCCGCCAAGCACCGTTCCAAGCATAAAAATATAACGGTCACTTTTCTCTTTATATTTATAAAGCAATGCCGTGAACATCGCACAGCCAAGTCCCCATACAATACTGAATGGACCATAGACCACGCTGCTTCTGCTCATCCATCGCCCCATGGAATAACGGCAGAAAAGCGTCTCCACAAGATCTCCGATAAAAGCCCCGATCAGAAACAGCCAGAAAATCTTGAAAAAGCAGCAGCCTTCCGCAAATACCGTCTTTTCTTTTTTTGTATTTTTCCTGACGGATTCTTTGATATTCTCTGTCTTAATATTCGGATATGCCCGCATCATACGCTTCTGTATCCGGACAGTTATGGCATTGCCAACGTTTTCCGATACTTTTTGCATATTTTCATTGAGCTGCATGATCCTTCGAAGTTTGATCTTCAGCTGTAAAATAGCGATCACAGAACCAAGGAAATCAATCCCCATCAGAATATACGCTATGATCAGGATAATCCTTCCAATAAAATGCGGGATCTGTTTTAAAATCTGCAGGATCAGAGGATTGGCAAATTTCATCATCACAACGATCGCCGCACCGAAGATCAGCAGATGCCAGATTCCAAAATATCCCTCGTACTGAAAACGATTCTTACTGTAATCCCACCATTTCCGATGAAAAATATGCTCCAGGATCAGCCCTGTCATAATGGACACGAACGCTGCCAGAAGTGCTCCTCCTATAAACAAGAAAAAAATCCGATGCCGCAGTTCCGGCAGGAAAATACAGCACAGTACAGCACAGACACCATACGACAGGCAGAACGGCATGTTCATAAAACCGGTATTTACAAATTTTCGGTTACGTACGGCATTTGCCACAACCCCTGCACACCAGCCGGCAAAAGAATAAATTAGAAAGAACCAGCAAAGTTCGTAAAATGTATAGACCAATTTATTTTCCCCTTTTCTCTTTTTCTTATTTGTGTTACTATATAAAGATGCCAGGGTCAAAATGTCGTTCTTTTTTATAACGAAACAATTCACAGGCATCATTGATGTCAAAAGATTTTTGACTCTGACAGACAGTATACCTGTAAACAGGATTGCTTGCAAGAGAAAAACCGATTCGTTTTATTTTTATATAAAAATAATATAACTGTTATTTTAAATATACATTTTACATTTTTCTATTTCTCTGTATACTAAGGGACGGACTTTGAAGCGATGTCCCTGAATCCTGATGATCCCAACACAGATGCGTGAGCATCTTTATACCCCCGAACCAAGAAAGGATGGCGGCAGCTTATGTTTGATAAGTTATTTTTTACAAAAAACGGTCAAATATCGGAATCACTGGCTTTAGGAATTTTTCTGACTCTGGCAGGCGGTTTCCAGGATGCGTATTCTTACAACGTGCGTGATCACGTGTTTGCAAATGCTCAGACTGGAAACATTGTATTGCTCGGACAGAATATCGCTTCCGGAAACCTGATGCATGCCCTGCGTTATCTTCTGCCGCTTGCCGCTTTTTTTCTTGGTGTATACCTTACGGAATGGATCAAGCATTTTTATAAAACCAGCGTCAAGATCCATTGGAGGCAGATTGTTCTGATCATAGAAATCCTGATCCTCGGGATCACCGGATTTCTGCCGAATGAACCTACCCTCAATGTGATTGCGAACATCATGCTTTCTTTCGCCTGTGCCATGCAGGTCGATACCTTCCGCAAATTCCGCAGTATTCCATGTGCAACAACCATGTGCATCGGAAATATGCGAAGTGCGACCGAATATCTCTGCCTGTACCATATCAGCAAAGATCCGGCGATGAAATACAAAAGCATGCACTGTGGATTTATTATTCTGGTTTTTGCGATCGGTGCCGCTTTCGGTGCCTCCTGCTCCGCCTGGTTTGGCGTAAAGGCGATCTGGATCGCCATGGCCATGCAGGTAGTCGGATTCTTTATGATGTTTGCACATCAGGATATAGAAGCATTCGAGAAATTCGAAGAAGAAGAAAAAGAAAAGATCCGTCAGACACACGCCAGAAAAAAATAAACATGAAACTATGTTTATTGCTTACCTGCATATATGTTTACTACTTACGTTTACTACTTACTCACACGAAAAAAGGAACTGCCGACTGCAGTTCCTTTTTTCGTTTTCAAACTTTCTACCTTCCCGGTATTTTATTTTGCGTGAGGCAGACTCAGCTCATCGATCTTCTTCCGTTCTTCTTCTGTGAAATCTGCACTTTCCAGAACTTTCAGATTATCAAGGATCTGTGTTGTCTTGGATGCACCGATCAGCACGCTAGTCACTACATGGTCTTTTAATACCCATTTCAGTGCCATCTGTGCCAGGCTCTCACCTCTCTGTTTTGCCAGTTCGTTCAGTCCACGGATACTTGCCAGTTTTTCTTCCGTCAGCTGATCTGCTTTTAAGAATCTTCCGTCCGTTGCAATACGGCTGTCAGCCGGGATACCGTTCAGGTAACGGTCTGTCAGAGTTCCCTGTGCCAGAGGGCTGAATGCGATGATCCCTTTCTTTGCTTCTGCTGCTGCCTGTTTCAGTCCGTTCTTCTCGATCGTACGGTCAAAGATGGAATAACGGTTCTGGTTGATGATATGCGGGCAGTGCAGGTCTTTCAGAATTGCTTCTGCCTGCTTCATATGCTCTCCGTCATAATTGGAAATGCCTGCATAAAGTGCTTTTCCGCTGCGGACGATCTGTGCCAATGTCTCCATGGTCTCCTCAAGCGGTGTCTCCGGATCCATGCGATGATGATAGAAGATATCAACGTATTCCAGCCCCATTCTTTTAAGGCTCTGATCCAGACTTGCGATCAGATACTTTTTGCTTCCCCAGTTTCCGTAAGGGCCATCCCACATCACATAACCGGCTTTTGTACTTACCAGGATCTCATCACGGTAAGCACCGAGATCTTCTTTTAAAATTCTTCCGAAATTGCGTTCTGCACTTCCCGGTTCCGGTCCGTAATTGTTTGCAAGGTCAAAATGTGTGATTCCATGATCAAATGCAGTAAAACACAGTGCTTTCATATTTTTGTAATCGCAGTGTGTTCCAAAATTGTGCCACAGTCCGAGAGACAGCTCCGGAAGCAGCAGTCCGCTGTTGCCGCATCGGTTATACTGCATGGTTTCATAACGTTTTTCGTCTGCCTGATACATAGTAATTTCCTCCTTATGATCTCATGGCAATGTCTGCCAGTTCTTTGCAATCTTTCTTTTTACTCTTTACAAACGATAACACTTCAAGTACACTTGAAGTCAAGAACTTTTTCTATATTTTTGCATAAAGGAGATGCGTCATGGATACCTATACAATAAAAGAAGTTTCTGAAATGTTCCATCTGCCTTCTTCTACCCTTCGCTATTACGAAGATCTTGGCATCCTTACAAACGTCGGACGCAGCAAATCCGGCCAGCGTGTCTATATACAGGGACATATCAACCGTCTGAAGACCATCTGCTGTTTTAAGAAAACCGGCATGTCGATTGCCAAACTGCAGCAGTTTTTTGCCTGCGAAGAAGACGAATCTGCTCATATCGATGAGATTTTAAGTCTGCTGAATGACCAGCAGGAACACATTCTGAATGAGATCAGCCAATATCAGGCTTCTCTTACACATCTGCAGCGAAAACTTCATTATTATACAGACATCAAGACAAGTCTGGAAAATGGAACTCCGCTGCCGAAATGGGCAGATTACCGAGAGTATGCAGAACAGGCAAAATAACGGCTTGACCTTAACATTATTAAATTTATTTATCCGGAGGTATTTTACTATGAAATTTATTTATCCTGCTATTTTCAGCAAAACAACCGAAGGCACCTTCGAGGCCCGTTTCCCGGACCTGGAATGCTGCACGGCAACCGGCGAGACACTTGACGACTGCATTGAAAATGCAAATCAGGCTGCCTATGACTGGATCTATGTCGAACTGACCGAGTTTGATTCTGAGCTTCCGCCGATCACCGACCCGGATGATCTGGTGCTCTCTGACAACGAAACATTGCGAAATATTTCCGTAAATATTCGCCTCACCGATGGCTGGGACGAATAAATACTCTGACAGTTCCATACTATTTATAAAACAGTTGACATAACTTCTTGCAAAAT
>ENA-ORSB01002963-ORSB01002963.1-human-gut-metagenome-genome-assembly--contig:-NODE-2963-length-12565-cov-2.457634_pt1 | contig 12565 bp, 8 predicted proteins | sample MGYA00242180_ERZ509144 | MGnify/ENA primary metagenome ERZ509144 (study PRJEB26280, sample SAMEA2338661) | human gut metagenome | biome: human gut; feature: human-associated habitat; material: faeces...
TTTATACCTTTTACATAATAAAATTGAACACATTTGAATATTATTAAGTTTAATTAGGTTTAACTTTAATTTTTGCCAGATTTTTCTTTACATTATTAAGCATTTTAAAACAAATATTGTTGTATTTTGTCTTAATATTTTTAAGCTGCCGTTCTGAGCCTTATCTCAAAATTTCAATGATTTATCATATCCGCCACATCAAATCCGATAAATACACATAGAAATGCAGGTAATTTTATGTATATCTATCAGATTATATATTTTACTCACTTTTTTATATCTATTTTATTTATTTTTTATTCCATATATGGTATATTGTTCTTTGTATGTAATTATTTTTTTACATTTTAGTAACATATTTGTTACATTTAACAAGCAATACAGAAGAACACCTGCATATAGGCAGGATATTGTACTTCACGAATTAAGGAGGTTTTATGTCAGGATTTATTGACAGAGTAAAAGGGGATATGCAGTATCTCTTTAAAAAGGGAACAGACCTTACAGACAGCGAAAAGAAACGCAAGTTAAGAGCCTGGTCAACAGTTGCAGGAATTGCACTGGTCGTAATACAGTTGGTATTTACTGTACTTGCACTATTAAAGTTGTACAAGCTTAACATACTTCCACTAAAGTATGTCATTATAATAGACATTGTTCTTGTTATTATAGCAATATACAACTTTGCTTCACAGTTCACTAAAACGCATATAATAGGTAAAGTACTTGCCGTATTACTATCTGGTGTTTTACTATATACATTTTTATTCACATCAAAGGTTGATGATACACTTAATAAGATAAGTAACGTACAGACAACTACTGATATTGTTGATGTTGTAGTCTTAAAGAATGATAAGGCTTCTTCTATAAAGGATGCCATATCTTATACATTTGGATATAACTCAGCAACTAACGCAGACGATAACAAAGATGCAATAAAGAAGATTAACTTCGATAACACTTCTAATATCAAGACTAAGGAGTATCAGGCATGGCTTGATATGTTTGATACACTTAACAAAGGCACTGATATTCAGGCTGTTATTATTAACGATGATTCTCTTCAGATGTTATATGATGAGAACGAAGAACTTAAGGACTCAATAAAGATTATCGGAACTATTGAGCTTACAAGAAAGATTGAGTTAAGCGCTTCCGATAAAAAGGTAAACGAAGAACCTTTCATCATCTACATATCTGGTAATGATGAAGAAGGTAAGATTAAGTCAACAGGACGTAGTGATGTAAATGTATTATGTGTTGTCAATCCTGTATCAAGACAGGTACTTCTTGTAACTACTCCTAGAGATGCATATGTATACATGGAAAACAATGAACTTGGCTCAAGGGGTATGGATAAGCTTACTCATGCCGGAAACTGGGGTATAGACTACTCTATCGCAACTCTTAACAGACTTTATGAATGTAATATAGACTACAGCGTAAAGGTCAACTTCACAGGATGTGTTGCTGTTGTTGATGCTTTAGGCGGAGTTACTATCAATTCAGATGTTGAATTTGAAAACGGATGGGAAGCAGCTCCTGAAACATATCATTATGTAATTGGTGATAATGAATGTAATGGTGAGCAGGCTCTTGCTTTCTGCCGTGAAAGAAAAGCATTTGCTGACGGTGACTATCAGAGAGGACGTAACCAGTTAGCAGCACTTACAGGTGTTATCAATAAGCTTACTTCACCTGCTATTCTTACAAGATACAGCGCAATACTTGATTCTGTTGGTGATATGATTCTTACAAGTATGCCAACATCTGATATAACTGCTCTTGTAAGAGGACAGTTAGCTGATACAAGAGGATGGAATGTACAATCATTCAGCGTAGGTGCTGAACCAGATTCCCTCCACAGCTTACAGTTAGGCACTAACGCTTCTATGTCTAAGTTATATACAGGCGATGTACAGATAGTTAAGCAGCTCATTGATAAGATTGAAAATGGTGATGTATTTGATGTTGATGAATATTATGAAGCTGAAGTAAAGAATGTACCTAACTATAATTCTTTCTATAAGGTATCAGAAAGCTCATCTTACAGTAATGGAAGTTCTAATAATAATACTACAAAGACTACAGAAGCCGTAAGAGAAAAAACACAGGCTGCAACAAGAGCTACGGCAGCTCCTACAGAAGCTGCTACTGTAACACAGCCTGCTACTGAGGCACCAACACCAGCTCCTACAGAGGCTACAACTCCGGCTACACAGCCAGCTACTGAAAAAACAACTCAAGCTCCTGCACCAACGCCTGCAGAAGCTACATTACCGGCACCTGCTCCAGTACAGGCCAATGCTGCAAAAGAAGCTAATAACTACAGTTCTGTTGAAAAAACGACTCCTTAAACACTCAGATAAATATTAACAGATATTAATAAAATCAGGCTGATTATGATATATAAATAATCATAATCAGCCTGATTTTATATTAATATTACTGCTCTATATACATCCGTGTACCAGTGAATTCACGCTTTACACTTCTATACCTTAATATCATGCTTCGCAGAAAATACAGCTACTTTCCGGCATGTTCTCCGTACTTTCCATAATACTTGCCATAGTACTTACCATAGTACTTGTTATCGTCCATATCAACCTTGTTAAGAATAATGCCTAACAGCTTGCAGTCTGTCTTTTTAATCTGCTCAAGCCCCTTCTGTGCATACTTATAACTCACACTGTTAGATGCCATAACATAGGCTACTCCATCGCACTCCTGCGCTACTATGGCACTGTCAATAACGCTTCCTATAGGTGGTGTATCTATTATTATATAGTCGTAAAGGTCTCTTAATACCTTTATAAGTGTCTTAAACACCTTATTTCCAAGAAGCTCTGTAGGGTTAGGTGGAACCGGCCCTGAGAATACTACATTGAAATTCTCGACATTAGTTGCATACATAACCTCTTCAAACTTATTGATACCAGATAAAAAATGTGTAAGTCCCTTAACTGATGTATTAATCTTGTATCGTCCTACCAACACCGACTTTCTAAGGTCTGCATCTATAAATATAACCTTCTTTCCAGCTTCTGCCAAAGAAACCGCAAGATTAAAGGATACTGTTGACTTTCCTTCACCCGGTGTTGTGCTTGTAAACATAATGACCTTAACGTCCGAACCACATAACTGTATGTTTGTCCTTAAGTTCTTATATGCTTCATTTGCTCTGTAATCAAGCTTTCTTAACCTTTCTATATTAATCGTCTGCATTATATCTCCATTCCTGTTTACTTGCTTTTGCTCTTCTTTTTCTTTGCCTTCTTAGCCTTCTTATTCTTGCCTACTCCGTCATCCATACCTTCTGATATAGGAATAACTGCAAGTGTACTAAGGTTAAAGTACTTCTCTACGTCCTCTGTCGTCTTAACTGTATCATCAAGCATAGACCTTACTATTATAACTGCACATGATAACACTATACCAAGTGCAAGTCCTATGAGCGTCCACTTCTGCACTGTATCTACTGCTGGCTGCTCTGATATTGATCCTTCCTCAATAACATTTACCTGCTCAATCTTCATAATATCGCATATTTTCTCTGATGATACCTCTGCAACTTTATCAGCTATTACTTTAGCCCTCTGTGGGTCATCACTTGTAACTGTAATCTGAAGCACTCGCGTATCCGATGGTGTATCCACAGATATAGTTGAGGCAAGTTCTGAAGCCTTCATATCAAGCTTAAGTTCTTTTATTACCTGATTCATAACAGGTGCGCTTGTAACAAGTATCTGATAATCTTTGGTAAGCTGTGTTGAAAGCTGTACATCAGACAATGTTGTAGCACTGTCATTAGCCCTGTTAAGTACATACAGCTTTGTTTCTGACTCATACTTAGGTGTTATAAGAAACTTTGATATCAGAAAACCTGCAAGACCTACTATAAGTCCCGTTGCAATAATTATTAATATCTTTTCCCACAATATCGACAGAATATGTCCTATGTCGATTTCAACTTCATCATTCTGAACATTATCTTTACCCATTCGTAATTAACTCTCCATATCAAATATATATCTTTTTATTATATCGGCTACTCCCGACTCATCATTAGTAGGGGCTATATAATCTGCATACTTTTTAACTTCCGGATATGCATTACCCATAACCGCAGATAAGCCGGCTATCTTAAGCATAGGTATATCATTCATTCCATCACCGCAGGCTATAAGTTCATCTTCTGTTATGTCAAGCTTACCAAGAAGCTCTCTTAATGAGTTATCCTTTGCAACACCATATGGCACAACCTCAAGGAAGTAATCTTCTGAATAGAAAGCATCTATAATACCCTGATACTTATCAAGCAGTGCCTTCTGCACTGGTACAAGCTTTTCATGCTTTCCAACAACTAAAAACTTTGCAACCGGATAATCCACATAATCTCTTAAGCTTTCTGTCTTTATAACAGATGTTGAATTACAGAACGCCTCTTTTATGACATACTCATCATCATCACTCTCTGCCACTATCTGTCCATCTGAGTATGTGAGTGCATATACATCATTAGCCCTTGCAAGGCTGCATATATCATCTATGCACTGCTTTGGAAGCTCATGGCTTACTATCGTTTCCTTTGTGGAACAGTCTACTATCTGACCGCCGTTATAGGCAAGTATATAACCTCCCTTTTCTTCAAGCTTTAACTCATCTGCTATAGGTGTTATTCCAAAAAGAGGCCTGCCTGAGGCAAGTATAACCTTTATACCCATATCTATTGCCTTGTCGACTGCCTTTATATTCTCTGCTGGTAACTTTTTATTATGGTCTGTAAGTGTCCCATCCAAATCTAATGCTATTGCCTTGTACTTCATACTTTCTCCATATTTTTTATATTCTTTAAAATGTAGTAATATCCTGATAAATATAAATTGGCTCATACAAGCCCTTAACTTAATATTTTAACATATTACCGCAACAAAAACTTTAACATATTAATATGTCAATTACAACTTATCAATTATAAACTATTAATTAATCCTCATCTGAGCAAATGCGCCGGATATGTCAAGCATTCCATACCCCGAAGAAACATTAGGATATTCAACACCATTCTGCCTTTTGGCACCTCTTATAAGATATGACTTTATCTCTGTATTTCCTATCACTTCCCTGTTTTTATCCGTCACGCCCCAGCTTAAAAACAACGCCGCTGCTCCTGCCGTGTGAGCTGCCGCAACACTCGTTCCTGAGCGTCTTGTATAGCCTCTTATGCCGCCAACACCATATACATCAACTCCCGGTGCCACTATATCAGGCTTAACCCTGTTGTCTGCCGTGTAACCTCTGCTGCTGTTTACATCACCGCTGTCCGTGTAGTGGTTATATCCTCCGACAGTTATGACCCTTGTCGCACATCCTGGCTCTGTGAGCGTTGTGTCTGCATCTGACTCTATAAAATATGCCTCTGTATCCGAAAGTGCCTCTGGTGTCATCCACGCATTAAAGTAACCCGGCAGATTGGTAAGGCTGTAAACTGGCACTCTCCACAGACCCTCCGCCGGTCTTTCAAACCTTAGGAATATTATTTCCTGTCCGGCTACGCTCTCAGTTATCTGATAGTCGACATATACCCTTGAATTCTCAAGAAGAAATGCGAATTCGCTGCTCATACCTATCCTTGCCGGTATCCTTGGGATTATTTCCCCTGTTGGTGAGATAATTGATATAGACAGGACATCAAGACTTTTAGCCCATATTTCTGTTGTAAAGCCTTTTCCTCTTTTCTCTACATTTATCTCCATAGTCCTGCTCTCAGGAACAACTCCTGCATAACCGCTGAAATGTGTCCTGCTGACCGCCTCATTGCCTGCCGGCACTACAACACACGTATTAGTGACCTTTGTATAGGCATCAAGCACATCCGCAAGTGGTGTCGCACCTGTCCTTGAGCCCGAACCACTTCCGGCTCCTATGTATATTACAAGTGGCTTTTTCTTACTCTGTGCATAATCCTTTAAAAACCTTGCCGCAAGCATTATGTCGCTTTCCTCAAAGCATGTCACATCATCTTTTATATAGAAGAAGTCCTTAAGATACTGCTTGGCATTTTTCAGCTTAACACACACTATATCAGCCTGTGGCGCAACTCCCGTGTAACCATCTGTCACTGACGAAGCTGCTATTCCAGCCATAAATGTGCCATGTCCGTTTGTATCACGGCTCTCCACATAATCATACGGATTGCCGCCGCTATCATATGCCCGTAACGCACCGTTGATATCGTCCGACTCATATACCCTGCCATAACTTACCATATCAGAAGCCGTATACGGCAGTGTCTGGTCCCATATGGCAAGTATTCTTGTAGCCCCTGAACTGTCACGAAAGTTATTCCTAAGGTAGTCTATGCCCGTATCTATTAAACCTATAATAACCCCCTGACCTCTCGCATCAAGATATGGCTGGCTTGTCACCTGCACTGCTCCGGAAACTTCCATGCTTGATATATCAGCTCTTTCATTACTATTTCTATAGGATATATCAGATATTTCCATAAGTCCATATATTTTCGGTATCGTATAATATCCGAGCGAGCTTATATTAAGCTCCCTGTTATCAGGCAGAGCGCTGTGGACTATAATCCACTGGTCATCAACCACCTCAACACATATATCCTGACTATTCTCAAGTATCTCACTTATTATTGGAAGATTGACAACTATATAATCGTATATATCTTCATCTATAATCATATCACTACATTCTGACATAGAAAAATAATGTCCTTAAAGATAATCTTTAAGGACATTATATGCCACATACCAGCTTTTATTACATACCGGGAAGTGCTTCCTGACCGCGCATCATTATAACCGGAACTCCCTTGTTATTGATATAGTCCTCTGTTATTAACACTGAGCCTATATTATCATCCTTAGGGATTTCATACATTATGTCTAACATATATTCTTCTATAATTGAACGAAGGGCTCTTGCACCCGTCTTCTTTTCCATCGCCTTTGCAGCTATGGCACGGAGTGCACTGTCATCAAACTTAAGGCTTACCTCATCAAGCTCAAGAAGCTTCTGATACTGCTTGAGGATCGCATTTTTCGGCTCTTTTAATATCTGAACCATCATCTCTTCATCCAGTCCCTGAAGCGTAAATACGATCGGGAGACGTCCCAGAAATTCCGGAATCATTCCGAAGTTACGCAGATCTTCTGTCGTCACCTTCTCCAGTATTTTCTTATCATGATCATATTTGTCTTTCAGATCCGCTCCAAACCCGATAGAAGAATTCTTCATCAGTCTTTCCTTGATGATCTGCTCAAGATCCGGGAACGCACCGCCACAGATAAAAAGAATATTCTTTGTATTGACTGTAGTGAGCGGAACCATCGCATTCTTACTGTTGGCTCCTACCGGCACTTCCACTTCGCTGCCTTCTAACAGCTTTAACATTCCCTGCTGTACGGATTCTCCGCTGACATCTCTCTGGCTGGTATTCTTCTTCTTCGCAATCTTGTCGATCTCATCGATAAAGATAATTCCCTGTTCCGCCTTATCTACGTCGTTGTCCGCAGCTGCAAGGAGCTTTGATACTACACTTTCAATATCATCCCCTATGTAGCCGGCCTCGGTAAGAGAGGTCGCATCGGTAATTGCAAGCGGCACATCCAAAAGTTTTGCCAGTGTCTTTACCAGATACGTCTTTCCAGAGCCGGTAGGTCCGATCATCAGCATATTGGATTTCTCGATTTCAATCTCATCCATTGTATCCGTTGCCACTCTTTTATAATGATTGTATACAGCAACCGACATTACCTTCTTGGCGTATTCCTGTCCTACTACATATTCATCCAGTTTCGCTTTGATCTTATGCGGAGCAGGAATATCCTTGATATTCAGGATCGGTTCTTTTTCTTCTTCCGGCTTTTTCTTTTTCACACGCTGGCTCTTCGGAATCTGTGCATCCATGTCTCCAAATCCCATCATCGGTCCCATGTTCATAAACTGGCTGTAATCCATCCCGCCAAAATTCATATTGTTCATTGCATCAAAGCTTTTTTGCATACAGTCCGGACACACGCAGATATTGTTCGGAAGATCGATCATCTTTCCGGTCACACTCTCCGGTCTGTGACAGATGAAGCAGACCTTTTCATAGCGATCTTCGTTATTTTCTTTTTTGTCTGTATTTTCTACCTCACCGGTTACTTTCTCAACTGTCTTGTCCTTCTGGTCATTTTCTGCCATTGGCTGGTCCTCCTTTTCTCGGTCGTATTCAGACAGATTCCTCTGTCCTTCTTATTCGATTTCCACCCCTGCAAGTTCTATAAACTCTTCCTCTGAAATGATCGGCACTCCAAGTTCTTTCGCCTTTCTGTTCTTGGAAGAAGCAGACTCTACATCATTGTTGATCAGATAATTTGTCTTCTTCGTTACAGATCCGGTCACTTTTCCACCCATCTTCTCAACCAGTTCTTTTACCTCATTCCGGTTTGCAAAATGATTCACGCTGCCAGTGACAACGAAACTCATACCTGCAAACTTCTGTTCTTCTGCCATCTCTTCCGGCTGGATCTCCAGTTCTCCGAGAAGGAGCTTAAATTCCTTTTTTCTTTCCTCTGATATAAAATATTTTACAAATGCCGCCGCAAGCACCGGACCTACCCCCTGGATATTACTCAGTTCTTCTTCCGATGCTCCTGTCATTTTTTCCACATCATTTTTAAAATGGCGGCAGATCAGTTTTGCATTTGCGAGACCGATTCCTGCAATCCCAAGTCCATATACCACTTTAGCAAGTGTTGTGCTTCTCGCCTTATCCACGCTTGCGATCAGGTTCGCATAGGATTTTTCTCCAAAGCCTTCCATCGTCTGAATTTCTTCCTGATAGGAATCCAGATGGAAGATATCTCTGTATTTGTGAATGAATCCTCTCGCAATAAATTTCTCCAGTGTTGCCTCAGAAAGCCCGTCAATATTGAGTGCATCCCTGCTGACAAACAATGCAAAGGATTTGATTCTTTTTGCCTGACACATCGGATTTGTGCAATACAACGACTTTGCATCATTCATCTGACGGATCTCCGTAGCTCCACCACAAACCGGACAGACTTTCGGGATCTCAATATTATCACTGCCGGTCAGATTCTTTGCAATCTGTGGAATGATCATATTCGCCTTATAGACTTCGATCGTATCCCCGATTCCCAGATGCAGCTCCTCCATAATACTTAAATTGTGTACACTTGCACGGCTTACCGTTGTTCCTTCCAGCTCTACCGGTTCAAAGATCGCTACCGGATTAATAAGCCCTGTTCTTGATGGACTCCATTCAATTTCCAGAAGGTGCGTCTCGCGGATCTCATCTGCCCATTTGAAAGCAAAAGAATCACGTGGGAATTTTGCCGTTCTCCCAAGCGACTGCCCATACGCAATGTCATCATATACAAGAACCAGACCATCTGACGGAAAATCATTTTCTATGATCTTTTCTGCAAAAAATGCAACCTTCTCATCCAGTTCTTCCCTTGTCACCAGATAATGCTCCACCACATCAAATCCCTGATGTTCCAGCCAGTCAAGCTGTTCTTTTCTGGAATTGTGGAAATCCACATTTTCTGCACGTACCAGGGTAAATGCATAGAATTTTACGTTTCTCTGTGCCGTGATCTTGTTGTTCAGCTGGCGAACAGAACCACTGCACAGATTCCGTGGATTTTTATATTTTGCATCCACGTCATCAATTTCTTCATTGATCCGCTCAAAATCTTTGTAACCGATCACTGCTTCCCCTCGCAGGATCAGTTCCCCTTTATACGGAATATGAAGCGGCACGTTTTTAAATACTTTCGCATTGTTGGTAATGACCTCACCGACTTCCCCATTTCCTCTTGTAACTGCCTTAAAAAGTTCGCCGTCACGATAGGTCAAAACGATCGTCAGACCATCCATCTTCCATGAGATCACAGCCATCTGGTCTCCGACAAATTCCTTCAGCCTTGCCACTTCTTTTGTCTTGTCAAGAGAAAGCATCGGTGACTCATGACGTTCTTTCGGAAGCTCACTTAATACTTCATATCCTACATTCACCGTCGGACTGGAAGCCATAACGGTTCCCAGCTCTTCTTCCAGACCTTTCAGTTCATCATACAGCGCATCATACTCATAATTGCTCATAATTTCCTGCGCATCCTGATAATAAGCTTTTCCGGCTTTATTCAGAAGCTCTACCAGCTCCTGCATCCTTTTCATCTTATCCATATCCAAATCCACACTTTTAATTATTGTTCCACGGTGTCGGCTCTGACTTTGAATCCCTGATCAGCTCATAGAGTTCATTCAGTTCCTGATCCGTAACCTTCCGGTATTCTCCCGGCTTTAAATTACCAAGTTCGATATTCATGATCCGCACTCTCCGCAGCTCCTTTACCTCGTAGCCAAGTGCCTCACACATCCGGCGGATCTGCCGGTTGAGTCCCTGTGTCAGAATGATCTTAAATTTATATTTTCCAAGCTTTTCTACCTGGCATGGTCTTGTGACAGTATCCAGGATCGGGACACCGCCTGCCATCTCCTTGAGAAATTCATCTGTCACGGGCTTATCAACTGTAACTTTATATTCTTTTTCATGTTTATTTGCCGCACGCATCATCCGGTTGATAATGTCGCCGTTGTTCGTCATAAGAAGCAGCCCTTCCGAATCCTTATCCAGACGTCCTACATAAGTAATCCGTACCGGATAGTTAAGGAAACGTACAATACTGTCTCTCTCCCGTCTTTCCTCAGTACAGACAATTCCACGCGGCTTATTGACCGCAAGCACGATCATCTCTTCCTGTCTGGATACCTGCTTTTTCCCAATCCGGACAACCTGCCACGGCTCTACCTTCATTCCGGTCTCTGCACGCACACCGTCAACCGTCACCTGTCCGGCTGCTATCAGTTTATCCGCTTCCCTTCTGGAACATACACCAGCTTCACTTAAATATTTGTTCAGCCGGACCGGTCCTTTATTTTCCGTGTCCAGAAACTGCTTTTCTATTTTATTTGCCATGTTTTTCTCCTGTTAATTCTCATCCAGTACCCCCGCCAGCATCCGATCTTCAATGAATGTATTGGCATTATACAGGAACAGCACATCATCAAACTGTTTATCTGACATCACAGAACTTAATTTACCGGTATAATAACGAGGGTCGATCACAACGATTTCCCGGTAATACGGAGCCAGAAGCGGAAGAAAACAGTTTGCATATGAATCTTTGAACACCAGAAGTCTGCGTTTTTCTGTCTGTGTTGACTGGATATCGATCATTGCATGATTTCCACCGAAGAATACGGAATATTGATCTCTCTCATCCAGTTTGGATGAATCATACATAGAAGCACTCTTTTTCTGTTCTTCCACATAATTGACTGCAACCTGTGGTGCATCCGCACTCTTTGGCAGATAAATATAGATTGGTTCCTTATAATCTGTCTCATATCCACTCTTTGCGGATAACGTTCCGTTAAAAGAATCCGATACCGCATAGGCTTTCATCTTAATTTCTTCACTCTTATCCAGTCCAAGCTGTGTCTTTGCTCCCTGGAATGCATACCATGCACCAAGAGAAGTCCAGTGATAATCCGTGTGATAATAAATTGCTTCATCCTTGTGAGCATCCAGTACTTTTTCTGCATCGATCCAGTCATAAGAATCTCCAAGTTCTGCCTTTACACGGCTGATCTGTCTGCTCTGACTGGCAGTCACCGCAAATGCCGGAAGCTTGTCCTCCATAACATTTGCCGCATTCGGAACCAGCATCATATGCATCTGGATATCCGGATAACGCTCTTTAAAATTCTTCATTGCATCCAGATTCTCTTTCAGATCACTTTCATCTGCCACAGCAACATCTTCCATCAGATAATGATCCTTTCCTTTGAAAACACCACCTTCTTCTGTCCTCCCCGCCACACTGTCCGCAAATGTCTTGATTCTTACCCATGTATCTCTTCCTGCAAACTGATCCGATACATACTCCTCGTACTGCTCCATAAACCTTCCGGAAGCAATTCCGGAAAGAGAAATTTCCGGTTTCTGCGCCAGCATACGCATTTCTTTTTCTGACATCTGCCTGTCTTTATGCATAAGGTTTACTCCGCAGCTGAGAATAAGGACTCCCAGAAATAAAAACGCACATACTGCCTGGATCTGTTTTTTCCCTCCTGGCAGAAAATACTTTGTTCTGTTTTTTTGTTTATTATTCTTTCCTTCTACCATTGTCTTTCCTTAAAATCTAAAATATAAAAATGGATTGTAACTTTCTGTCACCAGATATGCCACACACAGCACAAACAGTCCTGTCATCAGGCAGCCTGCCAGAACCGTATGCGGTCTTTCCTCATTAAATACCAGCCGCTTTCCGAGCAGATGCATAAACGGTGTACTTCCTATGATCCCTGCCACCCAGAAGAGCCAGTTTCGCATGATCAGGTACAATGCCTGGCTGTCCATAAATCCGGTTGCACCCTGTCCGAACATATTGCCGATCCAGGTAAGTGCACTTCCGAGTGTCGGGCTGAAGAACAGTACCCAGCCGAGCATGCC
>ENA-ORSB01002966-ORSB01002966.1-human-gut-metagenome-genome-assembly--contig:-NODE-2966-length-12542-cov-2.460159_pt1 | contig 12542 bp, 4 predicted proteins | sample MGYA00242180_ERZ509144 | MGnify/ENA primary metagenome ERZ509144 (study PRJEB26280, sample SAMEA2338661) | human gut metagenome | biome: human gut; feature: human-associated habitat; material: faeces...
TCGACCGGGAGCGTGAACGTGAAGGCGCTGCCCCGGCCCGGGGCGCTTTCCAGGGTCAGCGTGCCGCCGTGCAGCTCGACGAAATCCTTAGCGAGCATCAGCCCGATGCCCGTGCCTCGGATCGACTCGAACGACGGATTGCTGCCCTGGTAGAACCGCTCGAAAATATGTTCCCGGTCGGCCTCCGTGACGCCTATCCCGGTGTCCGACACCTCGACTGCGGCGAACCGTCCTTCGTCGCTGCGGCGCAGCGAAATCGTGATGCCGATATGCCCGTTGTCGGGCGTGAACTTGAAGGCGTTGGAAAGCAGGTTGTACAGCACCTTCTCGACTTTGTCGCTGTCGAATTGGAAGGTGAGCTCGGGTTCGGAGGTTTCGAAATCGTAGTCGATGCCCCGGCGTTGCGCCTGGTAGGCGAACGATGCGTAAATCCTGCGCACGAACGACACGAACTCGCCCGTGCTGGGGTTGAGTTTCATCTTCCCGTTGTCGAACTTGCGCAGATCCATGATCTGGTCGATCAGCCGCAGCAGCCGTTCGCCGTTCTGCCGCATGAGCGAGAGCTGCTCCAGCTGGCGCTTGTCCCGGATCTGTTCCCCGAGGCTCTCTATGGGGCCCAGGATGAGCGAAAGCGGGGTTTTGAATTCGTGCGATACGTTGGTGAAGAAACGCATCTTGACCTGGTTCAGTTCTTCGGTCTTCATGCGTTCGAGTTTTTCGAGCCGGAGTTCCGAGAGGAGTTTCATTTTGGTGAGCGTCAGGTTGTAGGCTACGACGATCACCACGGCGACCAGCACCCCGTAGATCAGGTATGCCCACCAGCTCAGCCACCAGGGCGGCAGGATGCGCACCTCGATCCGTGCCGTGCGGTCGCTCCATATCCCGTCGGAGTTGCAGCCCCTGACCGTGAAGAGGTACCTGCCCGGCGAGAGGTTCGAATAGGCGGCGTAGTTCTGCGTGCCGCCCGTCATCTGCCACTCCTTGTCGTACCCTTCCAGCCGGTAGGCGTACTTGTTGTTCGACGATGCGAAGTTGAGCAGCGAAAAGTAGAAACGGAACGAATTTTCGTTGTGCCGCAGCCGCAGCCGGTCGCTGTGCAGGATCGAGCGCGGCAGTACGACGCGTTTGCCGATCCGGTGTCTGGGGCGCACCTCCTTGTTCCACAGGCTGAACGATGTGACGACCGTCGGCGCCTTGTCCTCGTTGAGCAGGATCGCGTCGGGGTGGTAGCGGATGTAGCCCCCGTCGCCGCCCATGTAGATATGGCCCTGCGGGTCGATGAAGAAACTGTTGTAAATCAGTTCGTCGATCCTCAGATCCCGGTTGAGGTCGCAGACGATCTTGTTTTTCCGCACCGGGTCGTACATGATGAGCTTGTTGGTCGTGGCGGCCCAGATGCGGCCGCGGCTGTCCGACGTGAGCGTGCGGATCGACTGCGAGAGGTCGAGGTCGTTGTCGAAACGCTCGAACAGCCCGCTTGCCGGGTCGAGTTTGCAGAGGCCCCGGTCGGTGCCCGTCCACACATTCCCCTTACGGTCTACGTGGATGGTGTAGATGCGGTTGCTTATCAGGCTGCGGGGGTCGTTCGTGCGCACCTTGTACTGTATGAAGCGGTCGTTGCGCTTTTCGTATTTGAACAGCCCCTCCTGCGTGGCCGCGAACCAGATGTTGCCCTTTGCATCCACGTCGAAATAGCCGATGTCGCAGTTGTCCGAGTTGATGATGCCGCTGATGAGCCGGGTCTTGTAGCTCAGGTGCGAGATACCGCCGTCGGGGCGGTAATGCGGGGTGATGAAGCAGAGTCCGCTGCTGATGTTGGTCACGATGTCGTGGTCGGCGTCCTCCTTGATGTCGTAGATGTATTTGAGCGAGAAGTTCTGGTTCGAGTGCTCGGCGCGTACGAAACGGTCGCGCGCGGCATCGTAGTATTCGATCCCGTCGTTGGTTCCCAGCCACAGGGTGCCGTGGCTGTCGCGGATAAGCCGCTTGGCGATGCTGTGCGAAACCCCTTTGTCGGCCATGTAACGCGTGTATCCTGCGTCGCGTCGCGTGCTGTCGTACCGCAGGACGCCTTCGTTCGTGGTGAGCCACAGGCTGTGGTCGGGGGGTCCGAGCAGGTCGTTGACGATGACTTTGCGTTCGGCCCCTTTTCTGTCGTTGGTCAGGCGGACGCAGTCGATCTTCTTGCGTTTGAGGTCGAGTTTGGCCAGTCCGCTGTCGGTGCCGATCCAGACGATGTTCTGCCGGTCGCGGAAAAGCGTGCGCAGCGAGTTGTTGGGCAGCGACGTCGGGTCGGACAGCGAACTGTAATAGGCGCTGGCCTGACAGCTGCGGGTGTCGTAGAGCGTGAGCCCGTCGGCCGTTGCGAGCAACAGGTGCGTGTCGTCGTAGCTGAGGATGCTCTTTATGTCGTTGTCCGTAAGTCCGCCGTCTTCCGCGCGGAGGGTGCCGAGCGGCTGCTCGGGATGCCGGATGTCGAGGACGACCAGGCCGCTGGAACTTCCGACGTACAGCAGGTCGGGGGTGTTCTCCGGGATATACAGCGCGTTGACCAGGTTGTTGTAGGTGTCGTTGGGCAGCTTCCGGCTCCGGGTTTCATAGCGGACGAAACTGTTGTCCGTGGGGTTGAAGCGGTAGAGCCCGTCGAAGGTGCCGAGCCACAACATCCCGTGCCGGTCGGCGCAGATGCTGCGGATTTCGTTGGCCATCCGGTCGAATGCATCGGGTACCAGTACGAAATAGTTGATATAGCGTTTCCGCAGGTCGAGGCGGATCAGCCCTTCGAGCGTTCCGACCCACATCACCCCTTGCGGATCGTCGTGGATGCAGCGGATGCGCAGGTTGTTGAGCAGCCGCAGCGAGTCGTTGTCCGCATGGTATTTCACGAAACTTTCCGTCACGGGGTCGTAGAGGTCGAGCCCCTTCTCGGTGCCGATCCACAATTCGCCCGTGCGTGTGAGGTGTATGCAGTTGATGAACGAGGCGCTGACCGACGTCGAATCCCCGGGGTTGTAGCGGAACGTTTCGAAATTGTAGCCGTCGTAGCGGTTGAGCCCTTCGGCCGTCCCGAACCACATCAGCCCCGTACTGTCCTGTGCCACGGCGAAAACCATTTTGTCCGACAGTCCCGCGTCAATCGAGAGGTTGGTGAAATGGAGGTTCGTGACCTGTCCCCACAGGGGCAGCCAGCAAAACAGCAACAGTCCGGCAGCAAGGTGTTTCATCGGTCGTAATTTAAGGTGCTACGACAAATATACCTGTTTTTTGCATCATTCCGCCTGTTTGTCCCACAGGAAAACCGCACACTCTTCGGCTCCGAGCCTGACGGAGGCGCCTTCGGGCGACGCTTCGCCGCATAACCGGCGCGCCGAGGCGGGCAGCGCCCGCGAAAGCCCTATTTCGACGGCGTGCGGGCGTTTGTTGACCAGTACGGCCAGCCGTTGCGACGGAGACTCCATCAGGCGCATCAGCACCCCGTCCGCCGGGCGTGAGAAGTGCAGCGGGGCACGGTCGATCTGCCCGCGGCAGTAGGTGCCGTAGAAATCCGCGACCCCTTTGTTGTCGCCGTGCCAGCCGCCCAGCTCGATGAGCGAGGGAAAGCCACACGGCCTCGCCCTTGCCGTAGCGGTGGCGGGTGCCGACCACATCGTCGCCGTGCATGGCGATCGCCTGCGCCTTGTCGGGGGTGAGGATCCCTTTCCACAGATGTGCGGGCAGGGTCGTGGCAGGGGTGTCGCATGCGATCGTAAAATAGGGTGCGACGGCCTTGTACTCGCTGATCTGTGCGCCGAAACACCTGCGCAGCGGAAAGTCGTCCATCAGGATGCAGTGCATGTTCTGGTCGTAGAATCCGGTGAGCCCCGTGGCGATCATCCGGCCGCCTTTACGGACGAAATCGTCGAGCCGTTCCCATGCCCCCGAAGGCAGTGCCACGAGGTTCGTCAATACGATCGTTTTCCCCTGTGGGTCGCTCCAGTCGTAAGCGTCCATTTCGCAGACTTCGGGAACCACGCCCCAGGTGGCGATGGCTTCATAGGCTCCCGCGAGCGATTTCATGGTTGCGCTGGCCTTGCGCCCTTCGTAACGGCCGTCGTCCGACACCGCCGCATTCTTTTGCTGCGTGCGGAGCGATTCGGTGTTGTAAAGGAGCGTGATGCCGCTCCGTACGGGCCGGGCCTCGCGGAAAAAGCTTTTGTGGGCTTTCGCCGTGCGGGCGACTTCCGAGGCCGCTGTCAGGCGGTCGCTCGGCCGCCCCTGGAAATCGAGCATACCCCATTCACCGGCTTCGAGTGCCGACGCCCGTTGGTTCAGCGTCCAGAAGATCACCCCTTCGGCGCCTGCGGCGATACCCGTCCAGAGCCATTGCGTGATCTCCCGTGCCGTGGGGCAGAGTACCTCCCTTCCGCTGGCCGTGACATTGCCGCCCTGCATTTCGGTGATCCAGAACGGGTTTTTCCCGGCTCCGGAGCGGATGATGTCGGCCATGAGCGAGATTCCCAGCGGGTATTGCGCCCGGGTGAAATAACCGAAGTGCCAGCTCAGGTGCATCGACACGCCCAGCGAGGTCAGAAACCCTTCGTAGGCGGGGAAATCGTAGTCGGCGAGGTTGTCCAGAAGCTGGTGGGGATTGATGTGTTTGTGGTGCGCAGGGTCGTGCAGATCGACCTGCGATGCGATCCATCCCAGGTACCACGTCGTGAAGTCGGTGTGGAACCGCTCTTGCGTGAAGTCGGCTTTCAGGTAGCCGTTGTCGTAGGCCGGAGTCTTCTGTGCGGCTTTCCAGCGTGCGAAAACCTCGTCGGTCAGGTCGTTTCGCCCGGGCCCCGTTCCGCCCGTCCCCGGTTCGTTCTGCAACACCCAGGTGTCGAGGGCGGGATGCCCCCTGAAGTGGCTCACGACGGCTTCGATGTAACCGGCGATTTCCAGCAGGTGGGCTTTCGAGCGGGGGAATTTGAATCCGCCCACGTCGCCCAGCTCGTCGGTCGGCGGGAAGAGTTTTACGCCGTGTTTCCCGGCGGCATCGAATGCTTTGTCGTAAAGCGTGAAATCCCACGATCCGTCCGGGCGCAGCATGTGCGCCCCGAACATCCGGATGCGTGCCGTTTCGAATCCGTGCTGCGCGAGTATCCTGAAGAACCCGTCGATCTGCTTGTCGGTCTGCCCCGGTTCGATGAACACCTGCGCCCCGATCTGCGGGTATTCGGTGCGTTGCGGGTAAAGGGGTTGGCACAGGAATCCCAACGCCAGTAACAGGATTATCTTTTTCATGGGCTATCGTTTGTTGCAAAGCCTCCGGCCGTTGCGGATTGCTTCGGATTCGTTATTGCAGGGAAGTAGCGTGAATTTATAGGCATAGCGTTTTGCCAGCAGGCGGTACTGCTCCGAGGGGCGCGCATTCAGGCTCCAGGTATCGGTTCCCCCGACCCCGGCCTGCACGCAGTCTATGTTGACCGTCAGGGCATCCGGAAGCCGCTCCACTTCGGTGACGTGACGTGCCCTGTCGAGCGCCTCCTGCGTGCAGTCCCATACCGACATGCTCAGGGGGCTGTCCCCCGCGATCTGGATGCCGCGCCCGTTGCCCTCCGTCAGCGTGAGCCAACGCACTGCGCAGCGGTTGCCGTTCTCCTGCGGGGTGATGTAGTCGTGCATGAAGTCCCCGGGCGTACCCCGGTAGAGGCCGATGAAAGCACCGCACGAGCGGTCAGAGTAATTTTCCTGGGGCCCTTTGCCGAAGTAGGCCATCCGCCCCAGTGTATTGGGAACCCGGGTTCGGAGCCCCGCGCGCAGCGGTTCGGGCAACTGCCCGGCGATCTGCAGGTCGTATGCCACGGCCAGCGCCCCCGTACCGTCGAGTGTATAAACCAGCGTCAGCCGCACGCTGTCGGGAACCCCCTTTTCGACACGCACCGTCCCTGCGGCTTCGTCGATGCGGATGCCTTCCGTCCGTAACCTTCCGGGCATCTCTTTCCAGCATCCGGCGATCTGCCCGACGCGCCATCCGCGCCAGTCGTTGTCGGTCGACGCCCGCCAGAAGTTCGGTCGCAGGGTGTCGCATACCAATGCCTTCCCGCGTACCGTATAGGAGACCAGGTAACCGCTTCTGCGGTCGATTTCCGCCCGGACACCCGCGGCGCTCAGCACGATGCGCTCCCCGTCCTGCGAGACGGCCGCCCTGCCTGCGGCGGGTTTATGCGCGGGAGCCTTGTAGAAAGGCAGTCCGAACTGCTCTTGCGCAGCGATGTGCCCGGCCCCGGCGTAAGGGGTCGCCCGTTTTTCCCGGGCCTGTACGCGGAGCAGGTATTCGGCGCCGGGTTCGGGCTCGAAGGGGCGGAACCCGACGGTGGCCGGGGCGCTCTTGCCCGCGGGCGTCGTCGGCACGTCGAAACTGCCGCGTTGCAATACGCCCTTGTCGGTCGATATTTCCCAGGTGAAGTCGTAGCGGTCGGTTGGGGAGAAGAAATTACGGTTGTGTACGACAACCCTTCCGGCAGCAAGGTCGTCCGCCGTGAACCCGATGGGCTGGAATACGTATTTGCACTCCAGTGCCGCGGGCTTCAGCGTACGGTCGGGGTTGACGATGCCGTTGCAGCAGAACGCCGCGTCGTGATGCTCCTTTGTGCTTTGATAAAACAACGTGATGCTCCCCTGCCGGTTCGAAATCCCCGCCGTAGGCCCAATAGGTGCGTTGGCAGGTGTCTTTTTTGACCAGCCCCTGCTCTGCCCAGTCCCAGATATGGCCGCCCAGCAGTCCCTCATGGCTGCGGATGACCGTCCAGTAGTCGTTCAGCCCGCCGGTCGAATTTCCCATCGAGTGGGCGTATTCGCACATCAGCACGGGGCGGTCGATCCGCGGGTTGAGGGCCATGCGCTCCAGCTCCCCGACCGTGGGATACATGCGGCTCACGATATCCACGTAGGCGGGGTCGGTCGGATTGCCGCCGTCCTGCGGCTGTTGCGGGGTGCCCGGCTTCCCGTCTGCGGGGGCGGCACTGGTGAATACGGCCGCCGAAGTGCGCCTGAGGGGTATGTAAAGCGGGCTCGCAGGTTGTCCCTGCGCCCCTTCGTAGTGGATCAGGCGCGTGGGGTCGTAATCCTTGGCCCAGCCGGCTGCCGCCGCGTGCGCCGGGCCGCATCCCGATTCGTTGCCCAGCGACCACATGACGATGGAGGGGTGGTTGCGGTCGCGGACGACCATCCGGCTCACACGCTCCAGAAACGGAACGGCCCACTCCGGGTCGTTCGAGAGCTTCCCGCCCGAACCGTGGCTCTCGATGTTGGCTTCGTCGATGACGTAAAGGCCGTAACGGTCGCACAGCTCGTAGAAATAGGGGTCGTTGGGGTAGTGGGACGTACGCACGGAGTTGAAATTCAGCAGTTTCATCAGCCTTACGTCCTGTTCCATCCCTTCGCGCGTGACGGTCTTTCCCGTATATTGGTCGTGGTCGTGGCGGTTTACGCCGTAGAGTTTCACGGGGACGCCGTTGACCAGCATCTCGCGTCCGCGGAGCCGGACGTCGCGGAACCCGACCTTGCAGCTGCGCGATTCGGCGACCTGCCCGTCATCGTTGCGCAGGGTCAGCACGAGGGTGTAGAGCGCAGGGTTCTCGGCGCTCCATTTTTCGGGTGCCGCGATGCGCTGCTCCATCAGTGCGAAGTAGACGTTGTCGCGTTGCGGGTAAGCCTCCGACAGGATTTCTTCGACCGGTAGTCCCATTTCACGGCCTTCGGGCGTCCCGTCGGGGGCATAGAGTTGCGCCCGCAGATGCCATCCTGCCGCCGGGGTGCCCTCGCGCAGGTCGATCGTGGGGCGTATCTGCAACAGCGCGTCGCGCATGTCGCCGTCGAGCCGCGTCCGCACCCCGAAGTCGCCGATGGCCACGTCGGGTTTTGCGGCAAGGTATACTTCGCGGTGTATGCCCGCCATGCGCCAGTGGTCGGCATCTTCGAGGTAACTGCCGTCCGTCCATTTGAAAACCTTCACGGCGAGCGTGTTCTCGCCCGGTCGCAGCAGGCCGGTGACGTCGAATTCCGAGGGCAGGCAGCTGTCCTCGGCATATCCTGCCAGGGTGCCGTTGACCCAGACGTAATAACCCGAGTATACACCCCCGAAGTGCAGCACTACCCGGTCGCCTTCCCAACTTCGGGGTACGGTGAACTTTCGGACGTAGCATCCCGTCGGGTTGTCGCGTGTGATCGACGGCGGCCTGAACTCGAACGGATAGGGGATGTTGGTGTATATCGGATACCCGTAGCCCTGCATCTCCCAGCACGAGGGAACCTCTATCTCGTCCCAGTTTCCGAGGTCGGCGCCCGGTTGCCAGAACCCTTCGGGGCTTTGGGCGGCGTCTTCCGCAAAACGGAATTTCCAGACGCCGTCGAGCGGCATCATCCGTGATTGGGCGCGGTCTCCCGCCAATGCATCCTGCGGGGTCTTGTAGGAGTAGGAGGTGGCCCGGGCGGGCAGGCGGCGCAGGGCGTTGACGTGCTGGTCGGCCGGGGCGTCCCATCCGTCGGCGGCTGTTGCGGCGCCGTATGCAAGCGTGCACAGGAGGATTGCCGTAAGTCGTTTCATAGTTCGGATAAGGTAGAGTTTTCGATGGAACAAATATAGGAATACTCCACCCGCCGGATTTGCACGGATTTATCAAAAATTAACAGAAAACCGGCCTTTCGCCCCTCCTGCGCTGTCCCGACGAAAATGTGTTAGCATCTGCTGAACCGGTTACATTCCGTGCGCGGGGAATTCCCTACTTTTATCCTGTCGCTCAAACCTAAGACTACGACCTATGAAACGACTCATCCTTTTGACCTGCCTCCTTGCCTTCGTGTCGGTAGCGGAGGCGTGGGCCAAGCGCCCCGGGCGCTCCTTCAGGCGCTCTTTCGTCCAGGTAAGCGCCCGGGATCCCCGTTATTTCTGCCTTTCGGACGGGCAGCCGTATATCCCCGTGGGATGCAACATCGCCGCGATGGGGTCGGTTGCCGACATGGAACATTACCTCGGGAAGATGCACCGCAACGGCGCCAATTTCGGCCGCGTATGGCTCAATACGAACCTCTTCGAGATCGAAACCCGTTACGGCGAGGTGGACACCGCCAAGCTCGTGCGCATCGACCGCCTGCTGGAGCTCGCCGACCGGTACGGCATCAAGATCAAGTTCTGCATCGAGAGTTTCCGCCATATCCGGCCGGGCGTGAACAAGTGGGACACCAAAGCCTCGTACCATACCTCGAACGGCGGCCCGTTTGCCGATGCCGACGATTATATCACTTCGCAGCGTGGTGAGGAGGAGTTCCTGCGCCGCGTGTGCATCCTCCGCGAGCGTTACGGCGACCATCCTGCCGTTTTCGGCTGGGAGCTGTGGAACGAAATGAACGCCGTGGAGACGCCCGAGGAACACCTGCGCGCGTGGAATGTCCGTATGCTGCCGCGCGTGAAGGAGATCTTCCCGAAAAACCTGGTGATGCAGAGCCTCGGCTCGCTCGACCGGGAGTCGAGCTTCCCGATTTATGAATTCATCAACCGCCTGCCTTCGAACGAGGTGGCGCAGGTGCACCGCTATATCGACGAGGGTGCCGAACTGGCCGTGTGCGGCGCTCCGGTCGACAGCATGGCCTCCGATGCCATCGCCGTGCTGCGGGGATACGGCCTCCGCAAACCGATGCTGCTGGCCGAGTCGGGCGCTGTGAAACCCGTGCATACCGGCCCCCATCCTATATATAAGGTAGATACGATGGGTTCCGTGCTCCACGACGTGCTCTTCGCCCCCTTTTTCAGCGGAGCCGCCGGGCCGGGGCACCTCTGGCATTGGGATCACCATATCGACAAGCAGCATACCTGGTTCCAGATGGGGCGCTTCGCGCGTGCCGTCGAAGGTGTCGACCCCCTTCGCGAAGGGTTCGAACCCGTGCGCCGCGATACGGCGGGGCTGCGGGTCTATGTGCTGCGGGGCGAACACACGCTGCTTGCCTGGTGCCGCGATACGGTGAGCACGTGGCGGCACGAGCTCTCCGAACGCATTCCGGCACAGCGACTGTCCGGCCTGCAGGTCGACTTCACACCGCTGCTCGGCGGGCGCAGGGTGAAGAAAGTGCGGATCTACGACCCCTGGCGGGACGAGTGGGTGCGCGCGTCCCGCCGTGCCGACGTATCGCTTCCGGACTTCACGCGCTCGGTGGTCGTCCGGATCGAATATTGAAGCGCAGGAGGGTGGATGATGAAAACGGACAAATAAATGATAAATCCGTTCTTTATATCCCTGTTCCGTCTTCCTAAATTTGTTGTAACGAAAATCCTGAAGCATAACCAAACCTATCAGCCTATGAAAGAAAAAGACGCTCCGACCTTTTCGATTTTGTGATCCGGCCCTCTCGGTGAACCTCAGTGCGGGCCTGTCCCGCGGCGGCGATTCTCCCCGCGGGACGCAATCAACCAACTACAACCTAAATACCTATGAAAATGAACCATTATTTGAATGTGCCGGGGCTCCTGCGCAGATTCGCGAAGATCGGGCTGGCTCTGCTGCTCGTCCTGTCGGTCGCTTTCGGCGCCGGTGCGCAGGACGTCTCCCCTGCCAGGGTCTCCGGGACGGTCGTCGACCAGCAGGGCATGCCGGTCGTCGGGGCCGGAGTGGTCGTCAGGGGAACCCAGACTGGCTCCGTGACCGACCTCGACGGGCGTTTCACGGTCATGGCGGCCAAGGATGCGACGTTGACAGTTTCATTTATCGGCTATACCACCCGGGAGGTGCCCGTAGGAACTCAGACCGATATCCGCATCGTGCTCGAGGAGAATGTCCAGAGCATCGACGATGTGGTGGTGGTCGGCTTCGGCACCCAGAAGAAGGAGACCGTCACCGGCGCCATCGGGCAGCTGTCGGGCAAGGAGCTGATGCGCTCCCCCGTGACCAATATTTCCAATGCCCTCGTTGGGCGTATCGCCGGTATGGCCGCCGTCCAGAAGACCGGCGAAGCCGGCTTCGAAGAGTCCACGATCCGCGTGCGCGGCGTGGGGACGTATGCCGGCGACCAGAACCCGCTGATCGTCATCGACGGCATCGTGCGCGACATGACGGCCTTCAACATGCTCGACCCGAACGATGTGGAGAACGTCAACGTGCTCAAGGATGCTTCTGCGACGGCCGTGTACGGCGTGCGCGGTGCCAACGGCGTCATCATCGTGACGACCAAACGCGGCCGCGAAGGCAACCTGAAAATTTCGTTCACGGCCAATGTCGGCTTCACCTCCCCGACGACCCTGCCCAGCCTGGTCAACTCCTACGATTATGCCGTGCTGCGCAACGAGGCGTTCGCCAACGACGGCAAGCCCGACGACATCAAGGTATTTTCGCAGGACGAACTGTGGAAATTCCGGCATAACCGCGACTATACGCCCTCCGAGGTCGAGGCGATGGGACACCTTTCGCCCGAACAGAAACAGGCGTTGCTCGACAGTCCCGCCATCTATTACGGCAGTACGGACTACATGAAGCGGATTTTCGACGCCGGGGTGTCGCCCCAGCAGCAGTACAGCGTCAATATCTCCGGTGGTACCGAAAAGGTGGCCTTCTTCACCTCGGTGGGGTATTCCAACCAGAAGAGCCTCACCAACGACTTCGGGTTCAGCGATGCGGCCTCCAACTCGGGCAGCCACAAGTATAACTTCCGCACCAACTTCGATTTCAACATCATCCCGCTCACCGAGATCAATGTTTCGCTCTCGGGGCAGGTGCGCGAGACGAAGATCATCACCGACCGCAACAGCAGCGTGGACATGTGGGGCCGTTACCGCGACCTGATGCTCAACATCTACGAAGCCCCGCCCTTCTCGGCGCCGGGCGCCCCCGACGGCCGCATCATCACCGATTATGCCGGCGGTACGATCATGGACAGCAACAAGGGCGCATGGGGCAAATCCCCGATCGCCTACATGCTCGAAAAGGCACAGGCGCGTATTAACCAGAGCAGCCTGAATACCTCGATCCGCATCCGCCACCGGATGGATTACCTCGTCGAAGGGCTTTCCGTACGCGGAGCGTTGTCGTATGACCATTATTTTACCAAGACGCTGCGCGTTGCGCCCAACCTGCCCGTCTATTCGATCACGCGCAACCCCGCCGATCCGGCCGAGCTGCTCTATTACGGCGGCGAACACAATGCCAAATCCTACGAGGAGACCGGCTGGGGCAAAAACCGCAAGGTCTATGTCGAGGCCGGCATCGACTTCAGCCGCGATTTCGGCAAGCACGCCGTCACGGCCATGGCGCTCGTCACCGGCGAACGCTACACCTCGCCCGGGCTGAAGTACAACGTCCCCCGCGGCTATTACGGTGTGGTGGGGCGTGTCACCTACGGTTACGACCAGCGTTACCTGGCCGAATTCAACATGGGTTACAACGGTTCCGAGAACTTCGCGCCCGGCAAGCGGTTCGGGTTTTTCCCGGCCGTTTCGGTAGGCTGGGTCGTGTCGAACGAACCCTACTTCCCGAAGAACGACATCCTCACGTGGCTCAAGTTCCGCGCCTCGTACGGGCAGACCGGCAACA
>ENA-ORSB01002967-ORSB01002967.1-human-gut-metagenome-genome-assembly--contig:-NODE-2967-length-12540-cov-14.268883_pt1 | contig 12540 bp, 10 predicted proteins | sample MGYA00242180_ERZ509144 | MGnify/ENA primary metagenome ERZ509144 (study PRJEB26280, sample SAMEA2338661) | human gut metagenome | biome: human gut; feature: human-associated habitat; material: faeces...
CGGCGTCGTGCCGGAGATCGCCAGCCGCCGCCACTGTGAGTTCATCAGCGCCACCGTCAAAAAGGCTCTGCTGGACGCAGGCAAGACCATCGACGACGTGGACGCCGTGGCTGTCACCTTCGCGCCCGGCCTCATCGGCGCAGTGCTGGTGGGCGTCAACTTTGCCAAGGGCCTCGCCTACTCGGCGGGCAAGCCGCTGGTGCCGGTCCACCATCTGCGGGGCCACATTGCAGCCCTCTACCTGACCCACCCGGAGCTGAAGCCGCCCTTCCTCTGCCTTGTGGCGTCCGGCGGACACAGCCACATCGTGGAGGTGCAGGACTACACCCATTACCACATCCTCGGCCACACGGTGGACGACGCCGCCGGCGAGGCCTTTGACAAGGTGGCCCGGACGCTGGGCCTGCCCTATCCCGGCGGTCCCAGCGTCGCCAACGCCGCCAAGACCGGCGACCCGAAAGCCTACCGTCTGCCGGTGCCTCATGTGGAGGGCAAGTACAACGTCAGCTTCTCCGGCCTCAAGACCGCCGTGCTGAACGAGGTGAATCAGGCCCAGATGAAGGGTACTGACATCAACGTCCCCGACCTCGCGGCCAGCTTCCAGGAACGCATCGCGGGCATCCTCGCAGAAAAGCTCCTTCTCGCCGCCGCCGACACCGGCGCAAAGCAGGTCTGTCTGGCGGGCGGCGTCGCGGCCAATGGCCGTCTGCGCCAGCTGGTCAATGACGGCGCCCAGAAGCTGGGGGCCAGGGTCTACCTGCCAGAGCTGAAATTCTGCGGCGACAACGGCGCGATGATCGCGGCTCAGGGCTACTATCAGTACATCGCGGGCCATACCGCCGGGCTGGAGCTGAACGGTCTGCCGACTCTGCCCATCGATTACGAATAACTGACATAGAAAACGGAATGGCCGCGCACAGCTGTGCGCGGCCATTCCGTTTATTTCATATCACGTCCGAAGTAAAGCTCCACTTCACTGAGTTTCTTTTTCCGCAGCAGGAATGCCGTCGGGATGAGGTAGACCGCGATAGACGTCAGCATGGTGATGTCATAGGTGCTGATGCTGTCAGCCACCGTCTGGGTGCCGTACAGGCCGCCGATGAGCATGGACGTGATGTCCATCGCGGCGTGGATGAACACCGTCACCCAGATGTTTCCGGTGCGGAAATATACCGCCGCCAGCAGCGTACCCAGCGAGGCCGCAAAGACGCACTGCATCAGAACGCCCAACGGCGCACTGCCGGTGAGGTTGGTCAGGTGGGCCGCACCGAAGTAGAGGCCCGACAGCAGGCAGGCTTTCCAGACGCCGGCCCGGCTGGTGCCGAAATGCTCCAAAAGCGTCTGGGCGATGACGCCCCGGAACAGAAACTCTTCTGCCACACCGACGCTGGTCATGCCGATAAGGAACCACACGACATGCCACGCAGGCAGCATATCGCCCTCCGGCCTGCCAAACAGCAGAGTATTGTAGGCGTTGTAGCCGATGAGCGCGATGGGGTACAGGCCCACCAGCAGACCGTTGAAAAAGCCGCTGCCCCGGCGGCGGAGCAGGCCGCTCTTCCCGGTGCGCGCCAGAAAGAGCCACGCCACCAGCACGCCTACTGCCTCCTGCATGAAGGTCAGCATATAATCATCGACGGCATCAATGTCCCGCACGACGAACAAGATGAGCAGAAGCGACAGCAGCGATGCCACGAACAGCATCCCCAGAAACAGCACCTCGGCCACAAGGCAGTAGAGCATCGGGTGGGCGCTGCGCAGACGTTTGAGCATAGAAAGACCTCCTGTGTCGTAGTGGTACTATTTTAGCATATTTCAGAAGAAAGAGATAGGGATTTGTGTGAATAATAAAGCGGGGCCCGGGTTGCGGCTCCCAGCGTCTGTTTCGGCCCTTGGGCAGGCCTCACATCCTGCTGGCCGCGGCCCCAGCCTCAGCTCCCTGTTTCTGCCGCTGGCAGCGGTCGGCTCTGCTGCTGTTCAAATCCCGCGCCCGACTAAATAAAAAAGCAAGTACACGAATGTGTACTTGCTTTTTTAAGTCGGAGCAGCGGGATTTGAACCCACGGCCTCCTCGTCCCGAACGAGGCGCGCTACCAACTGCGCTATGCCCCGAAAATACCGCAACCCAATGGGCTGCGGTCTGGTTGGGGATGAGAGAATCGAACTCCCACAAGTAGAGTCAGAGTCTACCGCACTACCACTATGCAAATCCCCACTATTCGGTTTCGCCCTCAGCACCGAAGCGCTGCTGACGAGGAATATTATACAGCCTCCGCCTCCATTTGTCAACCACTTTTTTGATTTTTCCGTCCATGTTTTTTCTGCTTTCTCCACCACCGCGTTTTCACGTCTTTTTTCGTCCCCGGCTCTTGACACCCGCTCCCTTTGGGAATACTCTTATAGTATCATTCACCTGCCCCCTCTGAGGGAGAACGGAAGAAACGAGGGTTGTTCGATATGAAAAAACGTGTTGGTATCCTGACCTCCGGCGGCGACTGTCCCGGCCTGAACGCCACCATCCGCGGCGTGGCCAAAGCCCTGTATGCACGGTTCGGCGAGAATGTCGAGATCGTGGGCATCCTGAACGGCTACCACGGCCTCATCACCGGCGAATACAAGGAGATGTGCGAGGACGATTTCCGCGGCATCCTGACGCTGGGCGGCACCATCCTCGGCACCAAGCGCACCCCCTTCAAGCTGATGCGCGTGGTGGAAGAGGACAAGATCGACAAGGTCGCGGCCATGAAAAAGACCTACAAGGACGCCAAGCTCGACTGCCTGCTCTGCCTCGGCGGCAACGGCACCCACAAGACGGCCAACCTCCTCTCCCAGGAGGGCCTGAACGTCATCGGCCTGCCCAAGACCATCGACAACGACATCTACGGCACCGACGTCACCTTCGGCTTCCACACCGCCGTGGACATCGCCACTGAGGTCATCGACCGCATCCACACCACCGCCGGCAGCCACAGCCGCGTCATGTGCATCGAGATCATGGGCAACAAGGCCGGCTGGCTGACCCTCTACTCCGGCATCGCCGGCGGAGCTGACATCATCCTGCTGCCCGAGCAGCCCTACGACATCGACCGTGTCTGCGACGCTGTGGAGCGCCGCGCCCGCAAAGGCTCCAACTTCTCCATCATCGCCGTGGCCGAGGGGGCCATCAACACCGAAGAGGCCAAGATGAAGCGGAAAGAGTGGATGGCAAAGCGCGCCGAAGCCGGTTACGGCGTCACCGCCACCAACCGCATCGCCGCCGCCGTCCAGAAAAAGACCGGCATGGAGACCCGCGTCTGCATCCCGGGCCACATGCAGCGCGGCGGCAGCCCCAGCGCTTACGACCGTGTACTGGCCACTGAGTTCGGCAGCTACGCCGCCAAACTGGTGGAAGTGGAGCGCTACGGCGTCACCGTCGCCATGGTCAACAACCGCGTCGTCGCCAACCGCCTCGAGGACATCGCCGGTAAGACCCGTAACGTCCCCGAGGGCTGTGAGCTGCTCACCGTCGCCCGCCGGATGGGCGTGAGCCTCGGCTGAGACCCCGAAAATAAAAACACCCCGCTGTGTCATGCAGCGAGGTGTTTTTGTTTTTATGCTTCAGAACGAGCCGCCCGACGAGCCTCCGAAGCCGTCGGAATCGACGGACGAACCGCCGGAGGAGTGAGACTCCTTCTGGGGCGGGTCATAGGTGCGCTCCCGGGTAGTGTGGGTGTAGCGGTCACGCTTGACCCGCAGGGTGAAGCCGGGCATATACTCGTCGGCCTCTGTCTTCTGCCGGGCCGTCTTCATCCGGTGGTAGAGGATGAGGCAGATGAACGCCGAAATGCCGAGAGGGAAGATCATGGCAATGAGCAGGTCTTCCAGGCCGATGTCGTTATCCACATCGATGGGCTCGCCATAGTCGGTATAGTAGTCCAGTGCATAGTCGCACATATCGATGTAGGTATAGGCGGCATCTGCCCATTCCTCATCGGAGAGCTGCGGGACGATCTCGTCCTCCTGCTGCTCGATGCGGTAGTCGGTGAAAGCCGTGACGCCCTCGCCGTAGGTGATGGTGACGTACTTGCGGGAGCCGACTGCCAGCAGGAAGAGGATGCCGCTCTGTTCGTCGCCATAGCCGAGGCCGTTGGCGATGTAATAATTTTTCGCGTAGTCGCGCTGGTCGGCATCGCCGATGTCGTCCACCACGAGGAAGTAGACATCCACGTCGTGGCCGTCGGAGGCGCTTTCGGCCTGCTCCTCAAGGTCGGCCAGCGTGTCGGCGTCAAAGACGCCGCACTCATCCCGCACCAGCGGGGCCGCTGCCCCGGCCGGCAGGGTCAGGGCCATGCAGAGCAGGGCCGCAGCCAGAAGGGCAAACAGTTTTTTGCAGTATTTCATATTCCCGTCTCCCCCTCTCACAACAGCATGATGAGAGCCGTCAGTATCATCAGCGGGATGCTGATGCCGGCAAACCATGCAGCTACCCTGCCCTTATCCACGGGCAGGTCACCGATGAGCTTGCCGGTCTGGCCGTTCATCGCAAAGAGGAAGTCCTGCTCCTTCCAGCGGGTGTGGAGCATCCAGACCGGCAGCAGGGCGTAGTGGGGTTCCAGCGTCCGCGGGTCGAGCTGCTCCGAGAGAGTCTGGACGCCGGTGTAGCCGCCCAGCGTATCGTGGAGGGCCGCAGCGGTGCTGTTCTTCATCCGGGTCAGGACGCGGGCAGCACACTTCTTGTCGTCCTCGTCGTACCGGTCCGCCAGAAAGCCGGGCAGGTAGGCCGTGGAGAAGGGCTTGAGGTCGCTGTAGTCGAAGGGCTCGATGGCGTCCATATGGGCGTCCGGCATCTTGCTGGAGCCGTCCACCGGCACCCGGACAAAGTCGGCGTCGCCCACGCGGGCCACGTCGAAGTGCCTGGTGGTGGTGACAATGTAGTCGCCCTCACGGTGGCTCTCGCTGATCTCGGCCTTGTAAGCGCCCCGGGCCTCCATCCGGCCATCGTAGAGCCAGAACGGCACATACACGCCCTGGATCTCCTCGATGTGGTTGGACTCTTTGAAGGCTTTGGGGAGAAAGGCTTTGCCCTTATAATACTTCTTCAGGTTCTCGATGGCGGTCTTTTTGTCTATCCGGAAGGGGATGATGTACTCCGGCTTGAGCTTACCGGAAAGCTGTCCGCCCAGCACGGTGGGGTTGCCGCAGTAGGGGCAGGTGGTGGCAGCTGTTTCGGGGCCGCAGACCAGCTCTGCACCGCAGGAAGTGCAGGTGCGGCTGCTGAGATTTCCCGTCTCCATCTCCCCCCAGACAGGGCCGCTAGACGCTGCCTTTTCGGCAGCTTCGGCGGCCTTATCGGCCTGAGCCTGCTTTTCGCCGTAAAGAGCCTCGACCTGTGCTACATCGTAGGTGGAGCCGCAGTAATCACAGCAGAGCTTTCCGCTGGCGCTGTCGAACCGCAGCGGGCCAGTACAGGCCGGGCATTGGTAATTCGTGGTGTTTTCTGCCATATCTCAGCTCCCCTTTCAGGCTCCGAAAGGCTTGCCGCATTCGGGGCAGAACTTGGGCGGGTTGGCCGGGTCGTCAGGGGTCCAGCCGCAGTTCGGACACTTGGCCGCCGGGCGGGGCTTACCGCATTCCGAGCAGAATTTGCCGGTATTGTGTGCGCCGCAGCTGCACACCCAGCCTGCTTCGGGGCGGGGCTTGCCGCAGGCGGTGCAGAACTTGCCGGTGTTTCCGGTCTGGCCGCAGGAGCAGCTCCAGCTGCCAGCCGCCGGGGCGGCTGCGGGGGCAGGAGCAGCGGCAGGCTGCTGTGCGCCCATCTGGTAGAGGGCCTGGGCGTTGATGCCGCCGGCAGCAGCGGCCTGATTCATGCCCATAAAGGCCATGGCCGGACCGGCGGAGGTATTGGAAGCCGCTGCCTGCATAGCCGAAGCCTGTGCGCCCACCATGTGGGCGGCGGCGCGGGTCGGGTCCATAAAGGCGGCGCTGCGCTGCAGCTCCTTGATCATCTGCTCGTCTTCTTCGCTGGCTTTGACGCCGGACACTCCGAGGGAGACGATCTCGATGCCGCGCAGCTTGTTCCACTTGTCGGACAGCTCCTGGTTCAGAGCCTCGGCCAGCTCGGTGGTATGGCCGGGCAGAGCCGAGTAGCGGATGCCCATCTCGCTGATGCGGGCGAAGGCGGGCTGCAATGCGGTCATCATCTCGGTGCGCATCTGGCCTTCCAGCGCATCACGGGTGTACTCGTTTTCCACATTTCCGCAGACATTGGTGTAAAACAGGATGGGGTTGACGATGCGGTAGCTGTACTCGCCGAAGCAGCGGATGCTGACGTCGATGTCGATGCCGGCACGCTGGTCCACGACGCGGAACGGCACGGGGCTTGGGGTGCCGTACTTGTTGCCCATCAGCTCCTTGGTGTTGATGTAATAGATGCGCTGGTCGGTGGCAGCCTGACCGCCGAAGCTGAACCGCTTGCCGATCTCAGCAAAGACTTCGTCGATGTTCTTGGCCAGACCCTCGCTCAGCAGAGAGGGCTGGGTGCCGGTGTTATAGGTGTACTCGCCGGCCTCGGCGCAGAGGTCCACCACCTTGCCCTGCTCCACGATGAGGGCGCACTGGCCCTCGGCCACCGCCACGATGGAGCCGTCGGTGATGATGTTCTCGGCGCCGTGGCGGTTGGAAGAGCGCCCGGAGACTTTCTTCTGTCCCTTGACAGCCAGCACTTCCGCCGGGAGAGCACTGCAGTAAAAGTATTCTTTCCACTGGTCGCCCATCACGCCGGATGCTGCGCCCAATGCCGCTTTGACAAGACCCATAAGCCATATCTCCTTTATCTGCCCGTTTTTTGCAAATGCGGGCTTTTTCCAGTATACCACAAAACGCGCCGCAAAAAAAGAAAACCCTTGCATTTTATCCCCGATGGGTGTAGAATACTCCCGACAAACAAATACAGGGGAGCTTGTAGAAGCAGGCTGAGAGGGAGTTCTCGAACTTCGACCCTTAGAAATTGTTTTCGGACAGTTTCTGCACCTGATGCGGATAATGCCGCCGTAGGAAGTCATAACACTGTTTATGGATTTTTACAGGAGACGCCGCAGAAGGCGTCTCCTTTTTTGTTTAGAAGCTGTTTTCGTAAGCGGGGTGCGCCGAATGGCGAGGATTTTTGCCCGCAGACAAGGCGGTTTCCCGCAGCAATCCTTGGTGGATTGCAAGGGGAAGCAACGCCGTATGCGAGCAAAAAGACCGCTCAGGCGGTGTGCAACGCTTAGAAAACGGCTTCTCGCGTCACAGGCTGAGGGGGAGCGCCCTGAGTCTGGGGTTTTGTATGCGATGGGAAGCCGTGTTCCGGCGTGAGAGGAGGCCAGTGAGCCTCGACCGCTTCTTCCGTTTCCGGCATCTCTGCGCGGGTGCCGGGTCTGTTCGTGTGCGGGAGCGGCGGTCTGCCCCTGCACTTATTTTTTATTGAAAAGGAGCACTCACTATGAAACACTATTCTGCCAAAAAGCTGGCCCTCGCCGGTATGTTCTGCGCTGTCGCTGTCGTGGGCAGCGTCTTCTCCTTCCCGGTCTTCGGCAGCAAATGCGCCCCTGTGCAGCACATGGTCAACATCCTCTGCGCTGTCCTGCTGGGGCCTTACTACGGCGTGGGCGTGGCTTTCGTTGCCTCCCTGCTGCGCAATCTGCTGGGTCTGGGCAGTCTGATGGCTTTCCCCGGCAGCATGTTCGGCGCACTGCTCTGCGGCATCGTCTTCCACAAGACCAATAAGCTGCTGCCCACCCTCGTGGGCGAGGTGTTCGGCACCTCCATCCTCGGCGGTCTGTGCGCCTACCCCGTCGCCATCCTGCTGATGGGCAAGAGCGCCGGTGACATCGCGTTCTACGCCTACATCGTCCCCTTCCTCGTCTCCACCGCCGGCGGTGCCATCATTGCAGGCGCACTGCTGGCCGCACTTTCCCGCGCAGGCGCACTCCGCGCCATGCAGGCCAGCCTGAGCTGATTCGAAGGAGAAGCCATGTTTCGGAACCTCTTTGCCAATGTCCGGGCCAAAAGCCCGCTTGTCCATAACATCACCAACTACGTCACCGTCAACGACTGTGCCAACGTCGTCCTCGCCTGCGGGGCGTCCCCCATCATGGCGGATGATGCCGCCGAGGTCGAGGACATCACCTCGCTGTGTGCCGGGCTGAACCTCAACATCGGCACGTTGAACAGCCGCACCATCCCCTCCATGCTGCTGGCGGGACACACCGCCAACCGGCTGGGCCGTCCTGTCGTGCTGGACCCCGTGGGCGCAGGCGCTTCCCACCTGCGCACCGAAACGGCACTGCGCCTCCTGCGGGAAGTGAAGTTCACAGTCATCCGGGGCAACATCTCCGAGATTCGGACGCTGGCGGCAGGCAGCGGCACCACAAAAGGCGTGGACGCCGACACCGCCGACAAGGTGACGGATGAGACGCTGGACAAGACCGTGGCATTCGCCAAAGCGTTTGCGGCCCGCACAGGGGCGGTCGTCGCCGTCACCGGTGCCATCGACATCGTGGCCGACGGAGAGCGGGCTTTCTGCATCCGCAACGGCCACCCCATGATGAGCGCCGTCACCGGCACCGGCTGTCAGCTCTCGGCCCTGACGGCGGCATTCTGTGCGGCCAACCCGGACAAGCCTCTGGAAGCCGCTGCTGCAGCGGTCTGCGCCATGGGACTTGCGGGCGAAGCAGCTCACAGCCGCCTGTCCAGGCTGGACGGCAACGCCACCTACCGCAATTACATCATCGACGCGATCTACAACATGACCCCCGAACAGCTCGAGGAAGGAGCACGCTATGAAATGCGATAAACACACCATGCTTCTCTACGCCGTCACAGACCGGGCGTGGACGGGCCGCGAGACCCTCCGCCAGCAGGTGGAAGACGCGCTGAAAGGCGGCGTCACCTGCGTCCAGCTGCGGGAAAAGGAGCTGGACGACGCGGCATTTTTGCAGGAAGCCATGGAGCTTTCCGCCCTCTGCCGCAGCTATGGCGTACCCTTCATCATCAACGATAACGTCGAGATCGCTATAAAATGCCATGCCGACGGCATCCATGTCGGGCAGGAAGATATGGCTGCAGCGGACGTCCGTGCTAAGGTGGGCCCTGACATGATCATCGGTGTGTCGGCCCATTCCGTCGAGGAAGCACAGCTGGCCGTGGCCCACGGCGCGGATTATCTGGGCGTCGGCGCGGCATTTTCCACCCACACCAAAACCGATGTGGATGTCCTGCCGGAGGGCAGACTGAAAGAGATCTGCGACTCCGTGGATGTGCCGGTCGTGGCCATCGGCGGCATCCATAAAGACAATATCCTCAAGCTCAAAGGCTCCGGCGCGGACGGCGTGGCCCTCGTGAGCGCGATCTTCAGCGCCGAGGACATTGAGGCTGAGTGCAAAGAGCTGAAGGCACTGACAGAAGTAATTGTATAACCTCTCCGTCAGCGCTGACGCGCTGCCACCTCTCCTATCGAGGAGAGGCCTTGGCATACCGGAAAACTTAATCTCTTCGCCAGAGGCTCCCCTCGGTAGGGGAGCTGTCGAGCGATAGCGAGACTGAGAGGTTTATTTAAGGAGATTTCAATTTATGAAAACTGCACTTACCATCGCGGGCAGCGATTCCAGCGGCGGCGCCGGCATTCAGGCCGACCTCAAAGCCATGACCATGAACGGCGTCTTCGCCATGAGTGCCATCACCGCCCTGACGGCCCAGAACACCACCGGCGTATCCGGCATCTTCGAGGTCAGCCCCGAATTTCTGGCCCAGCAGATAGACGCCGTCTTCACCGACATCCGCCCCTGCGCCGTCAAGATCGGCATGGTGTCCTCTGCCCCGCTCATTGAGACGATCGCCGAGCGTCTCCGCTTTTACAAGGCGGAACACATCGTCGTGGACCCCGTGATGGTAGCCACCTCCGGCTCTGATTTGATTGCATCGGATGCCGTGCGCACCCTGCGCCGGGAGCTGTTCCCTCTGGCCGAGGTCATCACGCCCAACCGGCACGAGGCCGAAGTGCTGTCCGGCCTGCACATCTCGGGCCGTGCCGACATGAGCGCCGCCGCCCGGGCCATCGCCGCCGACTGCGGCTGTGCCGTCCTGCTCAAGGGCGGCCACAGTGACACCGACGCCGACGATCTGCTCACCTTCCCGGATGGCACGGAGATCTGGTTTCCGGGTAAGCGTATCGCCAACCCCAACACCCACGGTACGGGCTGCACTCTGTCCAGTGCCATTGCGGCCAACCTTGCCAAAGGGTTTGCGCTGGAAGAAGCTATCGCCCGGGCCAAAGCTTACCTGACCGACGCGCTGAACGCGCAGCTCGATTTGGGCCGCGGCTCCGGCCCGCTGGACCACACTCTGGGCGGCGTCGGGGTCGAAAACTGGATGCACGGCGTCCCGGACGCTGTTCATAAATAAAGAGAGCGTATTTTCGGAGGATTTTCAAATGCAGACTTACACCACACAGATGGATGCCGCCCGCAAGGGCATCGTCACGCCCCAGATGGAAACGGTGGCCAAGAAGGAGTACCGCACCGTCGAAGAGATCCGTCAGCTGGTCGCTGAGGGCAAGGTCGCCATCCCGGCCAACAAGCACCACGAGTGCCTGAACCCCGAGGGCATCGGCTCCATGCTCCGCACCAAGATCAACGTCAACCTCGGCGTCTCCCGCGACTGCAAGGACTACAACATCGAGATGCAGAAGGTCATGAGCGCCGTCAACATGGGCGCAGAGGCCATCATGGACCTCTCGAGCCACGGCAATACCCAGCCCTTCCGTCAGAAGCTGACCCACGAATGCCCCGTCATGATCGGCACTGTGCCGGTGTACGACTCGGTCATCCACTACCAGCGCGACCTCGCCACCCTGACGGCACAGGACTTCATCGACGTGGTGCGTTTGCACGCAGAGGACGGCGTGGACTTCGTCACCCTCCACTGCGGCATCACCCGTAAGACCATCGAGCAGATCCGCAAGCATAAGCGGAAGATGAACATCGTCAGCCGCGGCGGCTCGCTGGTATTTGCATGGATGTGCATGACCGGCAACGAGAACCCCTTCTATGAGCACTTTGACGAGATTCTGGACATCTGCGAAGAGCACGACGTCACCATCTCTCTGGGCGATGCCTGCCGCCCCGGCTGCCTCGCCGACGCCACCGACGTCTGCCAGATCGAAGAGCTGGTACGTCTGGGTGAGCTGACCAAGCGGGCCTGGGCGCACAACGTTCAGGTCATGGTGGAAGGCCCGGGCCATGTACCTCTGAACCAGGTCGCCGCCAACATGGAGATCCAGAAGACCATCTGCATGGGCGCACCTTTCTACGTCCTCGGCCCCCTCGTCACCGACATCGCCCCCGGCTATGACCACATCACTGCTGCCATCGGCGGCGCTGTCGCGGCCATGAGCGGCGCAGCCTTCCTGTGCTACGTCACCCCTGCCGAGCATCTGGCTCTGCCCAATGTGGACGACGTCAAGCAGGGCATCGTGGCTTCTAAAATCGCCGCCCACGCTGCCGACATCGCAAAGGGCATCCCCCACGCCCGGGACATCGACGACAAGATGGGCGACGCCCGCCGCGTCCTCGACTGGGATGCGCAGTTCGCCTGCGCCCTCGACCCCGAGACGGCAAAGGCCATCCGTGACGCCCGCCTGCCCGAGGACGACCACAGCGACACCTGCTCCATGTGCGGCAAGTTCTGCGCCGTCCGCAGCATGAATAAGGCGCTGGCCGGCGAGTACATCGACATCCTGTAATTTCTTCCCCCGGAGAAACCATAGAAAGAAAGCCCCCTGCACGCGGTATGTGCAGGGGGCTTTCGGCGTTTTGGGGGAAGAAATCTTATTTCGCGATCTGCGGCACGGAAGAGGGCGTCTGCACCAGATTCGTCATGCTCTTGAGGCTGATGCCGAGGGTGGAGAGATTGTGCAGCATGGCCGAAGCGGCGGGCTGCAGGATGCCCAGCGCACCCAAAAGGATGAGGGTGGAGTTGAAGCTCAGCACGAAACGGTAGTTTGCGCTGACCCGGTGCTGCAGGGCGTTGGCTACCGTCTTGAGGAAGACCAGTTCTTCGAGGCTGTCGGCCTTGATGGTCACATCCGCGATCTCGCGGGCGATGGCAGCACCGGAGTTGATGGCGATGCCGATGTCGGCGGCGGAGAGGGCGGGGGAGTCGTTGATGCCGTCGCCGATCATGACGACGGTGTGGCCCGCAGCCTTTTCCTTCTGGACGAAGTTGGCCTTGTCCTCCGGCAAAACCTCGGCGTAGAACTGGTCCACGCCCACCTGCTTGGCAATGGCCTCGGCGGTGCGGTAGCTGTCACCGGTCATCATCACGGTGTTCCGGATGCCCAGCTTGTGCAGCTGGTGCAGGACGGAAGCGGCTTCCGGGCGCAGGGGGTCGGCGATGCAGATGACGCCGACCAGCTGGCCGGAGACAGCCATGTACAGGTGAGAATACTCCGGGGCGAGGGAGTCGAACTTCTCCTGCTCGTCGGCGGGGATGATGCAGTGCTCGTCCTCAAAGACGAAGTGATGG
>ENA-ORSB01002968-ORSB01002968.1-human-gut-metagenome-genome-assembly--contig:-NODE-2968-length-12535-cov-2.879006_pt1 | contig 12535 bp, 10 predicted proteins | sample MGYA00242180_ERZ509144 | MGnify/ENA primary metagenome ERZ509144 (study PRJEB26280, sample SAMEA2338661) | human gut metagenome | biome: human gut; feature: human-associated habitat; material: faeces...
GCTGTTCCGGCTGTGTCTGGTCATCGCCATCGGTTCGCTGTTGGCGGGCCTGTGGCAAAAGGGCGTGATGAAGAGGTTTGAAGACGCCGTGGATCACAAGCTGGATGAACTGGGGGAGAAGAACCGGGACGCATCCGCATAAGCATTGACTTCCGCCCCGTTTCCGCGTATCATAAAAAGGCTATGAACGAAAACGGAAGGGTTTGAAGAACGATGCTGTATATCATGCGCCACGGCAGGACCGTGTGGAATATGGAACACAAGCTGCAGGGGAAAACGGATGTGCCTCTCAGCGAGGCGGGACGGCCTGTGGTGGAGCAGGCCGCAGCTGCCTACCGGAATACGCATATTGATGTTTGTTACTGTTCGCCGCTGATCCGGGCCGTGGAGACGGCGGAGATCGTGCTGCGGGGACGGGAGATCCCCATCATCACGGACGTCCGGCTGGAGGAGATGGGCTTCGGCATCTGCGAGGGCACAACGGACTTTCAGGATAACCCGGACAACCCCATCTACCCGCTGTTCGCTGCCCCGGAGACCTATCGAATCCCGGTGGAGGGCGGCGAGAGCCTGGAGGACCTGTATGCCCGGACGGGGGCATTTTTGAAAGAAGTGATCGAGCCGCAGCTGCGGCAGGGAAAGGACATCCTGATCGTGGGCCACGGTGTCATGAATGCGAGCATTGTGTGCCAGATCAAGGACATCCCCGTGAAGGACTTCTGGAGCGTGAAGATGAAAAACGCGGAGCTGGTGCGGCTGCTTTGAGCGCCTCCCTGTGACCGCAGTTTGCCAGTACATGATGAAAAAGCCCGCCGCATGAATCATGCGGCGGGCCTTTTTTTGCGTATCGGTCGGTTAAGGAGTTGATAATCCAGCGTTTAGCTGTAAAGTGCATCTGCTTGCAAACGATTTATTTGCAAGGAAACAAACTGCTTGGCCGGGAGAATTACAGCAGATAGGCGTAGTCCTTCAGAACCGTCAGGATGAAGGTCTCCACGTCGGCGGGAAGCTGATTCTGTCCGTCCAGATCGGCCTCAAAGACCTTGCCGTCCAGCCGCACCAGGACCTTGCGGCCCTCCAGCGGCAAGAAGCCCTGATTCTCTGTGCTCTCGTCAAAGCCATCGCGGGTCAGGAACAGGGTGAACTTGTTCCGGTAGGGAGCGGAATCATAGGGGCAGAACACGGCGCAGTTGCCGCACTCATTGCACATCCGGTCCACATGGAGGATCTCATGTCGGCCGTCCGGAAGCGTGATGACCACATTGGCCCGGTTGGGGCAGACGTCGGCGCAGACCTGACAGACGGTGTTGCAGTGCAGGCAGCGCTCGCCCTCGCACCCGGCCTTGGGCGGGCAGAGGACACCCTTCCGGGCGATAGCCTCGTCACGGGTGGCGTGGGCGTCATCGGGGATGGCGACGCTGGGGCCGCTGCCGATGACGGCGTTGGCGAAATACTGGGCGTCGGCAATGCCCTCCACCACGGTGGCGGGGCCGCGCATGGCGTCGCCGCCCACAAAGACGTTTTCCAGATTCGTGCGGAATTCGGGGATGCCCTTGGCGTTGACCTCAATGCCGTTGGCGGTGAACAGGTCGCTGTCCACCCGCTCGCCCACGGCGGCGATCACCGTATCGCAGTCGATCTCAGTGAATTCCCCGGTGGGGACGGGGCTGCGGCGGCCCTTTTCATCGGGATCGCCCAGCTTCATGACCTCACATTTCAACTTGCCGTTGGCCTGCTCTACGGGAGCCACCAGCTCCAGGAACCGGACGCCGTCGGCCATGGCCAGCTCCAGCTCCTCAGCATCGGCGGGCATATACTTCTTCGTCCGGCGGTAGACCAGCGTGGAGGTCTTGGCCCCGGCACGGAGAGCCGCGCGGGCCGCGTCCATGGCGGTGTTGCCGCCGCCCACGACCACGATATTGCCGGCCACAGCGATGTTGCCGGCCTTGACACCCTTCATCCACTGGATGGCGCCGGCCACATCGCCGGCGATGTCCAGCTTGCCGGGCTTCCAGGCGCCCACAGCCAGCAGAATGTGGGTGTAGCCCTGCTTTTTCAGCTCGTCCACAGAGGGGGCGGGCGCACCGCACTTGACCTCCACGCCGTACTTCTCCATGAGGGCGATATCCTTCTCAATGGCCTCGTTGGCGATACGGAAGCTGGGGATCACGTGGCGGGGCACGCCGCCCAGGCAGCTCTCGCGCTCAAAGATGGTGGTCTCGATACCGGCGCGGCCGCAGAAGTAGGCGGCAGCAATACCGGTGGGGCCGCCGCCGATGATGGCGACCTTCTTGCCCGCCACGCGCTCCGGCAGCTTGATGGAGGCCATCAGGGCGTTGTAGCCCTTCTGGGCAGCCAGCAGCTTGGTGTCGCGGATGCGGACGGACTCGTCATAGAAGTTGCGGGAGCACTTGGTCTGACAGCGATGGGCGCAGATGGTGCCGGTCAGGAACGGCAGGGGGTTTTTCTCGGTGATCAGCTTCAGCGCCGGACCGTACAGGCCCTTATTGCACAGCTCCATGTACTCGGGGATGTCCTGCGCGATGGGGCAGCCGCCCTTGCAGGGCGCGGTGAAGCAGTCGATCCAGGGCACGTTCTTCTCACTCTTGCGGCTGGGCAGGGGCTTGATGAGCTTGACGTGATGCACGTCGGTATGGCTGGCGGCGGACATCTCGCAGATGGCCTGGGTGTCGGTGCCGTCAAAGGGCTTGTAGGGCATGGGCTCTACCTTCTCCACCATCTGGAGCAGGCGGTTGTAGCCGCCGGGCTTGAGGATGGTGGTCGCAACGGTGATGGGCCAGATGCCCGCCGCGAACAGCTTGTCGCAGTTGAAATACTCCGCGCCGCCGGCGAAGGAGATACGCATCTTACCCTTGAACTGGCGGGAAATGCGGTGGCACATCTCGATGGTCAGGGGGAACAGGCTGCGGCCGGACATATACATCTCGTTGTTGGGCAGCTCACCGCGGGTGGTGTCCACCGGGAAGGTGTTGGAGAGTTTCAGACCGAACTCCAGGCCCTTGCTGTCGGCCAGCGCCTGCAGACGCTCGAACATGGGCACTGCGTCGGCCCACTGCAGATCCTCGCGGAAGTGGTGGTCGTCGAATACAATATAGTCATAGCCCATGCCGTCGAGAATACGGCGGGCCGTCTCGTAGCCCAGAATGGTGGGGTTGCACTTCACGAAGGTGTGCAGGTGCTTCTCGGTGATGAGATAGCTGGCGATGCGCTCGATCTCATCCGGGGGACAGCCGTGCAGGGTGGACACGGTGACGCTGCGGCTGACGCGGGGATCAATGGCATCGATATAGTCGCTCTCGGCGGGGAACAGCTCCTTGAGGACGGCCTTGCACTCGCCGAAGATGGCGGTCTTGGTGGCGTCCTTCATGCCCTCGATATAGGTGTTGACCTTGTCGCCCTTGATGCCCTCCAGATCGTAGCCCACGGACATATTGAACACGAAGCCGTTGGGATCGCCCAGACCGTAGACCTTGCTGAGGACCTTCAGGGCGCACCACGCCTTGATGTACTCGTCCATGGCCTGGGGCACGGTCAGCTCGGTGGACCACTCCTGATTGTAGCCCTCGTCGTTGGCCAGAATGCAGGGGCGGGGCACACAGGCGGCCAGCTCCTCGCCGTCCATCTTCTGGACGGTCTTGACCTCGAAGAAGCGCGCGCCCGCGAAGTAGGCGGCGATGATGTTCTGCGCCAGCTGGCTGTTGGGGCCGGCGGCGGGGCCGAAGGGCGTTTCGATGCGCTCGCCGAAGATGGGCAGGGATTTGCCCGTGGCGTGGTAAGCCTTGCGCACGCCGAAGATCTCGCCGGACGCGGCGTATTCCTCCACCACCCAGTTCATCAGGGATTTGAATGGGATGGGATACATTTTCTCAGACATAGGTCTTCCTCCTTTGTGGTGATCGTTGGTGTCTTAATAGGCGCGGTGGTTCAGGTCGCCCCACAGCTTCTTGGCGGCCTCGAGAATGTGGGCGTTTTCGGCCTCCTCGTCGATGTTCACCAGCACGCGGTCCTTCATCAGGACCTTGCCGGCGGCGATGGTGGTCTGGCACTGGCGGCCGGTCATGCCGAAGATCATGTGACCGTCGATGTTCTCGTCGCTGAACGGGGTAAACGGTTTGTAGTCCATGACGATGATATCCGCCGCCGCGCCGGCCTTCAGCACACCCAGCTGGTCCGGGAAGTACCGTGCGCCGATCTTGGCGTTGTTCTTGAACAGCATATCCGTGACCTCGCACCAGCCCACGTTGGGCAGGCAGTTCTGGCTCCGCTGGGAGCACAGGGCCACCTTGAGAGACTCCAGCATATCGTTGGTATAGGCATCGGTGCCCATGCCCAGCAGGATGCCCCGCTTGTACAGCTGCAGCACCGGGCAGATGCCGATGGCGTTGCCCATGTTGGACTCGGGGTTGTTGACCACCATGGTGTTGGTCTCGCGGATGATATCCATCTCGGCGGTATTCACATGGATACAGTGGCCCAGAATGGTCTTTTCACCCAGGATGCCGTGGTCCTGCAGGCGCTGCACGGGACGGCGGCCGTAGTTCTGCAGGCTGTCGTACACGTCGTTCATGCCCTCGGACACGTGGATGTGATAACCGGTGCGGCCATTGTTGGCCTCCACCATGCGATCAAAGGTCTTGTCGCTGATGGTGAACAGCGCGTGGCCGCCGAACATGGCCGCCAGCATGGGATCGTTCTGCTTCTGGCAGTAGGTGATGAAGTCCGCGTTCTCCTTGATGGCCTGCAGGCACTTCTCCTCGCCGTCGCGGTCGCTGACCTCGTAGCACAGGCAGGAGCGCAGACCCAGGCGGCGGCTCTCCTCGCTGATGGTAAACAGGGTACCGGGAATCTCGCCATAGCTGGCGTGGTGGTCAAAGATGGTGGTCACGCCCTGCTTGATGCTGTCGATGTACAGCGCGGTGGCGGAAGCGCGGGTACCGTCCATCATCAGGTGGCGGTCGATGGCCCACCAGGTGCCGTCCAGCACCTCGTAGAAGTTGGTGGGGTTGTTGCCCACGATGCTCAGGCCGCGGGCCAGTGCGGAGTAGATGTGGGTGTGTGCGTTGATGAAGGCAGGCATGATGACGCCGCCCTTGGCGTCGACGATCTCGGCATCGGCATATTTTGCCCGCAGAGCGGCTTCCTCACCTACCTCCACGATCTTGGCGCCCTCGTAGGCCACCGCGCCGTGCTCATAGTAGCCCTTGCCCTCGCTGTCGCGGGTAATGAGCCGTCCATTTGTTACCAGAACCATGTGTATTCCTCCTTTGTTTCCGATAGTGTTCGTGTGTTCTCCCCAATATGGCTCTACTCCCCGGTAAACAAAAAGTGCCCCAAACCCTGTTTCCGAGGGTTTGAAACACTCAAGCGTCCGCCGAGTGATAGTTTCAGCCCGTGCGCGAAGCACTTCCTTACAGCTACCAATCTTGGATTGTCATCTGTATTTTACAACGATTTCTCCAAAAATGCAATAGTTTTGTCAGCCTGTTTTTGCCCTTTTTACCCTGCGTTGTCCCGCTGCACCGTGTACCGCTTTCGCTATTTCATGACAAAAAAGCCAATAAATGGAAGTATACTTCGTGGAAGTAAACTTCCCGCTGCGCTATCATCTTCTTATAAAGCGGAAACGGAGGTATTTGCCATGCAGGAGTATAAGGACGCGGTGCGGGAGCATCTGTCAAGCTATGTGTGCCAACTGCGGCAGCGCCGTGGGCTTACACAGGAAGAAATGGCCGAAAAGCTTCGTATCACGGCGCGGGCCTACGGCGACCTGGAACGTGGAAAATTCTGCTTTTCCGCCCCGGCATTGATGGCCCTGCTCCTCATACTGAAGGAAGATGAGGTGGCAGAGCTTCTGAACGAATTTCGCAAAATTACAGAAAAATTAGACGGTAAAGAGGTGGCGTAGCATCCATGGATAAGGGGGATGTGAGCCGCACATTGTGCGGCTTGGGGTTGTTGCCGAGCAGCGTCTGCTATTTTTATATGGCAGAGGCGCTTCGGCTGTCGCTGCGGGAGCCGGACAGGCTTCTGCTGGTCACAAAGCATGTGTATCCGGACGTGGCGCGCTGCTTTGACACAAACTGGAAGTGCGTGGAGCGTGGCCTGCGCCGCGCCACAAACGTTGCCTGGAACACGGCGCCGGAGAAGCTGTCAGAGCTCGCACATCGACACTTGACGGAGAAGCCTTCTGTTTCAGAGCTGTTGTCTCTGTTGACGATCTACCTTCGCGCGGAAGAGGAGAACTGAAACCGGTCATAGGGCAGAAAGCCCCGGCAGAGCCGGGGCTTTCTGCTTTGTACGTATTTCTTCACGGATAAAAAGCCGCCCTCGGGCGGCTTTCTCGTGTCCGGAAGCAGAGAAGGCGGAAACTGCTTTCTCTGCCGGCTTTTAATTTTCTTTTTCCTCTTTGGGAAGGCTCAAAAGTCCTTCTCTTAGCCCTTCTTCTAAAGCGTGATCGCCTAACCAGATAGAAAGGACAGCATCATAAAGCGCCTTGCCTCGGACGGGATTGCCCATCAGCTGGCCGTTGTAATAAACGAATGTCCCGCGGGAAGGGAGCCAATCCACATCAGCCACATCGCCGGGTTCAAGGTTCGTTAGGTCCTTCATGAATTCTTCAATCTGTTGAAGTTCATTCTCTATGAAGTCCTGATAAGTCTCATCATTGTTTTCTGCGATGGCCTCGCGCATAGAGGAGATGAAATCTTCCGCGTTCAAGGGTTGGAGAATAACAATTTGAACTCTTCGAGCGCCTAATAGTGCTCGGGAAGTATCTTGACGATGTGTTTTCGCCGGCAAATACAGCGCAACGGCATAAATCGGCTTATCGCTTTGCGTGCGGACGCCGGTTCCGTTCAAAACCAGAGCGTTTTGGCCGACCTTGATATTTTCGGCAAAACGGTGGGCGCCGATTTCAACATAGTCCGTCTTTTTTCCGGTGAGAAATTTTTTGATGTCTTCCATCAGCTTTGAGCTGTTTTGTTTCATTCTTTTTCTTCCTGAGCTTCTTTGTCTTTTTCAGACTTGATGACTTCTAAAAATGCTTGCGCAAGTTTAATCATTTGCGGCTGCGTCAGACCGCAGATCTCCTGACGAAATTCAATTGAGATTCCAGGATCAACAGGAATTTCAATCACCGTAAGCGGTTCTCCGATTTCCCGGCGGTTGAGGACTTCCTGATGCGTTTGGCGTTTGAGTTCAACGATGCGGGCGAGGGTGTAGCCTTTTTCCCGAAGTGCTTTAATGTTGCGAATTTGTTCTAAATGGCTGGCATCGTAACGGGCATTTTTTGTTTCGCCGGACGGACGATCCAAAAGGCCGCCGTTGACATAGTATCGGATGGTTCGCTTACTGAGTCCCGAGACCTGCGAAAGCTCATCAATAGTCAGAAGGTTTTTAGAGCTCACTGTTTGTGCAAAAATACAAATAAGTTAAAATAATCTGCACATTATAAGGTGGAGAACCAATGCATATCATTGTTGTCGGAGCAGGGGTCACGGGTATTGCGTGTGCTCATAATTTTTTAAAGCGCGGTCATAACGTTACATTGATCGAGAAAGCCTCGACGCCTAATCAGGAATGCAGTTTCGGAATGGCCGGCTTCATGGGTCCCATTTCCGTACAGATGCTTTGCGCCCCCTTTAAAGGTAAAGCAGGCCTGGCCTCCATCTTCGCTAAAACCCGCCGCTTGGGCTGGGACGTATCCATCAGTCAGATGAAATTCCTTCGTGCTTTGGCTAACGCCAGAAGCGCGGATGTCTGGGCCGCAAATCACGAGTCGTTGATGACTTTAGCTCGATACAGTGTCGGTTTAACCGAATTCCATGCTCGTTTGGAAGATCTGTCTTTTGAACAAGTCTACGGTCTGCTTCGCGTCTTTACCAATGCACAGGCGTGGGAAGAAGCTCACAAGGGAGAGAGCGAAAAGCCCGGAGAATGGCTGACGAGAGAAGAGGCTTCCAGAATTGATCCCTCTTTAGAAAACGTCCCTGATCCTTTCCTCGGCTGCTCTTATCTTCCGCAGGAACTCTCAGGCAACGGAAGCTATTGCTCCAAACAGATTCAGGCCATCAATGTCAGTCAGAAGAACCTGACAATGATGTATCACACCGAAGTCACCGGCCTGATGTTTGATGAGAACAATAAGGTCGTCGGTGTTAGGACGGACAAGGGCGAAATTGCCAGCGATGCCGTCGTGCTTTGCAGCAATTTAGGGACAAAGCCTCTGCTGGACGGCAAACTTGAGCTTCCGACGATGCAGCTCACCGGCTGGGCCGTGACCGCAACCATCGATCCGATGAATGTCCCGCCGCTTCACACACTGATTTTTGACAATAAAGATCTTCTTGTCACCCGTTTAGGCAATCGCGTCAGAGTCTGCGGCCGTTATTGGCTCGGAGAATCTTCTCACGATATGACAGACAAAGTGATTGAAGAAATCTACGAGGCCAGCTGTAAGCTTCTGCCCACTGCGGCTCAATGGACCGAATCCACCAACTGGATCGGCAAATGTATTGTTCACCCGGACAGTCTTCCGTCCTGCGGCGAAACACCGTTCGAGGGCTTGTATCTCAACATTTGCCACGGCTTAAACGGCTGGGCTCTGTCTGAGGGCTGTGCCGAACTCTTGTCGGATGTCATTGAGAAGAAGACGCCGGCTATTGATCCGACGCCTTACAGCCCGATGCGTTTTGTTAAGCGAAAATAAATTCACGAATATTGTTTGAGACTGTCCGAGGCGACAGTCTCCTTTCTTTTTAAAGGTAATAATCCATGTCGGTTTCCTTACTTCAGATTCCTCAGTTAAGAGAACTCGAGGAAAAATACGCCCGTATCTTAGGGCCCGGAGTTTTGATGGAGAGAGCAGGCAAAGCCGCTGCTGACTTCATCTCCGATCTTTATCCAGCTCCGGCCCGTGTAACCGTGGTTTGCGGTCCCGGAAACAACGGCGGCGACGGATATCGAACTGCGATTGAACTTTTAAAGAAGGAATACGACGTTAATGTCGTTCAGGTTGCCGGCAAAACACCCAAGAGCGAAGAAGCAATAGCAGCCCTGGCCGAATGGGAAAAATTAGGCCGTACGACTTACACCGATCCTTACGACACTCCCAAAGCCGACATCGTGGTGGATGCGATTTTCGGAATCGGTTTGGAACGTCCGCTTAAAGACGAATTCCTCGATGCAGCAATGTGGTTCAATGAAAGACGAGCATTGCACGTTTCTCTGGATATTCCTTCCGGTCTGAACTCAGAAACCGGCACTTGGGTCGGAGACAGAGCAGGGTGCAAAGCCGATGCGACGATTTCTTTCTTAAGCGGCAAGGTAGGTCTCTTTACAGGCCTTGGGCCCGATGCCTGCGGCCGCGTCAAAATGGAAAACCTCGGTATTTCCATTCCGCTCACCAAAATCAGCCTTCTGGAAGTTAAAGATTTCAAGCATGTCTGCGCTCCGCGTTTAAAGAATACTTCTAAAGCGGATTACGGCCGCTTAGGCGTTATCGGCGGAGGAAAAGGCACTGTCGGAGCCGCCTTAATTGCCGCACGTTCCGGCTTGTATATGGGCGCAGGCCGTGTTTATGTCGAACTCTTAGAAGACGGCATGAAGCTCGATCCGTTCTGTCCGGAATTAATGTTCCCCGGCAAAATCAATATCGATGAAATGGACGCGATCGTCATCGGTCCGGGCTTAGGCTTCACCGAGCAGGCTAAGCAGAGATTCATTGACTGTCTGAAGTCCAAAGCTGCTTTGGTGATTGACGGAGATGCCTTAACGATGATTGCTCAGGACGAGGAGATCTTGTCCTTAGTGACCCATCGCTTTGCTCATACCGTTCTGACGCCGCATGCGGCCGAAGCTGCCCGCATCCTCAGACTGCCGGTTGAGGAGATCACCAAGGATCGTCTATCTCGTGCGCTTGACTTGGGAATTCTCACCGGTGCCGTCAATGTCCTGAAAGGCGCAGGTACGATTGTGACTCAGCGCAGTTCCGTGAGCTGGATCAATCCGACAGGTTCTCCTGCATTAGCAACTGCCGGATCCGGCGACGCATTGTCCGGCATGATCGGCGCTATGTTTGCTCAGCACTTTGAATTGATGGACTGCGTTTTATCCGCGGTTTATCTCCACGGCGCTGCAGTCGAAGGTTTGAATTCCAGCGTTTTGGCCGGAGATATTGCTCCTTTGGCTTCCACTCGCCTTGAAGAATTGAGAGCCTCTTATCAGAGACATTTCCATCCGCTCAAGGAAGAAGACAAAACGATCGAGTGGGAAGACAGCTAACGAAGCCTCCTTTCTCGTTGTGTAGCATGTTAAGCGCCGTCATTCCGGCGCTTAATTATTTCTTGGACGACGAGCTGTGAACTCGGAAAGGCCGCGATGCCTGCGGCTTCCATAAGTTGATCTTTTTGCGCCAATGCGCGAAGGTCGGAAAGTTTTTGAGAAGCTTTCCAGCTTCCGAAAGTAGAGGCGAGGTGACAGTAGACGATTGCGGCCACAATATCGGGCGCGACAAATCTAGCGCTCGACCAAAAAAATCCAAGCTCAAGCAGACAGTCCGGATCCTCGGAAAGAGCGCCTTCTTCCAGAAAGCCCAAACCTCGTACGGGGCTTTTAGGGGTTGTTTCGAGCCAGTAACGTCCGACGGCAAGGAGACAAACCGGAATCTTTGCAGCTGCTCCTTTGAAGAGCCAATGAAGGCAAAGTTTGGGGTTGAGATGAGACCCTTCGGAGGTTAGGCGCACCATTCTCATAATGGCACGCTTTTCTCCTTTCAAGGCAGCCTGACTAAAAAATGTCTCCGCAATTTCGGGATTTGTTTCTACACCCAAACCTTGGTCATAGGCTTCAGCCAAAGCAAACATCGCTTCCGGCGATTTTTCTTTTGCTGCTACTCGAAGCCAAGCAAAAGATTCATCGAGGTTTTGGCGAACGCCGAAACCTTCCCGCAAAGCCATCGCCAAGTGAAACTTCGCGTTGGTCTCGCCGAGAACGGCGGCTTTACGGAACAAGTCGGCTGCTCGTTTGGGGTCGCTTTCTAATAGCTGGCCGGTGGCATAAAGCATTCCGAGAAAATCCAACGAGGCAGCGTGTTCTTCTTCGGCGGCGGCTTTGAGATATTGAATAGCAGTGTTAGACTCTGCAGAAAGCAGTTCTTTAGCTTCTTTGAAACGATCTTCCGCCGTTTGAGGTTCCGGTCTTAAATTCAGAAACGAATATGGATCAAAAACAGGCTTTTGTGTCAGGGCCTGTTTTTTAGGCGAAATTTCGGGAAGCTTATCAAAGAAGCCGGTCATAGGTTAGGGCTTCGGAGGCAGCTGAGGCGGCAGAACATCAGGAAATAAAGTGATGATGCCGATTACGTAAGTCAAAGACATCATCATCCAAAGGACAAGGCCCCCTGCGCCGAGCATAATCGGTTTGCCCCAAAGACGATGATGGTAGTTATCGCAGTATCGGTCACGAACGAAAGGCACCTGAGCCCAGCCGTCAAAGATGACCCAAGCCGCATAGAACAAGGTGTAAGAACCTAAGAAGTAGAAATTTTCATAATTGGATTCGGGAAGCCAAGGTTCCAGAATGAGATAACCGAACATGAAGACTAAACCGAGAACCATCCACATGTTGCTGTTGGCGGTGCGGTCTCTTTCTCCCATCTCGCTCCAGTTGGTTCTCTGAAGAAATGCTCCGAATACCGGTGTAAAGATATAAGACCAAATAACGGTCCAAACAGGATTCCAAAGAGCGATAGCAGGAGATTTAGGATAGGCCATTTGCGTAATGTTTAAAGGGTGCAACTTGAGGAAAAGGCAAAGAGGTCGAAAACTTTTAGAACCCCACGACTGCCAAGTCTCTAAAAAGAAAAAATAATAGCACAGAGCGATTTTTCCAAAACCTGTAACTTGCGATTTGAAAAGGATTTTTTCTGAAAAGAAATCAGATTAGGAGCCGCATTCGGTAAAAAGGTTTAACTTTTTGAATCGGATTGGCTAGAATCAGACCATGAGAATTATTTGATAGCTAAAAATGAAGGCAATCCCGCTCCTAACGATCTGCAGCGCCTGTGTTTTAGTTTCAGGCTGTGCTTCGGATTCGACCGACTACTACTTAAGAGACTCTTTTGGTTTCAAGGAAGTGTGTTTAGTCGACAACAAAAACGTGCCGCCTTCATTCTTTATTGCTTTGCGTCAGGCGATACAAGATAAAGGATTACAAGTCAGAACGGTTTCGAAGACAGAGCAGAGCTGCCCAGTCACCGTCTATTACGAAGCCAAATACAACTTGGCCTACCTGAAAGATGCTCGCCTTTTATTAACAACAGAAGGGCATCCGACCGACATCGTCAATCTTAGAAAAAACGTAGAGCCGGCAACCCTGGCAGACCCGGCTTCTGATTCAGAACCCAAAATCCGTGATATGGTTAACCGGCTCCTACCGAGAGGAACACCCTGGTAGGCATTCCTCGGTAAGAAGTATTAGTCGAGTACGACAGTCGCTTCAACTTCGATCAAGCCGC
>ENA-ORSB01002971-ORSB01002971.1-human-gut-metagenome-genome-assembly--contig:-NODE-2971-length-12529-cov-3.201299_pt1 | contig 12529 bp, 9 predicted proteins | sample MGYA00242180_ERZ509144 | MGnify/ENA primary metagenome ERZ509144 (study PRJEB26280, sample SAMEA2338661) | human gut metagenome | biome: human gut; feature: human-associated habitat; material: faeces...
ACCTGCAGCTTGGTTTAATGGCCCCTAGATTCCTCGAATACGTGCTGGTGCATGAGATGACCCACCTGTGGGAGAACGGCCACGGAGAGGGCTTTCAAAGGCGTATGAGCGCCTATCTGCCGCAATGGAGGCAGTTGCGCCGCGACATCACCCGGCAGGTGGTGCTGTAAGAGGCCGCTCGGGTTACTTGGCGTCCGCCGCGGAATCGCCAGCCGCGGAACCGTCCTCATCGGCGGCACTTCCAGCGTTTCGATACGACGGCCGTCCACTTCGGTGACGACCATGTCATAACCGTCATCGGACGACAGCACGTCGCCGACCTCGCCCATTTTGCCGGTGTGCGCCAGGAAATAGCCGGCAACCGTCTCGTACGGGCCGTCTTCCAGCTCGATGCCGGTCAAATCCGCGAAATCCTCGATCGTCATGCCCCCTTCGATGGTGGCCACGCCATTGACGAAAGCGGCGCGTTCTGTGCGTTCGCCGCCCTTTTCCTCCGGCAGGTCGTATTCGTCGCGGATGTCGCCGACCAATTCCTCGGTCATGTCTTCCAACGTGACGATGCCGTTAAGCATATCCGGGGCGTAAGTGGCGGAAATCGTCGTTCCGGTTGGAATGAATTTGTTGAAAATCAAACTGTCCGGCTGGTCTTTGTCTTCTATGCAGTAGACGATGGGTCCCCGTTCGATGGCGGTTTTTCCCCGGTCGTCTTCCACTTCGCCACGGGCTTCCACCCGGCGTACGTCCATCGGGAAATCCAGTTCTACCGTGTCGCCTTTCTTCCATTTTCGCAAGATTACGGCATAACCGTTTTCCACACGGAACTCCGCGTCCTTGCCGTTGACTTGTATGGTGTAGCCCTTTCCTTTTCCGGTGTAGTGATACAGGTCAGTCGGTACCGGACGGTCTTGTGCCCATCCCGGGATGCGGCATCGCAAGGCAAAGGTTTGCTTCTTTTCAGGATGTACGGTCATGCGGATTTTTCCGTCCCATGGATAATCCGTTGTCTGGCGGATTTCTATTTTATTTTGGGAAGTGGAGAGATGGGACGTACTTTGTATATATAGGTTGACGAAGACGTCCTTGCCTTGTGTGGCATACATGTAATTAGGAACGGAAGCCATGAAACGGGTGACATTGCCCGGACAGCAGGCACAACCGAACCAGGCCTGCCGTTCGTGCTGCCCCATGCTTTCCAAAGGATTGTCGTAGAAGAAGCGGTCGCCGCTAAGCGACACGCCCGAAATGACCCCATTGTAGAGAGCACGTTCCAATACATCCTCGTATCGGGAGTCGCCCGTGGCAAGGAACATGCGGTGGTTCCAGTACACGTTGGCGATGGAGGCGCAAGTTTCGCAATAGGCTGTATGGTTGTTCAATTCATAATCTGGGCCGAAGCCTTCGCCTTGGGCACGGGATCCGATACCGCCGGTGAGGTACAGTTTGCGTCCGGCCATGTTTTCCCAAATGCGCGTAAGGGCATGGAAATAAGCCGTGTCGCCGGTCAGTGCGGCCACGTCGGCCACACCGGAATACAGGTAACCGGCCCGCACGGCATGCCCCACTATTTCATCTTGTTCGAGAATGGGTTTGTGGTCCTGGCTGTATGCACTGGGGGCATGTCCGTCGGTGCATCGTCCCGTTTCTTCCACGAAATACCGGGCCGTGTGGAGGTATTCTTCTTTTCCGGTGACTTTGTACAGCTTGGCCAGAGCCATTTCCACGATGGGATGTCCTGAAGGCACATGTTTCTGCCCTTCGTCGGGACCGAATACCCGGCATACCAAATCGGCGTTTTTGATGGCCACGTCCAGCAGGGAACGTTTGCCAGTGGCGCGATAGTGGGCCACGGCAGCTTCGTAAAGATGTCCTGAATTGTAAAGTTCGTGGCTGTTGATTTTCTCCCAACGGTGTGTCCCCCACCAACCCGAAAGACGGGTACAGCGGTTGGTCACACAAGTAGTCAGGTAACCGTCGGATTCCTGTGCGGCGGCTATCAGTGCGATGACACTGTCCAGATAGGCATCCAGTCGTGCATCGTATTTTACGGCCAGAGAGTAAGACGCTCCTTCGATGATTTTATAAGGGTCGGTGTCGTCGAACGAAAAGTCGCCCCGGTGCTCGCCCTCTTTCAGTCCGCCTGCGATGGCGAAGTTGTCGAAACGGCCGTTCTTCTCGCACTCCCGGAAGGCCGAGGGAATGGACACCGTGCGGTTCGTCTCGATGCGCGGAGACCAGAACGCGTCCTGAATTCGTACTTGGGTAAACGGCACTTCCATGATTTGTGCCGTGTTTTGCCCGTGGGTGGCAATGGAAAAAGCAGCGGTGCAGAAAGTCCATGCGGTTCGTTTCAAGAATAAGATTTTGTTTCTCATGGGTTAATAATTCTATGGTTTCATGCTGCAAAGATAATTAGTTTTACTAACTTTGCCGTGAAATCAATATTTTTATTTTTTACCTACCATGAAGAAAAAATTGCTGACTGCTATTTTTGTATTTTCCTTGTGGGGAAATATGCAGGCGCAAGATGCGCCCCACGGTTATCCTTATTCTCCCGTACCTTTCACGTCCGTCAAGGTGACGGATTCCTTTTGGGGACAACGCTTGAAGGCGAGTCGTGAGGTTACGATTCCTTTGGCCTTCAGTAAATGTGAAGAGAGCGGCCGATATGAAAACTTTGTCAAAGCGGCTCATCCGAGCGAAAATTACAAGGTGGAAGGTCTTCCGTTCGACGATACGGACGTGTACAAGACGATAGAAGGCGCAAGCTACTTGCTGCAGACCTATCCGGACAAGAAGCTGAAATCGTATATCGACAGCGTGCTGGCCATTGTGGCGGCAGCACAGGAGCCAGACGGCTATTTGTACACGAGCCGCACGATGAATCCCAAACATCCGCACGCCTGGTCGGGAAGCCGACGTTGGGAAAAAGTGGAGGATTTGAGCCACGAGTTTTATAACCTCGGTCACATGGTGGAGGGTGCCATCGCGCATTACCAAGCCACGGGAAAACGGAACTTTCTGGATATTGCCATCCGTTATGCCGACTGCGTGTGTCGTGAAATCGGCCCGGGGGAAGGGCAACAGGTTCTTGTGCCCGGCCATCAGATAGCCGAAATGGCCTTGGCCAAACTCTATATCGTGACGGGCGACCGCAAGTATCTGGACGAGGCGAAGTTCTTCCTCGATCAACGTGGCCACACTTCTCGGCGCGATGCTTACAGCCAGGCGCACAAGCCCGTGGTGGAGCAGGATGAGGCCGTGGGACATGCCGTGCGGGCCACTTACATGTATGCCGGGATGGCCGATGTGGCAGCCCTCACGGGCGATACGGCTTACATCCATGCCATCGACCGGATTTGGGACAATATCGTGGGCAAGAAGTATTACATCACCGGCGGTATCGGGGCAACGGCCAACGGTGAGGCTTTCGGTGCGAATTATGAACTGCCCAACATGTCGGCTTATTGCGAGACGTGCGCGGCCATCGGCAACGTCTATGTCAACTACCGTTTGTTCCTCCTGCACGGGGAATCCAAGTATTACGACGTATTGGAGCGTTCCTTGTATAACGGGTTGATTTCGGGCGTTTCGTTGGACGGCGGCGGTTTCTTCTATCCCAATCCCTTGGAGAGCCGGGGGCAGCATCAGCGTCAGCCTTGGTTCGGTTGTGCCTGTTGTCCGTCCAATATTTGCCGTTTCATCCCTTCCTTGCCCGGTTATGTATATGCCGTGAAGGATAAGGACGTATATGTCAACCTGTTCATGTCCAACGAAGCCAACCTTGAGGTGGGCAAGAAGAGTGTCGTCTTGGAGCAGCAGACCCGTTATCCTTGGGATGGCGACGTGGCCGTGAGCGTGAAGAAGAACAAGGTCGGTGCGTTTGCCATGAAAATCCGCATCCCCGGTTGGGTGCGCGGACAAGTCGTACCGAGCGATTTGTACCGTTACAGCGACGGCAAGCGTCTGGGATACAGTGTGAAAGTGAACGGCCAACCGGTGGAAAGCGAATTGCAAGACGGTTATTTCACGATAGAACGCCGGTGGAAGAAGGGCGACAAAGTGGAAGTGCATTTCGATATGGAACCTCGCGTGGTGAAAGCACATGCCAAAGTGGAGGCCGACCGCGGGCGTGTGGCTGTGGAGCGCGGCCCGTTGGTGTACTGCGCTGAGTGGCCCGACAATGATTTCGACATTATGAGTGTGCTGGTGAACCGCCGTCCGCAGTTCGAGACGGTAGAGAAACCGGATATGCTTTGCGGCCTGACGGAAATCAAGACGGGGGCGCAGGTGTTGGGTTATGATGCCGAAGGCCGTCTGACGGCTTCGGATGTCGAACTGACGCTTATTCCTTATTATGCTTGGGCGCATCGTGGTTCCGGCAACATGATGGTATGGCTGCCGCAGGAGGGGAGCGCGACAAGCCCGTCCATGCCGGCTACGCTGGCCTCGGAGAGCCGTGTGGACGCTTCGCACAAGACTACGGCCTTGTCTGCCATTAACGACCGGTTGGTGCCGGTGGACGAAAACGACCGTTCCATGGCCTATTATCATTGGTGGCCGAAAAAGAACTCGACGGAGTGGATTACTTACGAGTTCCCGAAACCGTCCAAAGTGTCTTCCTCCACCGTATATTGGTTCGACGATGAGCCGTGGGGAGGTTGCCGCGTGCCTCAAAGTTGGAAACTGTATTACAAGGACGAACAAGGCGGTTGGACACCGGTGTCGGCAGCCGGCACGTACGGGACGAAAAAAGGCGTGCCCAACACGGTGGAATTCACGCCGGTGCAGACTACGGCCATGAAGCTGGAAGTCGTGTTGCCGAAAGACAATTCGGCCGGTGTTTTCGAGTGGGAAGTAGAGTGAGAAAATAACCCGATGAAGAAGACTGCTTGTCACGAAGCAGTCTTCTTCATCGGGCTTGTGTCGGTATTTATGGATTTTTGTGGATGTCTTTTCTGGGATACGTGCTGATTTTTGACTTTTTCTATTGTGTTTGTTCCTTGTCTTTTAGTCTTTTCACCTCTTTGTCAAAGTCGCTCTCCAACATGTCCATTTCTCGTTTGCGGTAAATTTCAAATTCTTTTTCAGCTTCTTCTATGGCTTGTTTATGTGAGACATTGCCTTTGCCTATCAGAACTTTTCGTTTATGGGCGATAATCTGATTGTCGAGTGCCTCTATCCAATCTTTCATTGTCATAGGATTCATTTCTAATGCTTGAAATTCAGCGAAGTCCAAGAAGCCGGAAACAAGCAGGTTCAAGCGTTGCAGTTCTATTTCCGACAAGTAATTTTTGGCAATCTTTACATCATCCCGGGTTACATAGTTCCCTTTGAAGTTGGTCATTCCTACAAAAGGTTTTTTATTGTCCACACGGTTGTAGATAATTACCTGATGGTTAACCCTCTTGGCGAACTAATAAGAATTTCTTATAAGTTCGATTTTCATCAAGCTCTCGGTCAGCATATATATTTCTTATATGCATGGAAATATTCTCCTGTGTGGTGCAATATATGTCTGCCAACTGATTTTGTGTCAGCCACAAATCCTCATCGGCAAAACGAACCGACACACGGGTTATTTCGTCATCGTCTTGGTAAAGTATTATTTTGTTTGCTTCTTTCATAGAATGTCCTTTTGTTGGCATACATGGCAATGTATGTGTAATGCGTGAAGATGATATTTTTATATCCGTTTCGTGAATGTACCGGGGAGCAGGGGCATGGCTCCTTTTTGCGTACATACGTAAGCCGAAACGTCCACTGCGAGGCGGTGTGCTTCGCGGACGGTTCCGCCGGAAAGGATAGCGGCCGTGAAGGCGGCTGTGAAGGAGTCGCCTGCGCCTACGGTGTCGGCCACTTCCACTTTCGGGGTGTCTCGGTAGGATGTCTCTTCCGGGGTGAATACGAAACTGCCTCGTGCGCCGCAGGTGAGAATCAAAGCCTTCAGCGTGTATCGCTTCAGCAGCGTCCTGCATCTTTCTTCCTGGCCCATGCCGGGCAAGGCGAACAGCCGTGTCACGATGTCGAGTTCTTCGTCGTTGATTTTAAGGATGTTGCACTTTTGCAGACTGGTGGAGATAATCTCCTGTGTATAGAAACCTTGCCGGAGGTTGATGTCGAATATCTTGTATTGTCCGTCCCCGTCCGGCATGGTGTCAAGAAACCGGTGGATGGTGGAGCGTGAGGCGGGATGCCGTTGGGCCAGCGAACCGAAACATATGGCTTGCGTCTGGCGGGCCAGTTCTGCCGTTTGCGGCGTGAAGGGAATATGGTCCCAAGCCACGTCTTCCCGGATGTTGTAGCAGGGGATGCCCTTTTCGTTCACTTCCACCTCTACGCTTCCTGTGGGGAAGTCCGTTCTCTCGATAAGTCCTTTCAGCGATTTGTCCCGTAAGTTCTCCAATAGCTCGCTCCCCGCCGTGTCCTTTCCCACGGCACTCACGACCCGGCTGTCTATACCGAATTGCGAGATGTGGTAGGCGAAATTGGCCGGTGCGCCTCCTATCTTCTTGCCTTCGGGCAGCATGTCCCACAAGGCTTCTCCCATGCCTGTTACGATGGATTGTTTCATGATGATGCGGTTTGATGGTTTGTTTCTTGTGTATGCCGACGGCGGCCCCAGTACGGTCCGGTGGCATGACGGTACAAATATACCACTTTTTATGCAGTGGCACGACATGGGCAAAGTGTCAAAATGTTAAATCCGGTTGTCCGAGAATCCGTTATTTCCGTCCGGGAGAGGGAGGGGGTGAAAATAACGGATTCTCGTGCGGCGGTTTTTTGTCGTTTTGTAACGAAAGAAGGTCTTGTACCGTTCTTTTGTCGGTCGTGCCGGAGGTTTGTGCGTACGGTTTTACGGTCGGGAAAGCGGCAAGCCTGTTTCGTTGTCATTCTGTTTTCTGTTTTTGGAGGTGTTTCCGTTTCAATTAGAGATGGAAAGGCGGTTTACGGCTTTTTTTTATTTCCGTTTCCAACGACTTATGAGGTGGTTGGCTTAGGACTTGCTTTCATTGTGCGCACAACGGAAAATCGCTTTCAGTCGAATGAATTTCCGTTCGGCTGAGATTGATTTGCATATATGCAGGTTTTATGCAGAGAAGAGAGGGCTTCTTTGCATATTTATGCGAAATGTTACTCTAAATTACGGGCTTTGAATCCCAATGAATGGCTAGAATCCGTATGGTTTACTTCCTTTTTGAAGGTTAACCGGAAGGATACGCTTTCAAAGTGTCGTTTGTATAAGTTTTACGGCCACCGTTTTGCATACGCAAAGGGTGGCCGCATGGGGATGAGAGGGACGGGAAACGTCAGTCCACGATCCGTTTTTGTGTTGTCCCGTCAGAATAGCGGATGATGTGAATGCCATTATTTCTTGAAAAAGTCTTCTTCGATGATTTGGGCGTACAATTCGTCATCCTCTTCCAGTTTTGAGTTTGCCCTGAAAGTAGACCAGACTTGCGAGACGGCTTCTTTTATGCTTTTATATTCAAAAGGCATGGTGTACCTGTATTGTTCTGCTTTCTTGAACCAAAAACAAACTTTCTCAAAAAAGGACGGCCATTGCTTTTGGTCGGCAAGTTCTTTCAGGCTTTTTTGGATATGCTCCGGGGAATTGATGGGGGTGTATGGCATGTCATCGTATGAGAGGACCGCCCTGTTGAAGTCTTTGACAGAATAAACCACTATGTGCCGTAATTCACCTCCTCCTTCCGCACTGCGTTGGGCAAACCAATGTCGTGCTTGTGCGGCAACTCGTTCGTCGAATATGAAAACAGACTCTCTGTTGATAGTCTTTTCTGCACTAAGCAACTCTTTTGTATGGAGTATTTTCCTTTCCATTTCGCTTTTAGAAAGGTTGTTGGCCTTTTCGTAACCCATTCTCAGTTCCACTAACAGCAAGCGTGGACTACTCTTTTTCTTGTTTTGACACGTACAAATACCGATAACGGCATCGACCGTATTGTTTGCGTGGCCATAGCAGGTTCTTCTTTCGTAATCATCCATGTCTAAACCAATGATATCGGGATTGAAATAGTCTGTGCCCGGATAATCACGGTTAGAAATCTCGTTGAGCGTGGAGGGACATCGGGCATAAAGGCTGTGTTCCCTGACAACGTGGTTATCATAAATCATTGGTTCCATAAGTCCTTATTCTGTCTAACGCAATGTTGAATGATTGGAATATCTCTCCGATTTCGTGATTTAAATTCTTATAAATATATTTGTGGGGAGTGTCTCCCGGAGACGCTAAGAAGAAGTTTGTATGGTCGAGAATTCCCTCTCTCTCGGAAATGGAACGGATGGCAGCCACCATGTCCGGATTGTGCGTGGCCATCATGATTTTAAGACCGATGGTTTTATGCAACAAGACTAACAGCCTGGCATATTCGACAATCCACTGAGGGTGGAGGTGGGCTTCCGGTTCGTCGATGAGTAACAATGTTTCAGGGGTAAGGTAGCCGTTCTCCAGTAATCTTTGGAGGTAGGAGAAAGTCTTGAATCCCGTAGCAGCTTTTGCAAGTTCGATGTTGATCATCCGGTCATTCGATACATACCGGAGTTCTTGTCCATCGAATAGATTATCTTCCGTCAGTATGGTTTCCCCGTTTAGAAGCAGTTTGATTCGTCGAAGTAATTTTTGAGTATCTGTTCCTCCTTCGAGGGGATTATCCATAGCCATTTTCTGCAATTCGTTCCAGAAAATATTGTCTGTTTCGCCTGCTGTAAGAGCTATGGGAGTATCGATGTAAATGGCTCGGTGGAGATTGAACAAGCTGGAAACTTGTCCGTTATGGAAGACTTCCACGTCGTCTTCTGTGATTTGGATTGCAGATGGGAATCTCCCTGTTTCTTTGTAGTCTTTGCGGATGAGTTCAAAGAACGCATCAGACGGCCGACTGTTTATGGCTTGATGGAGATTATAGGCCAAGCGGTTGGCCAACCGTTGATGTAGTTCATTATATTCTTCAATGGCTTGTGCCGGTTCTTTTTCTTCGGGACTGATGTCAAGGTATCTCAGGATACGTTCCCGGCGTGCATTAGACCTGTTATTTTCCAAAAATTCAGAAAGGTGTTCTGTGAAGATTTGAAGTGACTGTAAGAATATGTCATGTGCTTTTTCTATGCTGTTGTCTGAAGTAGGTTCTATTTGATGAAGTTGCTTGGTAGAGTTCCTGTAAATTAAAAAGTTTTTATTCGCAGATGATACATCATCGTATTTGATAGGACTATACAAGCCCATGTTCCGAGCAGCAAAATACATTCGGTCTATTAATGAACTCAAACTTTTGATGTAGTCTTTAAATAAATTTTGTTCGAAATTATATACTTCGTTTACTATGTAGTATAGCCATTTTGACAATGTACTTTTACCGCAACCGTTTTCTCCGGCCAGTACGGTAATACCCTCGATAGTGATTTCCGCCCTTTCTATGGCATGGAAATTTTGTAAGTTATATTTATATGTACTCATTTGCATTTGTGGAATATCATTTGGAGAAACATTTGCTAAGGTATGAAAAAGAAACTATTCGCAGAATAAAAGAACGGATAAATTATGTAAAAAGGTAGAATATATGGAAAAGCATGTTGCTTTCTTAGTATCAACCTGATAAAAAAGAATGGCATCCGAAGTATATCCAACCCGGATGCCATTTCTTTTTGAATGTGAATTCTTCTGTCTGTCTCCATCGTTCCCGTTTATTTCTGCGTCTGGTAAAATTGATTGATAGCAGATAGCATGGCAGACGCAAGGGCGAATCGCTTCGGCCTTTGGAGGGGGTTAAATAAGCGTTGTCGTGTGACAGACATCTTCCAAGCGTCATGTTCTGAAAGGTGCCGCATTCGTCCGTTATGTTGTGGACGAAATAAGCCGACCTTTGTGATAGAAAAGACGGTTCTTAGAATCTGAGTGGAATCATCGCCTAACCCTCGAAGCGAGATGCCGCAGTTTGAACAGGCAGGTTTTCTGACTTATTCCCGTATCAAAAACCTTCCCGACCTCGTGATGGATTTGAGGCAGTGGTATGAGTCTTTCTTTTGATACGCTTTCTGGAAATTACAGCAGCGGGACTGTCCGGGATTTCCACCCGATTCCCTTTTCATCCGGAATGCCGGTCGGCAGACAGGACACCTGTTACGGGACAAAGATAGTGTTTTTGTATGGGCTGGCCAAAGTTTTTCCTTTTTATTTGCTGAGTTTCAATATGCGTGTTTCGGATGTAATAATGTTCACCCGGTGGGTGACAAAAATCAGGGTCTTATCGCCATAATGGTTACAGATATTTTGCCATAGCCGTTTTTCAGTTGCGGTGTCGAGTGAGGAAGTGGCCTCGTCGAATAGTAAAATACCGCTCGGACGCAGTAAAGCGCGGGCGATGGCGATACGTTGTGACTGTCCTTCGCTTAATCCCGTACCTTGTTCGCCGCAACGGCTGTCCAAGCCTTCGGGGAGTTGGAATACGAAATCGGCACAGGCGTGGATGAGTGCGGTTTGCATTTCTTCATCTGTGGCGTACGGATTGCCGAGCAACAGGTTTTCCCGTATGGTACCGCTAAAGAGGGTATTTCCTTGGGGGACGTAGGTGAAGTTGGAGCGGGTACCTGCATGGCATTCGGATTGCCTGCCATGGTTGTCGTATAATATGATTTTTCCCGCTGTGGGATGGATTAAGGAAAGCATCAGGCGTATTAAAGTCGTTTTCCCTGCACCGGTTTCCCCTATCACGGCCGTATGGCTGCCCGGCGGGAAATCGTAGGTGAAATCTTGCAGTATGTGGCGGCTTCCCTTGTCGTATGCGTATGAGACTTGATGGAAGCGTATGCCGGAGGGCGAGCCTATCCGGATTTCTTCGGGATGTTTTTCCAAAGGAATCTCTTCTAATTGCATGAGACGTTCGCCGGCTGTAAAAGCGTTGACGAAAATAGGAATGAAACGGCTCATGTCTCGGAACGGGCCTTGTATTTGTCCTACGAGTTGGATAAAGGCTATCATCATGCCGTAGGTGATTGTCCCCTCGTGCAGTCGGGCGGCTCCCCACAGAAAGGCCACAAGGTAGCACCCCATGAATCCGGCGCTGAGGAAAGACGAGGAAATGGACGAAAAGCGGGTGCGCGTCTTGATTTGGTTGCGTAAGTCCTGTTGTATGTTATCTAACCGTTGTACCATAACGGACTGTTGTTCCAATGTCTGTACAACCATCTGGTGTTGTATCGTTTCTTGCAGTATGCTTTGGATACGGCTGTCCGTGTTCCTGATTTCGCGGGTCAGTTTGCGCATACGTTTCATATAGACCTTGCTCAATACCATGAAGAGCGGAATGATGGCTATGGTGAGACAAGCCAATGAAGCATCCATGGAATACAGGAATAAGAACGCACCTACCAACCGTATGCACACGGCGATAATGGAAGGAGCCGTCTCGGTGACGGCATTCACCACGTCGGTGACATCTCGCTCCAGCCTATTCAGAAGGTCTCCGCTGTGTCGTCGGTTCCGGTCTTTCCACTCGCTGTGGAGCAAACGGTCGAAATAGAACCGTTGCATGTGGTTTTGTGCCTTGACTCCCAAAATGGCCTTGATCCAGCGTGAAGCGAAATGGATACAGAGCTGTGACAACAGGATACCGATGAGTAGTGCGGCGGCTATGGATAAACTTCCGGGGGCTTTATAGGTCGCGATGTCGATGGTCCATTTGGTGGCAGCAATGAACATGAAATCCAACAATACGGTGGAACAGCCGAGCAGGGTGTTCAGTCCCGTTTGCAACCGGTGGTGCCGCAGGATATTCCACAGCCATTGGAGCAAACGTAGGGTGGAATAGGTTGACGTAGAGGAGCGAAAGGCGTTCAACATGATTCTTCCCTTGGGTCGGTGCCCCACATAAGCTTTTCACGCAAGGTGGAATAAAACGAATGGTTCTTGCGTTGCAATACCTTTATATTATAGGGAGCTCGGCGAAGGATGAGGCGCGTGGCTTCGGTGCAGGCTTCGCTGCGTCCGTCTATAGCCACGAGGAAATTATGGTTGCGGGATTCTACCGATAGCGTGAGTTCTACTTGGTCGCGGAGTGTGATGGGGCGTGCGTTCAGGCTGTGGGAGGCTACGGGCGTAATGCAGAATGTACCGGATTGGGGCACGATGATGGGGCCTCCTACGCTCAAGGCATAACCGGTGGAACCCGTGGGTGTGTTGATGATGAGGCCGTCAGCCTGATAAGTGGCTAGAAATTCACCATTCACTTCCACCCGGATGGAAATCATGGAGGAGTTGTCCCGTTTCAGGACAGCCACTTCGTTCAGGGCGTATGGGTATCCGGAGAGTTCCGGACCTTCGTATTTCACTTCGATGACGCTACGCTCATCAATTTTGTATGTGTGGTTGTAGATGTCGTCGATACATTCTTTGATTTCTTCCGGAGATGGAAGTTGTTTCACAAATTTAAAACTCATCTTAACTTTCTCCTTTATCTCTGTTCATTTTCTGTGGATATTGTACAGAAAGTATCCTATCAATGTTTGATTATAATAC
>ENA-ORSB01002972-ORSB01002972.1-human-gut-metagenome-genome-assembly--contig:-NODE-2972-length-12525-cov-2.553248_pt1 | contig 12525 bp, 6 predicted proteins | sample MGYA00242180_ERZ509144 | MGnify/ENA primary metagenome ERZ509144 (study PRJEB26280, sample SAMEA2338661) | human gut metagenome | biome: human gut; feature: human-associated habitat; material: faeces...
GCGTCATGGCCATTATTCGATACAGGGAGCGGCTCGGCGGATTTTACAGCGTGGATCAGTTGGCCGAGGTTCCGCAGGTCACGGAGTCCAATTTCGAGCGGATCGTGAAACAAATTTATTGCGATAGTTTCAAAATTCGAAAAATTGATATTAACTTTGCACCTCCGAGTACGCTCAAGGGGCATCCTTATTTGCCGCCCGCCGTATTCAGGAAGTTATTTAGTAAAAGACAATTGAAAGGAGGTTGGAGTACCGTCGAAGAGTTGGTTGAAGAGCACATATTAACCCCGCGTGAGGCCGAGCGATTGGCCCCGTATCTTCGGTTTACGGTACGAGAAGCCTCGAAAGACATACCGAACGGGGAGTCGGCGACGTCCGGATGGAGTCCCGCCCCGATACAAGACACGATCCATTGGAAAATAGAGTAAAAAACAATAAAAAAAGCAACGAATTATGATTATCATGCCGGTAAAAGAGGGCGAGAACATCGAGAAGGCCCTCAAGAAATTCAAACGTAAATACGAGCGTACGGGTGTTCTGAAGGAGCTTCGCCGCCGCCAGTATTTCACCAAACCTTCGGTTGCGAAGCGTATCGCTATGCAGCATGCCATTTATGTAGAGAAGCTGCACCGCGACGAGGAATAGGAAGATTTTTCCATATCTTAATCCTGATAATAGACAAGAATTTTTTATCTTGTCTATTATTTTTTTGTTGTTTTACAGCGGGTTGCTCGCTGTTTCTCCTGTAAAACTAAATTTTTTAGTTTTAAAACTATAAAAAATAGTTGTATGTGAAATTTTTTTAGTTATCTTTGTTGCAGAAGATTTTTATGCAGGAGCCGGCAATGCGGAGCTGTGCTGCCGTTTGTGCAGGTCCTGTTTCGTTCGACTTTAACCGACATCGACTATGGAAAAGCTGACACCCAGAGAAGAGGAGCTGATGCGTTGTTTCTGGACGCGGGGCCCGTTGTTCGTGCGCGAGCTGGTTGCGCTCTGGCCCGAACCGAAACCTCATTTCAATACGTTATCGACGATGGTGCGTGGCCTCGAGGCGAAAGGGTACGTCGGACACAAGGCCTATGGCGGCACCTACCAGTATTATCCGCTCGTCAGCGAGGAGGAGTTCAGCCGCAAGACGCTGAAGGGCGTGGTGAGCAAGTATTTCGACAATTCCTACCTCGGGGTGGTTTCGTCGCTCGTACGGGAGGAGAAAATCTCCGTGGACGATCTGCGCGAGCTGATCCGGCAAATCGAAAGTCAAACCGAAAAACGATAGTCCTATGCCGACCTTTCTGCTTTACAGTCTGAAGGCTGCGGGATGCCTGGCGGTTTTTTACCTGTTTTACAAGTTGTTGTTGAGCCGCGATACGCTGCATCGGATGAACAGGGTGTTGTTGTGCGGAGTGTTGCTGCTGTCGTTTTTGCTGCCTTTGTGCGTAATTACCGTCGAGAAGGAGTTGCCCGGGGTATCCACCGCTGGGATCGACGTGATTCCGGAAAGTTATTTCCGGCGGGACATGGTATTCGAAAACCGAATCCCCGACGATACCCGGGACCTGATGATAATAGAGGAGCCGGAGCCTGCTCCCGAACCGTTCGACTGGGGCGTTTTGCTCGGAATCATCTATTTTGCAGGGATGTTTGCGACGTTGGGATGGACCGTATGCAACATCGTATGGGTTGTGCGAATGACGCGCCGCGGCCGGCGCATACCGCTCGGAAACGGGAGCGTATTGGTGTTGTCGAACCGGATTCGAGCTCCGTTCAGTTGGATGAAATATGTGGTGATGTCCGAGGAGGATTATGCCTGCGGCGGAGGAACGATCCTCGTGCATGAACAGGCGCATCAGCGGTTGGGCCATTCGTGGGACCTGCTGCTGGTCGATTTGCTGGGGTGTTTGCAGTGGTTCAACCCCGCGATGTGGCTGTTGCGTGTGGAACTGCGTGCCGTGCACGAGTACGAGGCTGACGAGCAGGTGCTTCGCTGCGGGGTCGATGCGAAAGATTATCAGATGCTGTTGATAAAAAAGGCCGTTGGCGGGAGGTGGTACTCAATTGCCAACAGCCTTAATCATAGTAACCTTAAAAACCGAATTACCATGATGTTGCGTAAACGATCATCGAGGTGGGCCAGGGCCAAGGCGCTCTATGTCCTGCCGCTTGCGTGCCTGGCGCTCGGCGCTTTCGCACAGACCTCCTATGTTCTTCCGGAGGACAAAACTACGAAAAATTCCGGAAACGGTGAAATGCCTCTTCCTGCTGGTGCGGACGACCGTATGGTCGGTACACCGGAAGGGGGAATGCCACCGGTCGAAGGCTCCATGGCCGAATTGCTGGCTAATCTCGAGCGTACCGCTCTTGAAAAGCAAACGGCAGAATCGGGGGCGCACACCTTTACCGGACGCGTATTTGGCCGGGACGATAAGCCTTGGGCCGGTTATGAGTTTATTTGCAGCGGCGGCCGGCGGGTTGTGACCGACGCGGAGGGCCGCTTTACGATCGTTTCGGAGAAGCCGATCGTTTGTTACCTTGTCGGAGGGGAGACGGATCGGAAAGTAAAATCAGTCGGTAGCCGCTTCGGAATTCCGATGGAAACGGACATTGCCTTGGAATTTCATTTGAAAGAGTCGCTTGCTCTGACCCATCTGCCCGTATCCGATGAGCCGGTAGTGTATGCGGTTTATGGCGATCCGGCAGATTTCCGTTTCGATCCGAAACATCCGCCTCTGATAATGGACGGGGGCGAGGAATTGTCGGCTGAAACGCTGGATACCTATTTGGGGTTGCCGGAACAGAAGATGATTGGTGCATGGATGGTCAAAGGGCCGGAGGCAGTGGAGGGATACGGTACACGGGCAGCAAACGGAGTGTTGTCGATCGGGGTTCAGATTTATCCTTATACGCAGTCTTGGAAACCGGCCGATCCATCGCTGTGGGATCCGGAGGATTTGGAGCTTTACCTGGTGTGGGAAGGGGATGAGTTGCCAGAACAGTTTGTCGCCCGCCGCGATGCGTACATGAAAGAGGAGTTTGCCAAGTTGCTGACTGCTGATGCGGGGAAACTCGAACGACTCGGGTATAAATCGGTCGATGGTGCGGAAGAGTGGGTGACTGTCGAGGTGAGCGACGGGGCTGCCCTCATTCCTTTCTGGATTGATCTGTCGGACGAGGGCTTGTATCTGCTCGACGGTGAGGAGATCGATTACAGACAGTTGGGCGCGATGTCACCGTCGAGTATCGCCACGGCGACCCGAATGACCTCCGGCGAGGCACGCAGACGCTACGGCGATCGGGGTCGTTACGGTGCGATCGTCTATACGAGTAGTCCGGAGTCGGAACGTGTGACAATCGAAGAGAAACAGAAGCCTTCCGATTTGTATCACTATATTACGGGCGATTTTGAACCGACGGGTGTGCCCGATACTTACCGGGTGCGGCGGATCGAGTTGAGCCATTCGATGCCGTTCGAATTCCGGCCATTGGTACTGTGGAATGGCAAGGTGTCGAATATCTATCTTTTTACTACTCCCGGTATCGTTCACGAGATAGAAACCGTTCGGATCGTAACCGAGCCGGACGAAGCGACGGTCGCCAGATATGGCGTATCGGCCCGGAACGGGGTGATCGAGGTCGTTTCTAAAACGGCTTCGCGTGAGGATGATTTCGAGGTGACCGTTTATGATAAATACAACAATCCGATGCGTTATCTGAAGGGTAGTTTCCGATCGGTGGATGGTAAAAATACCTATAAGGTGAGCGGATTGAAATTGCGGAACGTGCAGGGAGTACGTCCCGGAATGTTGCCGTTGGTAGCTGTGGACGGGCGTGTGTGTTCCATCACCGATCTGGAGAAGATTCCTGCCCGCAAGATCGAAACCATACAGATTTTCTCTTGGGAGGATGTACTTCGTAACCCGGCATTAGTCGAGCGTTACGGGGATGCCGCCCGTGTCGGAGCGATTCTTGTAACGACTCGCGATGCTGCGAAACTGGCCGAAAAAGAGGCCCGGAAGTCCGGTGCGGGTGAATCTGTCGTCGCATCCGTACCGGAGGGACTGTCGTCCGGTATGGTTCAGACCGGTAATACTTCGGTGGACGGGCAGGGCAAGGTGTGGATTTCCGAAGTTGCTGCACCGAACGATTCGTTCGTGGTTTCCGGTCACGATTTGAGTTCGATGCTCTTCCTGCTCGATGGCAGAAGGGTCGCAGTTGCCGAGGTAAAGGCTTTGAATGAAGCGGAAATCGAATCGATGTCGGTCTTGAAGGACGAATGGGCTGTCGGACGTTACGGCGAGGCGGCGGCGGATGGCGTGGTTTATGTGACGACGACCGCAGGTGCCCGGCAGTTCGACCGTCTGGAGTGTAGTTTCGAGCGTGGAAACTCTTTCCAGGAAGGTCCCGGTCTTTATCGGATCAAGGATACGGGAAACGGATTTACGATCCGTCCGCTCAATGGAGCCCGACCGCTTGTGTTGATCAACGGCCGGCAGGTCGATGATGACTATTTGAAGTCGATCGATGCGGGGAAGGTTCTGTGGGTTCGGATTCTGCAACCCGGGTTCGAATTGCTGGACCGTTATGGCGAGCGGGCGCGGGACGGTGTGATCGAGTTTACGACGAATGAATCCGGAGAACGTACGACTTTGGCGGTTTATTCGTCGAATGCGTCGGGCAAAACGCCTAATAAGATGACAGTTGTCAGGGAGCCTTCCGGCGCCTCCTCGGGGCGCACTTCTGTGTCAAAGTCGATTTCCGTGTCTAAATCGATTGCCACGTCGGCGCAGCCTTTGGAGGAAACCGTTACGTTGACCTATACGACCGGAGCGGATTCGGATTCGGTTTCGGTTTCAGTTGTTGATAACGGTCGTTCTCTGAAGCAGGTCGGTTTAATAGTATTGGATGGCGAGGAAATTTCTGCCGATCGCCTTTCGCAACTGGATCCCTCCCGAATCGACGCGATGACGGTATTGAAAGGAGAGCAGGGGGTCGAACGTTATGGCGAGAAGGGAGCGGAAGGGGTGATCGAGATCACGACGAAAAAGTCGGAGGAACGAAAGTTCAAACGCATCGGTTGCGCATTTATAAATGGAAGTTCTTATAGGATAGGGCCGGGACTTTGGCGGATCAAAGATACGGGATTTGGGTTCTCTATTAGCCCTCAAGACGGTACGCGTCCATTGGTGATGGTTGACGGGGAATTGGTCGATCTCTCTTACTTGGATGACATCGATGCCGATGCTGTGGCGACTGTCCAAATTGTTCAACCGAGTGCGGAGTTGGTTGAACAATACGGAGAGCAGGGGTATGACGGTATGATCCGGTTCGTAACAAAGGAAGGCCGGAAGAAGACGAAAAAAATCGAAGCGCAGCGCCGTAAAGCGGCACACGCTGACAATGAATAGAAAAACTCCTATCAATAAGCGTTAATATCCTGAAAGGGAAACATCCTGCAGTAATAACGTCTGCAGGATGTTTTTTTATAAAAATAGGAGCGTCCGTTCAAGGGGACGCTCCTATTTTTTATCTCTGGTCGTGGCGGACGGAGTCTTTTCATGCCATACGAAAAGAACATTCGTTCGGAGGGTGAATCCTTTAGTGAATCCGTCCTTCTTTGGCCTCGATGCACTCGGTTGCATGAGGCACTTTCATCAGCCGCTCCTTGGGGATGAGCTTGCCGGTCGTCTTGCAGATGCCGTAGGTCTTATTTTCGATGCGCACGAGGGCCATCTCCAGGTTCCGTATGAATTTCATCTGGTGTGCCGCCAGACGTCCGCTCTCCTCTTTCGAGAGGGTCGCTGCGCCCTCTTCGAGGACTTTGAACGTCGGGGAGGTATCCTCCGTGTCGTTATCGGCCGTGTGGGTGATAGTGGCGCGCAGCAGCTCATAGTCCGCGCGCGCATTCTCAAGCTTTTTCAGGATGAGCTGCTTGAACTCCTCGAGTTCGGCGTCGCTGTATCTGGTTCTTTCGTCTGCCATAGTCGTCTTCTCCTTGTTGGTTTTATGTAAAATTAAACAATTTTTCCGTAAACACCAAATTTTATATCGTTATATACGATATCGTCCGGACGCACCCTTTATATCGTTCTCAGCAAGACGCATTTGCCGTTCCCGAAGCGGTTTTGCCGCCTTCGTCCGCCCGTCAGATGCGTGTTACGGCGATCCGGATCGGCTCGTCGTCGACATCCGAATCCACGACCACGCCTCCCTCGGGCTGTGCGGCCGCCTTCACCTCGACGGCGAGCGTCTGCGATGCGATATATCCGGCATATTTGGCGATCGCGCCGGCCACGAACTCCTTCTGTTCGATCTCGACGCGGATCTTGTCCGTCACCTCGAATCCCGAGTCCTTACGGATATTTTGGATGCGGTTTATCAACTCGCGTGCCACGCCTTCCGCCCGGAGCTCTTCCGTCAGCGTAATGTCCAGCGCTACGGTAAGTTTGCCTTCCGATGCCACCAGCCATCCCGGCATGTCCTCCGAGGTGATCTCGAAATCGGCCGGGGTTACGGTGATTTTTTCAGCCCCCAGGTCGAGTACGGTCTGGGCTGCGGCTTCGATCTGGGCGATACGCTCCTGCGAGAACTCCGCGGTCATGGCGGCGATCTGCTTCATGTATTTGCCGTAGCGCGGGCCCAGCGTCTTGAAGTTGGGCTTGATGCGCTTGGTGATGATGCCCGTAGTGTCTTCGATCAGTTCGACCTCTTTGACGTTCACCTCGTTCATGATGAGGTTCTTTACGGCCGAGATATGCTGTGCCATGGCCGGGTCGAGCACCGGGATGAGGATTTTGGTGAGCGGCTGGCGCACCTTGATCGACACTTTGCGGCGCAGGGCGAGCACCATTGACGATACGCGCTGTGCCAGGGACATCATCTCTTCCAGGTCGGTGTCGATCAGCTTTTCGTCGGCCTTCGGAAAAGTCGAGAGGTGTACCGACTCGTCCGCGTGGCGGCCGCTGACGGCATTCAGGTCGCGGAAGATACGGTCGGTGATGAAAGGTGCGAACGGTGCCGCGAGCATCGAAACGGTCTCCAGGCAGGTGTAGAGCGTCTGGTAGGCCGCCAGTTTGTCGTCGTTCATACCGCCGCCCCAGAAACGCTTGCGGTTCAGGCGCACGTACCAGTTCGAGAGGTTTTCTCCCACGAACTCCTGGATGGCGCGTGCCGCCGGGGTCGGGTCGTAATCCTCGAGCGAGCGGGTTACTTCCTTGACGAGCGTATTGAGCAACGAAATGATCCAGCGGTCGATCTCCGGGCGCTTTTCGACGGGAACTTCCGGCTCCTTGCCCGTAAATCCGTCCACATTGGCGTAGAGCGCGAAGAACGAGTAGGTGTTATAGAGCGTCCCGAAGAACTTGCGGCGTACTTCGTCCACGCCGTCCCGGTCGAATTTGAGGTTGTCCCACGGCTGCGAGTTGGAGATCATATACCAACGCGTCGCGTCGGCGCCGTAGGTCGAAAGTATTTCGAAGGGATCCACGGCATTACCCAGACGTTTGGACATCTTGTTGCCGTTCTTGTCAAGCACCAGGCCGTTCGAAATGATGTTCTTGAAAGCTACCGAGTCGAAGAGCATCGTGGCGATGGCATGCAGCGTGAAGAACCATCCGCGCGTCTGATCGACGCCTTCGGCGATGAAATCGGCCGGATAGACGCTCTTGAAGTAGTCGCCGCCGTGCTCGAAGGGGTAGTGTAGCTGGGCATAAGGCATGGCGCCCGAGTCGAACCACACGTCGATCAGATCCGGTTCGCGCCGCATCGGTTCGCCTTTGGACGAAACCAGCACGATATTGTCCACGTAAGGACGGTGCAGGTCGATCCGGTCGGTCGAGTAGTTCTCTTTGGAGAGGTCGCACGGCTTGAAGTTCTTGTAGGGATTCTCCTTCATCAGACTTGCCGCGACGGATTTTTCGATTTCGGCGACGAGCTCTTCGACCGAGCCGATGCACTTCATTTCCGAGTAATCCTCCGTAGCCCAGATCGGCAGCGGCGTGCCCCAGAAGCGCGAGCGCGAGAGGTTCCAGTCCACCAGACCTTCGAGCCACTTGCCGAAGCGTCCCGTTCCGGTCGATTCCGGCTTCCAGCGGATCGTCTTGTTGAGTTCGATCATCCGGTCGCGCAGCGCCGTAGTTCGGATGAACCAGGAGTCGAGCGGGTAGTAGAGCACCGGTTTGTCCGTACGCCAGCAGTGGGGGTAGGAGTGGGTATGCTTTTCGATCTTGAATGCCTTGTTCTGGGCTTTCAGCATCACGGCCAGGTCGATGTCGAGCGTTGTCTCGACATCGCAGGCGATCTCCGGGTCGTAGGCGTTCTTGACGTAGCGGCCCGCATACTCCTTGTATTTTTCGACGTCGATGTTGTTTTTTACGAATTCCGGGTCGAGGTCTTCGAGTACGAAGAACTTGCCCTGCTTGTCGACCATCGGCTGGTTTTTGCCGGCTTTGTCGACCATGAACAGCGGGGCGATGCCTGCGGCCTTGGCCACACGGTCGTCGTCGGCGCCGAACGTCGGTGCGATGTGCACGATGCCCGTACCGTCCGATGTGGTCACGTAGTCGCCCACGATCACGCGGAACGCGTCGCCCGTCGGCTTTACCCAGGGGATCAGCTGCTCGTAACGGATCCCCTCCAGTTCGGGCCCCATCCAGCTTTCGCCCGTGATCTGGTAGCTTCCCTCAATCTTCTTGGTGAAGTACGATGCGACGAGGTCCTTGGCGAGGATGACCGTCTGGGGTTCGTCGGTATAGGGGTTGCGGCATTTGACCTTCACGTATTCGATCGCGGGGCCTACGGCCAGCGCGGTGTTCGAAGGCAAGGTCCACGGCGTGGTCGTCCACGCCAGGAAATAGAGCGGCCCTTCGGCGTCGCCGAAGAGCTTTTCGCTTTTCGCGTCGCGGATGATCCTGAACTGCGCCGTGCACGTCGTGTCCTTCACGTCGCGGTAGCAGCCCGGCTGGTTCAGCTCGTGCGTCGAAAGCCCCGTGCCCGCAGCCGGCGAGTAGGGCTGGATCGTATAGCCCTTATAGAGCAGCCCCTTGTCGAAAAGCTGTTTGAGCAGCCACCACAGGGTCTCGATGTATTTGTTGTCGTAGGTGATGTACGGATCGTCCATGTTGACCCAGTACCCCATCTTGCGGGTCAGGTCTTCCCATGCCCCCGTGAACTCCATGACGGCCTCGCGGCAGGTGCGGTTGTACTCCTCGATCGAAATCTTCCTGCCGATGTCTTCCTTGGTGATGCCGAGCTTCTTTTCGACGCCCAGCTCCACGGGAAGCCCGTGCGTGTCCCAGCCCGCCTTGCGGTGCACGAGATACCCTTGCTGTGTCTTGTAGCGGCAAAAGACGTCCTTGATCGTGCGGGCCATGACATGGTGGATGCCGGGCATCCCGTTGGCCGACGGGGGGCCTTCGTAGAATACGAACGCGGGGTGCCCCTCGCGCGTGGTGATGCTCTTGTGGAATGTGTCGCGGGCGTCCCATTCGCCGAGCACGTCGGCGGCTATGCCTGCCAGGTCGAGGCCTTTATACTCATTGAATTTCATGGTATATGTGTTTTTTATTTCGTTCGGGGTCGTACGCCGGCATGGCCGGAAGTGCCGGAAAGATTCCTCTTTTTCCGACAACTTGCAAAGATATAAAAAAGATTTGAAAAGCACGCAAAATTGCGCCCATTCCGTCCGTGGCGGCATCTGCCCGGCGCGGGCTATTCCCCGGCCGGGATTTCGACCCAGAAGCACGACCCCGCGCCGACGGCGGAATCGACGCCGATACGGCCGCCGAGCTGTTCGGCGATGTTCTTGCAGATCGGCAGCCCGAGCCCTGTGCCCTGCGTGAAGGGGTCGACCTTGTAGTACCGGTCGAAAATCTTGGCGCGTTCCTCCTCGGGGATGCCGATGCCCGTATCGCGGACGTAGAACCGTACCCATCCCGGGCGTTGCGAGAACCCGATCGTTATCGAACCTTTTGTCGTGAATTTCACGGCATTGCGCATGAAGTTGCCGAGTATCTGGTGCAGCCCCTGCCTGTAACCCTCGAGCGGGAGCCGGGGCAGGCTGTCTTCCAGCCGCAGGACGACCCCTTCGGCGACTTGCAGGCGGAATGTCTCGGCCACCTCGCGGCATAAATCGCGGGCGTCGAATTCCGTGCGGACGATCTCTATGCGTCCCGATTCGATCCGGGCCAGGTCGAGTACGTCGGAGATGATTTGCAGCAACAGGGTGTTATTCACCAGGATCAGGTCGGCGAACTCTTTGCGCTGGTCGGGGTCGGCCTCCGTAGCCATCAGTTCCGAAAAGCCTACGATCGCGTTGAGCGGCGTGCGGATTTCGTGGCTCATGTTGGCCAGGAAGGCCGATTTGAGGCGGTTCGACTCCTCGGCGCGCTCCTTGGCGGCGATCAGCTCCTGTTCGGTCTGCTTGAGTGCCGTGATGTCGTAATTGATCCCCAGCATGTCGATGATCTGTTCCCCGGGGCGGTAGTCCCGGCAGATGAGGTGGGTCTTGATCCAGGTTTTCCGGCCGTCGTCGTGCAGCACGCGGCAGATGGCCGTTGCCGACTGCACTTCACCCGCAGAGAAGCGCGCCAGCAGATCGAGCAGGATTTTGCGGTCTTCGGGGTGGATGTGGCGGTATTTGCCGATCACGTCGACGATCTGCGCCGAGTCGGCCTCCCCGTAGTTGCGCAGCCATACGTTTTGCGCATAGCCCTCTTTATTGTAGAGGTTGTAGTTGGCATATCCTACCTGGGCATATTCGGAGATGATGCGGAACAGGGCTTCGAACTCCGAAACTCGGTTCTGGATCTGCCGCAACTCGGTGTTGTCGATATTGATGAGCAGGTAGTGGGTGAGTTCGCCCCGGTCGTCGTACAGGCAGCGTATGCGCCCCGTCCAGTCGAAATGCCCCGGGCGCATGCTTTCGTAGTAGCCGCCGAGTTTTCCGAATTCGTAACGGGCGGTGAAATCCGCACTTTCGCCGTGCCGGATGCGGATTTTCGTCTCCTCCGGGAAGGTGGGGGTGTCGTACAGGGTGAGCCCGCGAATTTTGCCAGGATCTTTCACCCCGAACATCTCCAGGTCGCAGGTGTTGATGTCGATGAGCCGTCCCCGGTCGTTGTAGATCTCGATGCCGACGGGGGCGTTCTGGATGATGTTGCGCAGCAGTTTTTCCTGCTCGTCCAGTGCCTTGTGTGCCGTTATGGCGTCAGTGATGTCGAGGATCAGGATCACAATCTCGCTTCCGTCGTTGGGCGTATTGTACAGGAAACTGCGGCAATGGCGCCTGGTTTTTTTCGCGAACCATTCGTCGGTCTTGTAATTGCCGAGGCGGATGTGCGCGAGTTTGTCGATATGGGCATCGACGGGGTGCCCGGTCTCGCGTGCCGTCTTGCCTATATATGCGTCCGGTTCTATCCCCACGATTTGCTGCGCCGCGCGGTTGACCGAGAGAAAAAGGTAGTCGATGGCGCGTCCGTCGCTGTCGTAAAGCAGCCGGATGCGGAAATATCCGATCGGCAGGTGGTCGAGCAGCACGTCCATGTGCTTGTTCTCCTTCACGACCGTGTGGTAGTTGTTTTCGAGCGTCAGGATTTCTGCTTCGCGCCGGTCGTGCACGGGGACGCGCTGCATGTAGCCGAAAAGGTGCGTACCCGTTGCGGGGTCGGTCTGCCGTCCGACGAGCTGGGCGTGGAGCCAGACTTCGCCCTCGGGAAGTTCGATCGGGAACGTCCTGTCGAATTTGCTGTCGACCTTGAGCGCCATGAATTCGTTGTGGATCGGCATCCGGTAGTCTTCGCGAATCAGGTGTGTCAGTTGCCCGATCCGGACTTTGTCGCCGTCGAGCCCCAGCAGCTTGGCGATATATTCGGAGACATGCAGTTCGCCGGCCTGGAAATCCGCTTTCCACCAACCCATGTGGGCGGCGTCCAGCATGAGCATCAGGGATTGGAAATTAGGGGTGTCGGGTGTGAACATGGTGCAATGGGATGTCTGGGGATATTTAGAGCGGGCGGATGATACGTGCAGGGTTGCCTGCTGCGACCGAATCCGCGGGGATATCTCGTGTGACGACCGACCCGGCCCCGACGACCGACCTGTCACCGATCGTGACGCCCGGGCATACGATCACCCCGCCGCCCAGCCAGCAATGGTCGCCGATGACGATGGGTTTGCCTGCTTCGAGGGCCGTCCCGCGTGTCGCGGCGTCGAACGGATGGTGCGCCGTGAGCAGCTGCACTTTGGGGCCTATGAGCGTCCCGCAGCCGATGCGTATCGGTGCCAGGTCGAGGAAAACGCAGTCGAAATTGACGAAGGAACCTTCGCCCATGTGGATGTTGTAGCCGTAGTCGCAGTGGAAAGGTTCGCGGATGAACCCGCGGACGTTGGGGCACAATTCCCCGAGCGTGGTGCGGTAGTCGTCGCCGTGGCCGCAGCATTCGACGTTGAGGCGATGCATCAGGTGCGTGGCACGGTCGCGGTCGGCCGTCAGCTCCGCGTCATGCGGGTCGAACCATTCGCCCCCCAGCATCT
>ENA-ORSB01002973-ORSB01002973.1-human-gut-metagenome-genome-assembly--contig:-NODE-2973-length-12517-cov-4.886936_pt1 | contig 12517 bp, 9 predicted proteins | sample MGYA00242180_ERZ509144 | MGnify/ENA primary metagenome ERZ509144 (study PRJEB26280, sample SAMEA2338661) | human gut metagenome | biome: human gut; feature: human-associated habitat; material: faeces...
TCTTTGCTCAACAGCTTGGTTGTGTTGTCTTCGCGGTTTTCAGCAAGAGTAGTATTCAAGCTTACACCACCATCAGGAGAAGCGTATGCAGAAACTTCGATGTTGCTGATCTTCTTGTTAGCAGCTTCGTTAACGTTAGCTACTTCTTTGTTGAATTCTTTAGCAGTCTTCAATTCGCTGGAACGAATGTTAGCTTGTTGGATCAAGAACATGATGTTGGCATCGTGTTTTTCTTTGATGATACGTTGGAAAGCGTCTTCGCCCAATGCAGGGTTAGCGTTACCTAATGTATTGTTTACTAATTCAGAAGTAGAGATTACACCATCAGCTATTTTCACAGCAGGAATAGTCACCACTTTCTTTCCGATAGTAGCTTTGAATTCCAGATACAATTCTGACTTAGCCATTTCAGGAACATAGTCAAAAGAAGTTTTCATTGTGTAGCTACCGCCCATCTTGTAAGAGATAGTCTGGTCGTTACCTTCCACTTTTTCACCTTGGAAAGTAGCTGGTTGGCCTTTAGCTTCGCCGCCATTCCATTTCAAAACCGGAGTAACTTCTACAACCGCTTTTTTGTTGAAATACTTTTCAGGAAATTTACCATTGATGGTCGCAGGAACTTTACCACCTACTGCCTCCAGCACTTGCGGAGTAACAGTGAAGTAATCAGCTGATAATTCACCCATTTTTTTGCTGCAAGAAGAGAATAATGCAACAACCATTGCCATGAGTAAAGGCAAGTACAACTTCTTAGTCATTTTAGGTATAAATTAAATGTTTGTAATTGAAATATCGTCGTATTCACATACACCTTTCTGTCTAGTACAGAAAAAGTAACGCAAAGATATTAATTCTTAATATAAATATAAGGATAAGGGGTTGATTTTATCATAATTTAATGAAATTAGCGCTCTTTTTCTTTCCGGTACTTGATATTTCGGGGATGATGTTCAATGATCTCACTGCGAAGCATATTACGGTCGATATGCGTGTAGATTTCGGTTGTAGCAATAGACTCATGTCCGAGCATGCATTGAATAGCCCGCAAATTGGCTCCGCCTTCCAGTAAATGAGTGGCAAAAGAGTGGCGGAAAGTGTGCGGGCTGATATTTTTGATGATACCTGCCGTTTGTGCTAATTCTTTAATCATGTGGAAGATCATTATTCGTGAAAGTCCTTTGCCTCTCCGCTGGCTGACAAATACAAAATCTTCATATTCTTTTTTTACTTCGATCCGGTTACGGTCGGTGAAGTAGAGTTTTATCTCGTTAATGGCACGGGGGGAAATGGGTACAAGTCGTTGTTTACTGCCTTTTCCTTCCACTTTGATGAAGCCCTCGTCGAAATAAAGATCGGACAGCTTGAGGTTGACAAGTTCTGATACGCGAAGTCCGCAGCTATATAAGGTCTCTAATATAGCCCTGTTTCGTTGCCCTTCGGCCTTACTGCGGTCGACGGCAGAGATAATCCGGTCGATTTCTTCCACCGTCAGCACCTCAGGGAGTTTGAAGCCTATTTTGGGCCCTTCCAGCAATTCGCTGGGATCAGCCTCCAAATAATCAGCCATAAGCAGGAAACGGAAGAATGATTTGATCCCTGACAGGATACGGGCCTGCGAACGGGGATGGATACCAATATCATGTAGTCCGGCTGTAAAACGTTGGAGATCAGACAGGCACACTTCCAGAACGTTGATGCCCTCCAAGGTCAGGAAACTCATCAATTTGTCCAGGTCTGTAAGATAGGCTTCCAGCGTGTTGGGAGATAAAGACTTTTCCAGTTTGAGATACTGCTGATACTTTCTGATTATCAGTTCCTGTTGTTCCTTCTTCTTCTTTTTTTCGTTGATTTCCATTTCTTTTTTCTACCTTTGCTCCGCGAAGATAGGCTGCACCTCAGCAGAATACAAATAAATTTGTTTCTACATTCGGTTTGCACTATCTTTGTGGCTTGAAATATTGTTCTTTGGATACAAAGGTATAAAAAAAGAGGATTACGCGATGAAGATACAAATTATTAATGGCCCGAATATAAATCTGTTGGGTAAGCGTGAACCTTCCATATATGGAAGCGTTACATTTGAAGATTATTTGGCTGAACTTCGCAAAAGATACACTGACGTGGAGATCGACTATTTTCAATCGAATATTGAGGGAGAGATGATTGACTGCATACAGCAGGTAGGATTTGACGTGGACGGGATTATTCTGAATGCGGGTGCTTATACGCATACTTCCATTGCTTTGCAGGATGCTATTCGCTCTGTGACGTCTCCGGTTATCGAGGTGCATATCTCCAATGTACATAGTCGTGAGTCTTTCCGGCATGTGTCGATGATTGCTTGTGCCTGCAAAGGGGTGATTTGCGGCTTTGGACTGAACTCATATAGGTTGGCGCTGGAGGCATTGTTAGAAAATAAATAAGGTATAATATATAATAGGTAGAAAGACTATGTTATTGAAACAGACTAAGATTGTGGCTTCTATTTCGGATAGACGTTGTGATGTGGATTTTATAAAACAGCTCTTTGAAGCTGGAATGAATGTGGTGCGTATGAATACTGCGCACGCCAGCCGTGAAGGTTTTGAAGCTCTGATTGCAAATGTACGTACCGTGTCCAATCGTATTGCGATTCTAATGGATACGAAAGGACCGGAAGTCCGTACGACTGCCAATGCAGAACCGATTCCATATAAAATAGGTGAGAAAGTAAAGATTGTAGGTAATCCGGAACTTGAAACTACCCGTGAGTGTATTGCTGTTTCATATCCCAATTTCGTACACGATTTGAATATCGGTGGTACGATTTTGATTGACGATGGTGATCTGGAACTGGAAGTCATTGATAAAACCGCTGATTATTTGCTTTGTGAAGTGAAGAACGAAGCTACTTTGGGAAGCCGTAAGAGCGTGAATGTTCCGGGTGTTCGTATCAATCTTCCTTCCTTGACGGAAAAAGACCGTAACAATATCCTTTATGCTATCGAAAAGGATATTGATTTTATCGCTCACTCTTTCGTGCGCAATCGTCAGGATGTACTTGATATTCGTGCGATTCTGGATGCTCATAATAGTGACATTAAGATTATTGCCAAGATTGAAAATCAGGAAGGCGTAGATAATATTGATGAGATACTGGAAGTAGCCGACGGCGTTATGGTTGCCCGTGGTGATTTAGGTATTGAGGTCCCTCAGGAACGCATTCCGGGAATCCAGCGTGTGCTGATTCGTAAATGTATCCTGGCAAAGAAGCCGGTGATCGTTGCTACGCAAATGTTGCATACGATGATTAACAATCCTCGTCCTACTCGTGCGGAAGTTACTGACATTGCCAATGCAATTTATTATCGTACGGACGCTTTGATGTTGAGTGGTGAAACTGCTTATGGTAAGTATCCGGTGGATGCGGTGAAAACAATGACTAAGATTGCGGCTCAGGCTGAAAAAGATAAACTGGAAGAAAATGATATTCGTATCCCGTTGGATGAAAACAGTAATGATGTTACGGCTTTCCTTGCCAAACAGGCTGTAAAAGCTACATCTAAGTTAAAGATACGTGCGATCATTACCGACAGTTATAGCGGACGTACAGCACGCAATCTGGCTGCTTTCCGTGGCAAGTATCCGGTATTGGCTATTTGTTATAAGGAAAAGACGATGCGGCATCTGGCTCTTTCTTATGGTGTGGAAGCGATCTATATGCCGGAACTCGCAAACGGGCAGGAATACTATTTTGCAGCCCTGCGCCGCCTGTTGAAAGAAGGACGTTTGCAGCCAACGGATATGGTAGGCTATTTGAGTAGTGGTAAAGAAGGTACGCAAACTTCCTTCCTCGAAATAAATGTGGTGGAGGATGCGTTGAAGCATGCGGAAGATACCGTATTGCCTAATAATAACCGTTATCTGTAAAAAGAACAGGCTGTATGCAAGAGACTGAATCTATTGACGAATATATTCTGCAACATATTGATCCCGAAAGCGATTATTTGAAAGCGCTGTATCGGGATACGCACGTAAAATTGCTTCGTCCCCGTATGGCTTCCGGGCATTTGCAGGGGCGGATGTTGAAGATGTTTGTGAAGATGATTCGGCCTCGGCAGATACTGGAGATCGGGACGTATAGCGGATATTCCGCTCTTTGTCTGGCAGAAGGTTTGTCGGAGGGCGGAATGTTGCATACCTTTGAAATAAATGATGAACAAGAGGACTTTACCCGTCCGTGGCTTGAAAAATCGCCATTTGCAGATAAAATCCGTTTCTATATAGGTGATGCCTTGGAACTTGTTCCCGATTTGGGCGTTACGTTTGATCTGGCTTTTATTGACGGTGATAAACGTAAATATATTGAGTATTACGAAATGACGTTGGCTCATCTTTCCGAAGGAGGATACATGATAGCTGACAATACGCTGTGGGATGGTCATGTGCTGGAACAACCCCGTAATACGGATGTCCAGACAATCGGCATTAAGGCTTTTAATGATCTTGTAGCCAAAGATGAACGGGTGGAGAAAGTAATATTACCCTTACGTGATGGGTTAACGATTATAAGAAAAAAGTAAAGGAGTAGATTTATGGAAACAACTAGACAGAATAAGATATCCCGCTTGTTGCAGAAAGAACTGAGTGAGATATTCCTGTTGCAGACAAAGGCGATGCATGGGACGTTGGTATCGGTTAGCGCTGTGCGCATTAGTCCGGATATGAGTATTGCCCGTGTTTATCTCAGTGTTTTTCCTTCTGAGAAAGCAGAAGAAATGGTGAAGAATATCAATGATAATATGAAATCCATTCGTTATGAACTGGGTACTCGTGTTCGTTATCAGCTACGTATTATCCCTGAACTGAAGTTCTTTGTGGATGATTCGTTGGATTATATCGAGAAGATTGACTCATTGCTGAAATGAAATAATTCATTGCAGAGGTGAATTTCCCCTTCTATATAGCCCGGCGTTATCTTTTTTCGAAAAAGAAACATAATGCTATTAATATCATATCCGGCATTTCTGTGTGCGGAGTGGCCCTTGCTACATTGGCGTTGGTCTGTACACTCTCTGTTTTTAACGGCTTTCAGGATATGGTGGCCAGCTTTTTCACCGCTTTCGATCCGCAGTTGAAAATTGTGGTTCGTGAAGGGAAGGTTTTTGACGGGCAAGATGAACGGATTCGCGCTGTTTGTGCGTTTCCCGAAGTGGCTGTATCTACAGAAACGCTCGAAGAGAATGCAATGGTACAGTATAAAGACCGTCAGACTATGGCTGTTTTGAAGGGTGTAGAAGATAACTTTGAGGAACTGACCGAGATTGACAGTATACTTTATGGAGCCGGTGAGTTTCTCTTGCATGATTCGATTGTGAATTACGGGATTATGGGAGTGGAACTCGTGGCCACTTTAGGTACAGGATTGGAGTTTGTCGATCCGCTCCAGGTTTATCTTCCCAAACGGAATGCCAAAGTAAATATGGCAAATCCCGGTGCTTCCTTTAAACGTGACTATCTTTATTCTCCCGGAGTGGTGTTTGTCGTGAATCAACAGCAGTATGATGGTAAATATATTCTTACCTCTCTTGATTTTATCCGACAACTGCTGGATTATACCACGGAGGTTTCTGCGATAGAGCTGAAATTAAAATCCGGTGCAAACGTCTCATCTGTACAATCTAAGATCGAAAAAATGTTGGGAGATGATTTTGTTGTTCAGGACCGTTATCAGCAGCAGGCGGATGTGTTCCGTATTATGGAAATTGAGAAACTGATCTCCTATCTATTTTTGACTTTTATCCTTATGATTGCCTGTTTTAATGTGATCGGTTCTCTTTCTATGCTGATACTGGATAAAAAAGATGATGTTGTAACATTACGCAGTCTGGGGGCTAATGATAAACTTATTTCCCGGATATTCTTATTTGAGGGACGTCTTATTTCTCTTTTTGGTGCTATCTCCGGTATTATTCTCGGATTAATTTTATGTTTTGTCCAGCAGAAATTTGGCGTAATTTCGCTAGGTGGAGGCGGTGGTACTTTTATCGTGGACGCCTACCCTGTCAGTGTTCATGCGTGGGATGTTGTGCTTGTCTTCATAACCGTTCTGACTGTCGGATTCCTTTCTGTGTGGTATCCGGTACGCTATTTGAGTAAAAGACTTTTATAGTCGGATGCGGAACTTCTCTTGTGGAAACTTTCCTATATTTGAAAACTTTTAAAGCCTTATTATTTTTGTAATTGATGATATACTTGTATATTTGGCTCGATTTTGTTAATTGAAAAAGTAATTTGTACAACAGCTGAAGAATTTAATAGGGAAGTTAAGGCAGACATGATGCCATTCGTATTTAAAGAAGAAGGCTACCTCTATCCGATTCAGCAGGAATATTTGAACAAGAATCCGAAATTGGTACAGAATCCTAATTGGTAATTGAGTTGCCATAAATAGACATATACATATCACACTTTCCCTTAATTCCCTTATATAGGGGAAGTGTGATTTACTATACAAAACACTGATATATAAATGATAAAAAATTATTTCCTGCTAGGAAGCTTGTTATGTAGTATGGGTGCCTTTTCTCAGTCTACCGTATGGAAACATACCGGATGGGAAGCTCGCATTTCAGACAAGGGCTATTTGGAACAGATTATCTTCAAGGATAAGAAAGGTAATGACACCATTCCTTTCTTTTGTTCTGGGCAAGGTAACTGTGGTCCTTCTTTTTATGCTGAAATCAGTGGTAAAGAAATTACCGCAGCTTGGATACCTGACGGATATCTTTCTTATCGGAGTACGATAGACCAGGTGGAATGCCGTCTAACGTATCAGTCATGGAAAGGGCAGCCGGCTTTGAAAGTTACTCTTGAAAACAAAGGGAATGTACCTTTTCAACCGACAAAGGCGGGACTGAAATTGGGAATCGATACTTATATGGATAAGTATCCGGACTGGTTTGGAAAATATTTCCCAACGCTGATGCGCAATGAAAAGACACATTTCTACGGTTATCTGCAAACCCCTGCAGGACACGCTTTGGGAATTGTATCGCCACAGCCTGTAGCTTCATGGAGTGTGGCTTACAATCTGGGTTATCAAGATCCACCTCCACATTGGTTTATGGGGCACCGGATAGAGTCATTAAATCTGGATTTGATGAATGCATTACCTTTGCCCGAACGCAATCCACAAGATTTGTGGATGCTGAAACAAGGGGAGATCAAGAGCTGGACTATTGTGCTCATGGATATAAATCCGTTGGGGGAATTTGAACACGTTATACATAAGGCGACTGGCATACCGATGATCTCTATTGATCGGACGACTTATGTTCCGGGAGAAACCGCATCTTTTGAAGTTCTGTCTGGTTCTAAAGATATCAAAGTGTTGGATGATAAAGGGCAGGAGTTGAAGGTCAATATCCGGACACAGGGAGAGGGAGTAAAGCAAGTGTCGTGTGTACTGCCGGATGTCGGGTTGTATACAGTACGTGTCAGGGACAATGGAAAAGAAACAGAAGGTATTCTTTCAGTACATCATGACTGGAAATGGACTATGGAACAGGCACGTCGGAATGCTTTGAAATATCACCAGAAAGCTACTTCACACATAGAAAGTTGGTATGGCTTCCATTCTTCTTTTATTGCTGCACAATATTTTCCGGATAAACAACTGGATAAAGCTTTACGTGATCGCTTTGATTATTTATTCGACTTGTTACATGATCAACAAAAGATGGAGCCTAAGTACCACGCTTCACGCATACAGAATACTTCGGGGACAATAGGTTTGTTAGTAGACAAATATCAAGCTTATGGTGATATAGCCGACTTACAGAAGGCTTCTCGTTTGGCAGACTGGTTGATGAACAATTGGCAACGTGAAGATGGTGCCTATGTCAATCATCATATTATTTATACCAGCGTTATCTATGTAGCGAAAAGTATGCTGGAACTTACTTTGGTCGAACGTGAGTTAGGCAAGAAGAATACTGTATGGGCAGAGGCGGCGGAGCGCCATTATCAATCTGCCAAACGTGCTATCGACCAGTTGGTTGCTTCACAAGGTGACTTTGAAACAGAAGGAGAACTTACTTTTGAGGATGGAATGATTTCCTGTTCTGCACTTCAGATTGGAATGCTGGGATTGATGCAGAAAGACGAAAAGGTGCGTAAACATTATACAGACGCTATGTTACAAATTCTGGAGAGTCATGATTGTCTTACCCAACTGCGAGTTCCCGATGCCCGCCGGAGGGGTGGAACCATGCGTTATTGGGAAGCACAATATGACGTGCAGATGTTGCCGAACATGTTCAACTCTCCTCACGGTTGGAGCGGCTGGCGTGGTTACGCTACCTATTATGCTTATCTGCTGACAGGTGAAGAACGCTGGTTGAAAGAAACTTATAATGCGATGGGAGCTTTTTCTCATCTGATTGATTATCGTACAGGAAATCTTCGCTGGGCATTTGTTGTAGATCCGTATCTGAAAGTAAAACAGGCTTGCAGTGCTGATACACATGTGACACAAGATTCATTGAGTTTTGGAAATCCACATCCTGAACTCTATGATACACGCGAATTTATTATAGGTGAACAATATGTGAATATGGTTAGTGATTGGCAGACAATTAATACACAGGATAACGATGTGCACGAAGTATTCAAGTGTATTGCTGAATCTATGCTTACTAACGCCTTTATTGTAGAACGTCCGGACGGCTCGGTTGTCGGATACAACTGTATTATTGAAAAGCAAGGAAATAAACTGAAGGTCAAAGCAAATGAGAAGCAAATAACTAATCTTCATTGTAACTTGAAGCATCCATTCACAGTCGTGTTTGATAAAGTAGATAAGGTGCTGGAGGCAAATTATTTGGGTTGGGCATTTGGAACGGATATCTATCAATAGAATAAAAGGATATATTTTATGAATTTCAAATTCCATATGGCGGTAGGGGAATTGCTCTGCTCATCTCAAGAGAGTTCGTACATAGTTTGATCGGCAGAATGGCTGAATTATGGTGGATAATAAATAAAGGCGTAGAAAGAGAACCAGTTCTCACTCTACGCCTTTGTTATTAGATAAATTATGAATTTACTTCACTTCCCAAGTATCATTAGTCATCAACAACTCTTGGAAATTGTGGTATTTCTTTTTGCCTTTGATTTCTTCGATTTGTTCTGTAACTGCATCATTGTAGGTCGGAGCATCTACATCGCGGATTACACCGAGTGCAATCGGGAAGTCGGGACCTTCCATCAAGGCCAGTTTCAGTTGAAGTGTATTGTCCTGGCAGTGTGCATCGTGGATAAGAATATCTTTTTCTGTGATACCGTTTTCACCGAGTTTCACTACTTTCAGTCCGAAACCTTCCTGCATTAATCCGAATTCTTTGTTTTCACCGAACAACATCGGTTTACCATGTTCCAGATAGATCGCGTTCTTGGCACGTCCTTCTTTGGTTGCAACGCTGGCATGAGTTCCGTCGTTGAAAATAACACAGTTTTGCAGAACTTCGACAACCGAAGCTCCTTTATGAGTGGCTGCTGCTTTCAATACTTCTACGGAAGCGGCGCCGTCTACAGCGATACAGCGTGCAAAGAAACGTCCACGTGCACCGAAAGCAAGTTCTGCCGGATGGAATGGGTCTTCTACTGTTCCGTAAGGAGATGATTTACTGACAAATCCACGTTCGGAAGTCGGTGAATATTGTCCCTTGGTCAAACCGTAAATGCGGTTGTTCAGCAGAATCATATTCAAGTCAATGTTACGGCGGACAGCGTGGATGAAGTGGTTACCACCGATTGCCAGGCCATCACCGTCACCGGAAATCTGCCAGATAGTCAAATTGGGATTAGCTACTTTGGCTCCTGTTGCAATAGCAGCTGCACGTCCGTGTATAGTGTGGAAGCCATACGTATTTACATAGTAAGGTAGACGGGAAGAACAACCGATACCCGAAATTACGGCAATATCATGCGGAGCTGTTCCCAATTCGGCCATAGCCTTATGCAGTGAATTCAGGAAAGCGTGGTCACCGCATCCCGGACACCAGCGGGGCTGGCCTGATTTATAATCTTGTACGGTATATACTTTATCGCTCATCTCTTATTCCTCCAATAATTTAGTAAATGCATCTATCAATTCTCTCGTAACGAAAGGCTGTCCTTTCACTTGGTTGAACTGGCTGATGTTCAGTCCGGGCACTTTCATGCGCAGGTAACCTGCAAATTGTCCCAAGTTCTGTTCAGCTACCACGATCTTTTTATATTTACGTAATACGTCAGCCGTGTTCTTCGGTAGCGGGTTGATGTATTGGAAGTGGGCGAAAGCCACTTTCTTTCCATGTTCGCGCATATAGTCCATAGCCAGATGGAGATGGCCGTAAGTACCACCCCAGCCTACAATCAGCAAATCTGCATCTTTGTCGCCCAATACTTCGAGCTCGGGGATGTAGTCTGCAATTTTGTCCACTTTGGCTTGACGAAGGTGAACCATTTTATTGTGATTTTCCGGTTCGGTAGAGATTGCACCTGTTTCGTTACTCTTTTCAAGACCACCGATACGATGCATGAAGCCCTCTGTTCCCGGGATAGCCCAATAGCGTACACCAGTTTCTTCGTTACGTTGGTACGGGGTCCAGTTTCCTGCCATATCAGGAGTTACATACGGTGGATTGATAGCAGGATATTCATCCAAGTTAGGAAGTTTCCAGGCTGCAGAGCCGTTAGCTACAAAAGCATCAGTCAACAGTACAACCGGAGTCATGTGTTCCAAAGCGATTTTAGCTGCCATATATGCAGCATCAAAACAGTTGGTCGGTGATGTTGCAGCAATGACGGGCATCGGGCTTTCACCGTTACGTCCGTAGAGAGCTTGCAGTAAGTCGGTCTGTTCTGATTTCGTAGGAAGACCGGTAGACGGTCCGCCACGCTGTACGTTGACGATCACTAGTGGAAGTTCGCCGATAACGGCAAGGTTCATTGCCTCACTTTTCAGGCAGACGCCCGGGCCGGAAGTCGTAGTTACTGCCAGGGCACCGGCAAAAGCTGCACCGACAGCAGATGCACAACCTGCGATTTCGTCTTCGCACTGTACGGTTTTTACGCCCAGTGATTTATGTTTGGCTAATTCGTGCAGAATGTCAGTGGCCGGAGTGATAGGATAAGAACCCAAGTAGAGTTCCAGACCAGCTTTCTCGGCTGCAGCTATCAAGCCGTATGACGTTGCCTTATTACCATTAATATCTGTATAAAGTCCTTTGGATTTTGGAGCTTTGCTTTCGATCTTATAAGTAGAGACAGAAGCGTGAGTGTTGGCTCCGTAGTTGAAACCGTCGTTCAATACCTTGATGTTGGCTTCTGCAATTTCGGGCTTTTTGGCGAATTTCTCGCGCAGCATTTTCTCGGCTGCTGCCAGGTTACGGTTGAACAACCAACAAACTAACCCCAGCGCGAACATATTTTTACAACGGAGAACGGATTTGTTGTCCAGTCCTGAATCCTTCAGGCTTTCTTTACACATGGAAGAAATAGGTACTTCAAGTACTTCTTGCTTAACACCCAATTCTTCGAAAGGATTGTCAGTCTTGAATTGTGCCTTTTCTAAATCTCTGGCTTCGAATGAGTCGGAGTCGGTGATGATAAGTCCTTGCGGTTTACAGAATTTGATTTGTGTTTTTAGTGCGGAAGGATTCATTGCTACCAATACGTGACAACGGTCTCCGGGAGTGTAAACTTGCCCGGCGCCGATGTGTACTTGAAAACCGGAAACCCCGGTTAACGAACCTTGCGGAGCGCGGATGTCTGCCGGGTAATCGGGGAATGTACAGATGTCATTTCCTACCGTAGCCGACATGTTCGAGAAGATGTTGCCGGCCAGCTGCATGCCATCGCCGGAGTCGCCGGAGAAACGTACTACGACTTCCTCCAATTCTTTAACCATCATTTCGTCTGCCATAATTTTAATTACTATATTTAATTTAAAAACTATATAGCCCCTCGCCGAAACAACCATATCTCTCTCGCAAGAACGTCTGTATAAAAATTTCTCCCGCGCCATGTAACGCAACAGTTTCAAATAACCATATAAGAGAGTAACACGAAAAAACACGGTTTCGAGGAGAGGCCGAATTTTAGAAAAAGGGGAGCCGGGCACGATGTCCCGGTCGCCCCTCAGTCCCCTTGAATCATATCACTTATTCCTCGTCGGGTATGACCGGCTCGATACGCATGTGTGCAGCCGGATAGCGCAATGTCAAACAACTGGCCTCGGTCAGTACCAACGCATCGGTATTGCGTACCCCCGATTTTTTCAAATCGAGTTCCTGCGAGTCGAACGGGACATGAGACCATTTCTGGATAAATTCCGGGTCGAAAATAAATCCGTAGTCGCTCATGCCGCAATCGTCGAATACCTCCGAATAAAGCACATACAACTTCCCGAACTTCGATTTGATTTCCGAGAAGTCGATGCCCCACTGAACCTTATCTTCGCGGGCCATCACCACTTTGGTCATCTCTATCT
>ENA-ORSB01002974-ORSB01002974.1-human-gut-metagenome-genome-assembly--contig:-NODE-2974-length-12517-cov-2.793131_pt1 | contig 12517 bp, 9 predicted proteins | sample MGYA00242180_ERZ509144 | MGnify/ENA primary metagenome ERZ509144 (study PRJEB26280, sample SAMEA2338661) | human gut metagenome | biome: human gut; feature: human-associated habitat; material: faeces...
GTAGGAGACGCCCCGGGGGAGGGGATATACATTTTCAAACAGGGCCAACCGGCGGCCCGAGCCGCCCAGCCAGATCAGATCAGATGTGATTTTCTTCGTGCAATACATAGCTGAAATTCTCCTTTTGATTCATATTTCCGTTGGGTAAATGACTTGTCGAACAAAAAGACACACGGACTGGAAGCCGTGTGCCCTTCGGAAAGGGCCGTCAGTCGCCCCAGATGACATTGGTAATGGTACCGTCAGAAAATTCGATATACTCGCTCTTGAGGATATAATCGGTCTTGCCGATGCGGACCTCCTGATCGCCCACCTTGGTGGTCATGACCTCGGCGGTAGGGGTGGTGGTGGTCACGGTGAAGATCAGCGTCACATGGTCCGGGTCCGTGACCCAGTTCCCATTGGCATCCAGCACCTGATAGGTCTCCTTCTCCACGGCCTCGATCTGGCCGCCCACCAGCGCACCGGAGGCCATCAGCGGAGACGGCAGATGGGCCTGACAGTTCTCATACAGCTCCGGGGCCACGCCCTCCACCTTCACCTGATAGGTGACTTTCGGTGTGAACTTGTCGGCGGAGGTGTTTTTCGATGCGCCGTTTTCAGCGGCGAAAACACCCGTCGTCATCGTGCCGAACAGCATGACAGATGACAGGAAGAGACTGGTCGCGCGGGATAGATGTTTTTTCATTGATTTCATGATGTGACATTTCCTCCATTTTGCAATTTTGGCGGCTGCGGCGCCGCTTTTCACGCGGGGGTCTCGTCTAAATAAGGAGTGGCAACTTGTGCATGATCCCCCCAAAAGGATCACTGAAGTGGATGTGCTGACTCGCCTGATCCTCCACATCAAACCGCCGAACAATGTCCCGGCGGTGACGGACAGTGCCAGTTTCCAACGCTTCTACACTCCTCCTCTCACAGAAAAAAATACAGGAAATAAAATAAACCCAGCCGGTTTGGGCTGAGACTTCCTTTATTTCCTCTGTACAAAGGATAACACATGAGAAGCGGGCGTGCCTATTGATAAAATGTAGATTTTTTATGCGAAAAATATCGAAAGCATAAAAAAATGCGAAATATATTCAAAATCACTGAAAAAAGCGTGGAAGAAAACAAAAGGCGTCCGCTTTCAGCCTTCCGTTTGAGCCGCGCGGCGCGAACGCACGGCCTTCTGAACCTGAAGGATAAAGAATGATAAGAATTTTCAGAGAACGCTTTCATGATTTTCCCTTGGAGCGTCTTTTCATCAAACGGATTCCGAGCCGATATAATAGATCCATAACACCTGTCAGTGTAACATCATGCGAGGTGCCGCCATGAAAACGAAAGATACGCCGAAGCAATACGTCATCTACTCCCGCAAATCCAAATTCACCGGCAAGGGCGAGAGCATCGAGAATCAGATCGAGCTTTGCCGCCAGTACATCGCCATGCACTTTGGCGAGGAAGCGGCGGAAAACGTGCTGGTCTACGAGGACGAGGGCTTTTCCGGCGGCAATCTGGAGCGCCCGCAGTTCAAGAAAATGATGAAGGACTCCCAGAAGATCGCCTTTGCCGCCATCGTGGTCTACCGCCTCGACCGCATCAGCCGCAACATCGGCGACTTTGCCAAGCTCATCGAGGATTTGGGTGACCGGCACATTGACTTCATCTCCATCCGCGAGCAGTTCGACACGTCCTCGCCCATGGGCCGCGCCATGATGTACATTGCGTCCGTGTTCTCCCAGCTGGAGCGGGAGACCATTGCCGAGCGCATCCGGGACAATATGCACGAGCTGTCCAAGACCGGGCGCTGGCTGGGCGGCACAACGCCCACGGGCTACGCCTCGGAAAGCCTGTCCAGCGTGACGGTGGACGGCAAGGTGAAGAAGGCCTGCAAGCTCAAACCCATTCCGGAGGAAATCCAGCTGGTCAAGACGATCTTCTCCGTGTTCATGGAAACCGGCTCTCTCAGCAAGACCGACCAGTATCTTTTGGAGCACCGCTGTGTCACGAAGCGCGGCAAGCAGTTCACCCGCTTTGCCATCCGGGGCATTCTCACGAACCCGGTCTACATGATCGCCGACGAGACGGCGTATCAGTATCTGAAAGAAAACAATGTTGACCTGTTTGCCGAGCGCGCAGAATTCGACGGCGAGCACGGCATCATGGCGTACAACCGCACCCTCCAGCGCCCCGGCAAGGCGAATCAGATCCGCCCCATGGAGGAGTGGATCGTGGCGGTGGGTAAGCATCCGGGCATCGTCGCGGGCAGCGATTGGGTGCGGGTGCAGGCCATGCTGGATGTCAACAAATCCAAGAGCTACCGCAGGCCCCGCAGCAACGTGGCGCTGCTGTCCGGGCTGCTGCGGTGTGGCGAATGCGGCGACTATATGCGCCCGAAGCTGACCAACCGCCGCACGGCGGACGGTGAGCTGATCTACACCTACATGTGCTCCACCAAGGAGCGCAGCCACGGTACAGTCTGCTCTATGAAAAACTGCAACGGCAACACGCTGGACGCCAAGATCATCGAGGAGATCCGCAAGCTGTCCGCCGACAAGGAGACCCTTACCCGGCTGCTGGCGCAGACCAAGAAGGTCATCAGCGGCAGCAAGGAGGGCTACGACGCAGAGCTGGCGCTGCTCCGGGAGAAACACGCCGAGACGGAAGATCGCATCAAGCGGCTGGTGGAGTCCCTGTCCGTTGCCAGCGACACCTCCGCGAAGTACGTCATGGAGCAGATCGACGCGCTCCATCAGGAGAGCGAGACCCAGCAGCTGCGCCTTGCCGAGCTGGAAGCCCTCACCGAGCAGAGCCGGATGCTCCATCAGGAGTTCGCCTTCCATCAGGAAATGATCGAATCCTTCGCCAGCGCGGTGGATTCTGCCACGCTGGAGGAAAAACGCCGCCTGCTGCGCACCATCGTCAAAAAGGTGGTCTGGGACGGCAAAAATGCCTATGTTTACCTCTTTGCGGAGGACGGAGAGGCGGATTTGCCACCCATTGACCAACCTATGTATCCGTTGGGAGAGGATAGCGAATGTAGTATGGATTGAAGTAGGCGTGAGAAAGAGGTCGTATATGGATGAAAAAAAGAGGCGTAAAAGGGTATGCCTGTGCGCCCTCTGTGCTGGCTGGAGCAGCAGCGATGGGCGTGATGGTGGTGGCAGTGTTTGTCGGGTTGTGGTATAACGGATTTCTTACAGACGCTTTGATTCTTGTAACGATCGGCCCGATAGAGGTGGGGGGTGTGTTTGGCGTATTCTGGTTTATCAGCATGGACGAGCATGTTTATCTGTACCCGGACCATCTGGTCTGCACGCGTCCATTCCGCAAAAGTGTTGTTTTGTACTATGATCGCTGTATGGTCGGAATGGATTATGCAACGACGACGGGATCAACCGACTGGTGGATTTATTTAAGCTACGGGCCGCTGCCAAAGTATAAGGGCAACAGTCCGGCAAATCGTATCAATTCTCTCCGGACAAATCAGGAGTTTGTGCGTATTATGTATTATGAGGAAGTATATGAGGCATTGCTTCAAGTACTTCCAAAACATCAGAAAGTCTGCCTGCAATCAGCGTATCATATGCGCTGTAGAGACGCGCGGTAGAAGTTTTCGATTTCCCTTGCGGGCGGTGCATTAGCACCGCCCGCGTTTTGCTGCGCATTCGCCGGTGAAAATGCTGCGGCAGCAGAAATTTTACTTCCATTTTACAAACCGCTTGCATTCTCCGGCACCATGTGGTAAGCTGTCGATTGGTTTCCGGAATGCGGCGAAAGGGGGAGCGCCCTGGCGCCGCGCTCAACAGAAAATGATGACGAAACCAGATCGCGAGGGAGCCCGTGTTCCGGGTTGAGAGGATCCCAGGGAGGATCGACCGGCCAAATCCGTCCGCGGGGGCGGATTCTCAGCGTCTGCCGGTCATCAGGTATGGTATATGCAGCGCTGCATATGCCAATTTTTTATGTCTGCGGCCGGCGGAAAGAAAAAATCTGGAGGGTATGTACATGAAAAAAGTAGTGGCAATGATGCTGTCTCTGGTCCTGGCGCTCGGCCTGATGGCCGGCTGCGGCCAGAAGGACGCCGGAAAAGCCAGCGGTGGCACCAAGACGATCGAGAGTCTGAAGATCGCGTTCTCCCCGTATGCGGACGCCGATCAGATCACGACGGCGACCGAACCGCTCGAGGCGCTGCTCAAGGCGAAGCTGCTGGAAAAGGGCTATGACGTGCAGAATATCGACATGACCGTCGGCACAAGCTACACCGCCGTGGGCGAGGCGCTCAGCGCTGGCAGCGCGGACATCGGCTTCATCTCCGGCGGCAACTATGTCCTGTTTTCCGATGACTGCGACTTGCTGCTGACGGCGCTGCGCTACGGCATCAACAAGGACTCCGATAACCCCGCCGACTGGAACGACGGCACCATCGAGGAAAACACGCAGGATATGACGACCTACTACCGTTCGATCATCCTGGCCGGCCCGAGCGCGAAGGGGCAGGAGCTGCTCAAGAAGGTCAACGCCGGCGAGGAACTGACGTGGGACGATCTCAACAGCGCGACCTGGTCCGTGCTCGCCCCGACGTCCGCATCCGGCTACATCTATCCGAGCCTCTGGCTGCAGGAGCACTACGGCAAGACCATTGCGGATCTCGATCACGTGGTGCAGTCTGATTCCCACAGCACGTCGCTTGCGCGTCTGGCCACCGGTCAGGCGGATGTGATGGTCTCCTTTGGCCACATCCGCATCAAGAACGCGCCCATCTGGCAGGAGAAGCTCGGCGGCACGGCTCCCATGGTCGAGCAGACCGGCATCATCGGTGTGACCGATGGCATCTACAACGACATGATCGCCTACAGCAAGACCTCCGACCTCATGGCGGACGAGGATTTCCGCAAGGCGCTCGGCGAGGCGTTTATCGAGATCGCCCAGACCGACGAGGGCAAGGAGATCATCAGCGTCTTCAGCCAGGTCGGCTATACCTGGGGCAAGGACTCCGACTACGACGGCGAGCGTGCCGCGCAGGCCATGCTCAAGTCGGCGGGGAAGTAACACCATGCTGCTGGAAGCTGCGCACATCTGCAAGCGCTTCGGCGCTCGGCCGCCGGTGCTGACGGACGTCTCCTTCGGTGTGGAGCCGGGAGAGTTCGTATCCGTCATCGGCCCGTCCGGTGCCGGGAAGACGACGCTGTTTCGCATCCTCAACGGCACACTGCCGTGCGATGGCGGGGGAGTGTGCATCGACGGGCAGCCGTTTTCCCGCGCGCGCGGCCGTGCCAAGCGCGCCGTGCAAAAGCACATCGGCACCATCTATCAGGATTTCGCACTCGTGGAGCCGGTCTCCTGCCGGCAGAACGTGCTCAACGCCTGCCTGCCGGACATGGCGCTGCCGGCGGCGCTGCTGGGCCTGTTTTCGCGCGCGCAGATCGCGGAGGCCGAGCGGCTGCTCGCGCGCGTCGGTCTGGCGGACAAGTACGATGAGCCGGTCTGTGATCTCTCCGGTGGGCAGAAGCAGCGTGTTGCCATCGCGCGTGCGCTCATGCGAAAGCCTTCGCTGCTGCTGGCGGACGAGCCGGTTGCCTCGCTCGACCCGGTCACCGGCCGGCAGATCCTTGCGCTGCTGCAGGATATTCAGCGCACGGAGGGCGTTGCCATTCTCATGAACAGTCATAATCTCGACCAGAGCCGGGCGGTTTCCACCCGGCTCCTTGGCCTGCATTCCGGGCAGATCGTGCTCGACGGCGCGCCCGCCGCCGTGACGGACGCAGACCTCACACGCATCTATGGCGATGCGGAAAGCGAGGCTGCGCCATGACGCGCTCCCGCGGCAAGCGCTGGGCGCGGGCGCTGGGTGTGCTCGCGCTGTTTGTGCTGGCGTTCCGGCTCACGGGGTGCGACCCCGCGGTATTCTGGGCGCGGCGGGCGCACCTGCGCGACATTGCCTCGCAGCTCTTCCCGCCGGACTGGAGCTATCTGTCCGCGATCGTCGCGCCGCTGCTGGCCACGCTGCGTATGTCCGTCACCGGCACGGCGCTGGGCGTGCTGCTGGCGCTCGGCTTCGCGCCGCTGTGCGCGGCAAATCTGCCGTGCCCGGCGCCGGTGCGCCGCATCCTGCGGTTTTTGGTGCAGGTGCTGCGTTCGTTTCCGGCGCTCATCCTTGCGCTGCTGGCGACGTTCCTGTTCGGTCTCGGCACGTTTTCCGGCACGGTTGCCATCACGCTCTTCACACTGGCCGTCATGACGCGCCTGACGTACGAGGACATCGAAACGCTGACGCTCGCGCCCTACCGCGCGCTGTGCGCCATGGGCGCGTCCCCGGCACGGGCCTATGCTCGCGCCGTCGTCCCGGAGATCGCCTCCGGCTATCTGACCAACGCGCTCTACCTGCTCGAGACGAATGTGCGCCACAGCGCTATCCTCGGCTATGTCGGTGCCGGCGGCATCGGCCTGCTGCTCAATGAGAAGATCTCGTGGCGGGAATACGGCCGCGTCGGCGCGATCCTCGTGTGCCTGTTCGTGACCGTCTGCTGCATCGAGTGGCTCAGCCATGTGCTCGGGCACATCATCCGCGGCGAGCGCAGCATCCCGCGCAGGGCAAAGCGTGTGCTCTGGGCGGCGGTGCTGGTGTGCGTGGCCGTCTGCACGGCGGGCATCGAAGCGCCGGATCTGGCGCATACGAGTAAAAGTGTGCTCGCGGCGATGGGCGATGGGCTGCTGCATCCGGACTGGGGCTTTTTCTTCGGCACCGGCAAGGACGGGCTCGGCTGGCTGCTGCTCGAGACGGTCGGCATCGCGCTGGCCGGCACCGGCCTCGGCGCACTGCTTGCGGCACCGCTGGCGTTTTTGAGCACGCCGAAGCTGCTGCCGCGACCAGTTGCGCTGCTGTTCCGGGTGCTGATCGTGGCGATCCGCTCCGTGCCGTTTCTGATCTACGGGCTCATCTTCATCCGCGTCTCCGGCCCCGGTGCGTTCACCGGTGTGTTGACGCTCGCGGTGTGCAGCATCGGCCTGCTCAGCAAGCGCTTCACTGAGGCGATCGAGTCGCTGGATTTTCGCGCCTACGACGCGTTGCGCGCCATGGGCGTCTCGCTGCTGCCGCGCATTCGCTATGCAGTGCTGCCGCAGCTCGGCCCGGCGTTTTCCTCGGCTGTGCTCTACCGGTTCGATGTCAATATCCGTGAGGCATCCGTGCTCGGCCTTGTCGGCGCCGGCGGTATCGGCGCGCCGCTCATCTTCGCCATGAACCAGTATGCGTGGAATGATGTCAGCGCTATTTTCCTTGGCTTTGTTCTGCTTGTCTGGCTCATTGATGTGGGCTCGGCCCGGCTGCGCACGCGGCGCGCAGCAGCTGCCGCCCCGGGAAAGAAAACATGAAACAGGAAAGCAAATCCTCTGCAGGCCCGGCCTGCGGAGGATTTTTTTCGCCTTGCAGTGTGGACGAGCGAGCGGCCCGAACACAGCGGACGGCACTGCTGCTGTTATCCGCGCACCATTGGGAGAAGAAAACGAAATGGAAATTCAGGATGCGTTTGACAGCCCATGGGCGGCTGTGTATAATAAAAAGTTGGACAAGGGAATACAACTGTGGCAGTTTTGCGCGCTTTCTGGTTATTTTTGCTCTGCGATGGTGCTTTGAACCAGCAAGCCCGAACCGGATGCGCCCGACTGCCGGAATGAGAGGATGCACGGATGAAAAAGTATGGGATCACGCTTTTCCTTACTCTGATTTTGCTGCTCGGGCTGGTCGTGCCCGCGGTGTCGGCGCAGGTGCCGGAAGCAGCGCTGGCTGCGGCGCAGGAGCAGTCCCCGGAGCTGCTGGATGCGACGGTCGTTGCAAAGGGAATCGATGTCAGCCATCACCAGGGGGCTATCAACTGGGATGCTGTTGCGGGGCAGATCGATTTTGCGGTCATTCGCTGCGGCTTTGGCGGCAATCTGACCGCACAGGATGACCGCCAGTGGAATGCAAATGTTGCCGCCTGTGAGCGGCTCGGCATCCCGTATGGCGTGTATCTGTACTCCTACGCGGAAACGGACGACGAGGCGAGCGACGAGGCACAGCACGTGCTGCGTCTGCTGCAGGGACACACCCCGCAGCTGCCGGTCTATCTCGATCTGGAGGATTCCGTGATCAGCAGCAACTGTTCCGCGGCGGACATTCTGCGCCACACGACGATTTTTTGCAATACGATCCAGGCGGCCGGTTATCGGGCAGGCGTGTATGCCAACCGGAACTGGTGGACAACGCTCCTGACGGACGCAGCTTACGATCAGTGGGAGCGCTGGATCGCCGTCTGGGCCGATCAGACCAATTATAACAAGCCCTATCAGATGTGGCAGTACAGCAGCAAGGGACAGATCAGCGGCATCAGCGGCAATGTGGATCTGGACTACTGGTACGGCGCACCGCTGACCGGGACGCACCGGCATACCTATCAGGTCACGGCGCAGACGGCCGCGACGTGCACACAGCCCGGCCAGACGACCTATACCTGCGCCTGCGGTGCGACCAAGACGGAGACGACGGCTGCGCTGGGCCATAACTACGGCGCCTGGACGACATACACTGCGCCAACATGCACAGTGGCGGGTGTGGAGCGCTCTGTCTGCACCAGATGCGCGGCTTATCAGGAGCGCACGGTCGCGGCAACGGGCGTGCACAAATGGGACGCCGGTGTGCTCGTGCAGGAGGCGACCTGCACCGAGGACGGATGCAGACGCTATACCTGCACCCAGTGCGGCACGACGAAGGACGAGACCCTGCCCGCTGCCGGACATTCCTATGAAAAAGGGAAGTGCACCGTCTGCGGCCAGCGGGACCCGGAGCTGCTTCTGGGCGATCTGACAGGCGACGGGAAGTGCACGTCGGCGGATGCCGTCCTGCTCGTTCGCTACCTCTCCGATCTTGAGGAGCTGACGGAGCAGCAGCTGCTGGCTGCCGATATGAACGGTGACGGGCGCATCACGTCCGCGGATGCAGTGGCGCTGGTGCGCCTGCTCGCCGGGCTGGTGTAACCGAAACGCGCACTGGATGAGGTGAATCAGATGAAAAAACGGATCTTCAGTTTTCTGCTGGTCTTGGCGCTGCTGCTGACGACCTTCGCGGCGTTTGGCATGGACGGCGCGGCCGCCGACAGTGCGCGCGATGTGCAGCTGTCCGAGGGCGTCCGAAATATCGTCAAGCGCGCGTATCAGATGACGGACATTCAGTGGACGCCGCAGGCGGATGTCCTCGGCTGGAACGGTGACCTTACATATCGCGCCGGCGTTACCTATACGGGCCTTCCTTATGGCCAGCCGGTCTACGCCGCCTATGTGCCGTGGGTGACCGATCTGGACGGCTTTGCGGCGGCGGTCAACGACCCGAACAGCCGTATGTATACCTCCTATTCGACGTATAACTGCAGAGCGCCTTACTATTCCTGCGACTGCAGCGCCTTCGTTTCCTGGGCGTGGGGACTTGGCGGCAGACAGACGACGAGGACCATCGCCAACTATGCGACCGAGATCAGCACGACCTCCTACGAAAATGCGCAGGTCGGCGACTGCCTCTGTCTGGCAGGCACCCACGTGGTGCTGATCACAGCGCTCACGTATGACAGCAATCATAAGATCAACGGCATGGAGATCTCGGAATCGACCGTCAATGCGGCGACGAACTACTGCTGCCAGAAGACATGGTACGGCGACGGGCATGCCTACCCGCTGTCAAAAGTTCAGTCCAAGTATCTCGATAACGGCTATATTCTCTACCGCAGCAATACGCGCGACTCCGTGACCTATACGCACGCGTGCAGTGTGCCGCTCGCCGGTGACGTGTGCGCACAGTGCGGTTACGGTCTGCAGCTGCAGACCGTCGCGGTGACGCTACGCACCCGGGCGGACACGAACCTGTACGCCCAGCCGGATGCCGCCGAGCCGGTCGGCACGGTGTATCAGGGCGTTGACATCCAGGTCGGTACCTGCGCCCGGACAGGCAGCGGCGTCTGGTGCAAAACGGGTGACGGCCAGTGGCTGAAGGCTGCGGATGTCGATTTTGTTTCCTATGATAAAACGGTTTCCGTCACGGACAAGGCTTTCCCGAATGACGAGCTTCCTGCCGGCAGCGCCTTTGCACTGAAGGGGACGGTCCGGTCCGTCAACCCCATGACGGAGATCTGCGCGGCAGTCTATCCGGCGCAGGAGGATGCGGAGCCGGTGCTGGAAAAGCGTATTGTGCTCGATCATGCCGACAGTTATGCGCTCGCCGGCAGCGAGCTGGACAGCGCGCTGCCGTTCCAGACGCTCGCGGCCGGAGATTACCGGTTCGTGCTCACGGTCACGGAGCTGGCGTCCTATCCCGGCCGGGAAGACGCGGCGCTGGTGACGACGGAGGAGAGCGCTTTCCGTGTGGGCGAAGCGGCTCCGTGCAGCCATACGCACACGAAAACCGAGGAGACTGCCCCGACCTGCACGGAGGACGGCCTGCGGATCGTGACATGTCTGGATTGCGGCGCGGTCATGCGGGAGACGCTCCCTGCCAGAGGGCATACCTATCAGGATGGTAAGTGCACCGTGTGCGGGGAGACGGAGTATCTGCTTGGCGACCTCAACGGTGACGGTTTGGTGACCTCTGCCGACGCGGTGCTGCTCTCGCGCAGCCTGACGGATTTGGTGAAGCTCACGGCCGAGCAGCAGAAAGCTGCGGACATCAATGGTGACGGCGTGATCACGTCCGCCGACGCTGTGATCCTGGTCCGCTTCCTTGCCGAGCTGATCCCATCGCTTCGGTGAGCGGAGGATGTATGTCGTTTTGCGGAAATACATTTCCGCTGAAGATACAGAAGAAAAATAGAAACAGGAGGATGAAATGAAGAAACGAATACTAAGTATGCTGCTTGTACTGGTGCTGTTGGTGGCGCTGGTGCCGCTGCACGCCGACGCGGCAGTGACCATTTACTGGCCGGTTCCGGGGCATACACGTTTGAGCCAAGGATACCATGCGAACAATGCGATTGATATCAGCGATGGCAGCATTAACGGTGCAACGGTAATTGCTGCCGCTTCCGGCACGGTAACGCATATTTATCTTTGCTCAAATACGCATAATGATTCCTATTCCATTCAGCATCCGGAGAGCACAGATTGCAACGGCTTTGGAACCGGTCTTGTGATCAAAGCAGATGATGGAAGAATCTATCAATATGCACATATGCAGGGCGGAAGTATTCCATCGAATGTGTATCATGGTGCATATGTTACTGCCGGTCAAACAATCGGAAGAGTTGGCGCTACCGGTTGTGCGACTGGGCCGCATCTGCATTTTGGCATATCTACAACGCCGAATAAATATTGGGAATACGGGCCGAATCCTGACCCGGCTGCCGGCCATTATAACTATATTTACGATGGTAGCTGCCTGCAGCATACATACGGTGACTGGACCTATACGAAATATCCGACCTGCACAGAAACGGGTACGCAAGTTAGATCTTGTACAAAATGTGGTCATACGGAAACAAGATCAATTGCGCCGACACTGCATAGCTATGGCGATTGGGTTGTGACCAAGTCGGCAACCTGCACAGAGGATGGCGTAGAGACGAGAACGTGCCCCAAGTGTAACGGTGTGGAAACCAGAAGCATACCCAAAAGCGGCCATACCTATGGGGACTGGACGGTTGTTCAAGAAGCCAGCTGTACGGCTCAAGGCAGCAAAACCAGAACGTGCTCTACCTGCGGAAATGTGGATACCGCGGTGATTGAAATGGCTGCGCACAAGTACGTTTCCGAGACGATCCCCGCGACGTGCTCTGCTCCCGGCGGCACGAAATACACATGCTCCGTCTGCGGCAAGACCTACACGGAAACTGCCACCGTCGGCTGGTCCGACTGGTCGGAGACCAAGCCGGCCGGCGTGGAGGACAGCCTGATCGAGAGCAAGACGCAGTATCGCTTCTCCAAATATGAGACGAAGACCTCGTACAACACGTCCGAGAGCGGCTGGACGCGCAAGAGCAGCGACTGGGAAAAGGCCAATTCCGGTTCGGTCACCTATGTCAAGTCCTGGCCCGGCGGCTTCCATACCGGAAACGCGCTGTACGGAACCTACAACAAGACGCCGGTTTCCGCCTCGGAGACGGCCACGGCAAAGACCGTTGTCAACAGCGAAGCCGTCAGCGGCTATATCTACTGGCACTGGTGCCGCGGCAGCTATACGGCCGGCCCCATCAACCGCAGGGTGTCGGATGTCTGCGAGGGCGAGTTCCAGACCTTCCACGCTTTCTTCAGCACCTCGAATGCCTCGTCGACGGACAAGGAGGGCGCCAACGGCGGTAACTGCAAGTATTATCCGAATGGCGGCTGCTGCGCGGATACGTACTGGTATTTCCAGATCCCGGTCTATACCCAGAGCTATACGAACTATAAAAAGCTCTTTACTTATGAGCGCTGGACGGATTGGTCCGACTGGGGCGACAAGGAGATCAGCGCGAGCGACACGCGCAAGGTGGAGACGCGCACGGTCTACCGTTATTATACCGCTGCCAAAGAG
>ENA-ORSB01002980-ORSB01002980.1-human-gut-metagenome-genome-assembly--contig:-NODE-2980-length-12503-cov-3.824952_pt1 | contig 12503 bp, 7 predicted proteins | sample MGYA00242180_ERZ509144 | MGnify/ENA primary metagenome ERZ509144 (study PRJEB26280, sample SAMEA2338661) | human gut metagenome | biome: human gut; feature: human-associated habitat; material: faeces...
ATATCCATTAGGCGGTCCATTTGCCTTTCCTGTTTTAGCATCTAAGAATACCATACCACCTATATCTATATAACTTTCATTATATACATACACATTTGTGTCGTCATCTAAGTTTACATTTATATTAGTAACATCTGGATATGTTGTTCCATTTATTGTTGCATGTCCTGCAATGTCGAATCCATAAGGTACATATACTTCTTTTATTGTATAATCCCCTATTAATACTTCGTCTAATAGTAAGTGACCACTACTATCTGTTGTTCCAGAGTATTGTTTTTTACCATCACTCCATAATTCATACTTAGCACCAGGTACACCTACATCAGGTAAATATTTGTCTCTTTTATATATATTTAATTCTATTATTCCTAATGCTCCCGGAAGATTAACATAATCTGTGGTTGTTGAAGAATCTGTTTCATTTCCCCAACATTCTAATACTTGGCAACTTGCAGGATTCCAACATCCACGTCCTCCATGTGAACCTGCTGTCGCATAACAATGCAATTCATATCTATAGTATCCTGTTACATATACTGTTCCTGAAACGTTTACCCTAACACCTTTTATTTGCTTTACTCCTGTCGACTTTTTAAGATATATATAAAAATCGCCTCCGTCTGTTATGTTGCTTACACTGTAGTTTCCATTTGAAGATGTAGAATTATTCTTAAGTGTAACTGAACCTTTATCTGTACTTATAACTACTGATGATATATTTCCAGAATAACTTACATTATATGGTCCTACCTGATAAGTTGTGTCATTATATTTCTTCCAACTAACTTCACCTGTATTTGAACTAATACTTGCAGCAGTTCCACTTGTACCAACTGTATTTAGTAAAGTTCTACTTGTAATTGAATAATAGTGTGAGCCCCCAGATGCTGAACCACATAATGGTTTTTTCCCTTGTTGTGTACAGTTGTATGGCTGTGAAGGATCATATTCAATTAGATTATCAAATATGATATTAAGCCCACTTTGTCCAACATAATATGCATATGTTTTATTCGCGCCAAAGAATAAATAGTAAGCAACTATTAAAAGCATACATATTAATATTCTTTTTAGTATTTTCATTTTTTTCCCTCCTTTCTTTATCTATATTTTTTTATTATAAATAACCCACTTCCAATTATTGCTAATAAAACAATAATTCCAATAACATTTAAAACAATTCTACCTGTACTAGTTCCTATTATTAATTGTGCATTGGCTGTATTATTTTGCATATTGCTATCTTGTACATTATTAGAATCTGTCGCATCAACTGTAACAATATTATTTGTTATTCCTAGATTATCATTTGTTAATTTTTTTGTTGCTACTAATTTAATAGATCTTGTTTGACCTACCTCTAATTCACTTAAATTTGTGTAATATACTTTTCCGTTTTCCTCATACCATCCAGTACTTGCTGCCATATCTAATTTTAGGTCTGCTGGTAATTCATCTACCAATTCTGAAATATATGCTTTAGATTCTCCATTGTTTGAAACTTTTATGTTGTACTCTATAGTTACTTCTGTTCCAACCAAATTTTTGGCTGCAACTTCTAATTTTCCTATCTTTGTACCTTCGTCATATGTATAATTCTGTTCTTTTCCTTTTGGATTTACAGTTTTTATCTTACTTAATGTCTTTTCTACTGCCACATCAAAATTTCCTAATTTTATTAATCCCATATTTATAGAATTTATATTGCTATCTGAGATCTCAATAATGTCTGTCATTCCAACATATTCTACTGCACCATTTATCGTTGCAGTTGCAGAAATTGCTTTAGAATTTAATGTATCTGCAACACCATCTTTCTTATAATTAGTTATTTTATATATGTTTTTATCATATTTAAATATCACTATATATTTACCTACTGGTAAATTAGTTAATTTATAGCCTGTCGCTGTAGATATTGCTCTAATCTCTGCTCCTGTAGAATCTTTTACTAGTTCTGATGTAGTAGCATCTACTACCATAACTTCAACTCCATCCATTAGCGTCTCCGAAGTATCCATTGCACCATTTTCATTAGCATCTAGCCATATAGCACCATTTACACTATATGTATTATTAGGATTTTCTGGTTCTTCTGGATTCGTTGAACCATTATTATCACTTTTACCAAAATGTTGTACTTCGTTTGAAGTTGCAGATTTTACAGAATCTCCATATACACGAGCAATATTTGTTAATGTTGTGTCTTGCTCTAATTCTTGAACAGTTACTGTAATTGTAATATTTATCACAGCACTAGGTGGTAATATAGTAGGAATTCTTAATTCATTCTTTTCTTCATCATATTTAGGAAAAGCTTCACTTGTATCAGTCGTGTTTGAATCTCCTATATCTATAGTTTGTGACAAATCATATTCTTCATTGATTTCTGTAAAATCATCATGTTTTCCATCTAAATTTATATATCTATTATATTTCAATGTTTCTGCTATAACTTCCTTAGGAAATGTATCTACTATATATATTTGTGAATATACCTTATCACTCTTATTTGTAACTTTTATATTGTATGTAATTTGGTCTCCCTCTTTTACTTCTTGATTTGCTGTTGGAGAATCTTTTTCGATTGTTACTTCTGCTACTTCTATCTTATTCTCTGCAATATTTGATCTATATATTTCGTCTCCAACGAAAGTATTTGCAACTATATTAATAGAAGTATTTGTGTTATTTACTTCTGTTACATTTGCAAGAAAATCAAATTCAGCATGTTGACCGCTTTTTAAAGTTTTCATTTTAAAAGTTAACAAATTATTTTCGTTAATTTCTATACTTGTGTTATCTTCATCTTGTGTTCCAATCCCATTATAAATTACTTTAGGATCTGTTGCTAAAATCTCCTTTGGTATTTGTATAGTTGTCGTTAAGTCTGTAAGATCTTCATTCGTTAAATTATCTATAATTAATGTATATGTATATGCATTACGTTCAACCACATAAGTTCTTTTTACAAAAGATAGTTCGGTCTTTATTTTAGCCTTTGTAATAGTGTTTACTAATTGCTTTGAACTCTGCTCAACTCCATTTATCTTTAATATGAAATTTGTTGTTATTGTTTTTGTTTCTTCATCGTTTGCTAAATTTTGCACTCTTACATTATATTCTATTGTTTGTGTTTCACCTTTATCTAGTTTATCCACAACAAGTTCTACCATCTTTTTATCTGGTCTTTCTGTATATACTCCTACATATTCTCCTACTGTGTTATCTCCATCTGGGTCAGAATATGGACTGTCGTTTTTTTCAAGATAAACTAATCCATCTGGTATTGGCATTTCTATAGAAATATTTTCTACACTACTAGAACTATTATTGGTAATATCTACTTTAAAATTAATTACTTCTTGTTCATGTATTTGCGCATTATCTTCTAAAGTTATATCTCCTAATCTTGGAGTAATTTGCATATTAATAGAATTATTAGCCATAACAGTATTATTATCTTTGGCAATATTGTTAATAATGCTAGGAGTTTCAAAGCCTAGAGTTTGTGTGTTTTCTAATTCTTGTTCGTTAATATTATATTTTACTGTATATGTTGCATAAGTTTTTAAGTTTGGCTGTAAGTTACTTGGGATTTTTAAATTAAACTCAAACCCCAATTTATTTCCAACACTAATGTTATTATCTAATACTATTTTAAAAGATTTTATATTTTCAAAATTTTCTACTTGCTCCTTCCAAGAAGAACTATCTTCTGTAGGTTCTGTCTCTTCAGAATAATAAATCTTTCCAGTTATTCCATATGCTTTTATTGCTTCTGTTAGTGTTGTTGTAAATGTACTTCCTAGGACTTTTCCATTTATATCTTTATTGTTTTCAAATGGAATTCTTCCTAAAATTCTTAAATTACTAATATCGCTTTGGTAATTATTAACAATGTTAGTATTAATCTTTGCTATTTTTTCTGCTGATTCTATCTCTAATTGTCCTGTAATAGCGTTTTCGTCCAATGTTCTTTTTGTTTCGCTTCCGTTATAGCCACTTAATTCGCTTATCGTAATTAATCCTGATTTTGCAACTATATTAAATGGTACTTCTATACAATCTTTTCCTTGTAAACTATATTCTGTAGATTTAGCTAAATCATTTGAATATGTTAATTTAAAAGCACTTGTTTTAGTACTAACCGTATCTTTTAATCTTATTACTGCCGGAATTATTATTTTTGTTCCTTCTTGTATTCCTAACTTATAATTAGTTTCTTCACCAGTTAATTTTAAAACTAATACTCTACCATTTTCCTCTAAACGTGCATACTCAAATTTTAGCTCTTCATTATATACTAAAGAAATTTCTCCTGTGTTTATACTTTCTATTTCTTCTGGTAATGTAATCCTTATTTCTGGATTTTTAAATAAGTCATATTTATTGCTATTAGTTACTAAATTTAATGTTAAATTCACATTGTTATCTACAAAAGGCATTAGTTCTGTATTATCCATTTGCAAATCTATTTTTGTATATGTTTCATTTAAATTTAATAAGCTTTCATATTGTTTTGTTAAATTAATTTTTTCTTTTATTGCATAAAACTCTTTTGTTTGATTAATATTATAATTTAACTTTGCATCTATTACTTTATAATTTCTTAGTTCTAGAACGCCTTCAACTTGAGGTTTGCTAATTTCTATTCTTATATTAGTTTGGGCATTTTGATATATTACTTCTAATTCTCCATTACTATTTTTAGCTGTGTTTTTATTTATAGTAGCAATCAGATTACTCTTACTATCGTACACATTTATATAACCTTCTGTGCCAAGAACTTTTTTAAATAATTCTTCTTTTACAGCTAATGATTTATAATATATTTTGTTTGTTAAAATTTCGTACCTTTCTGTTACAAAAGAAGGTTCCATAGTCATTATATTAATGCTATTATTTGTATCTTTGTTGTTTATGTTTAGCCTATAGTTTAAATTATAGCCTGTTTCATTATAATTATCATAAAGAAAGCCTTTATTTATAGTATCTGTTGTAAATATATCTGCAGTAATATTATCTCCTACTTGTTCTGTGAATTCATAATTGTTTTTATTTTCTTTAGAAATCACATCTACTTTTGAATATAATTTCATATCAGCTTTAACATAAGTCGTTACTTGTAGTTTGTTTTTTAGTAATTCATTAGTATTCTGATCATAAATGTATGTAAGTATATATTCATCTAATGCGTCATAGAAGGCAATCTCTTGATTTTCGTTTACATTATTATTTACAGCAATCTCTATGTTCCCTGTATTTTGATCATATTTATAATTATTTGTACCAAAATTTTTACCAAACTCATCTCCATTTGTACCTTTTGTACTGTTAGCAAATACTCTTACTTCTGAAGGTAATACATTGTTAACTTTAGGTGCTGTAATGCTTAATTTAGTTTGCTCTATAGGGCTTTTTCTTTCTATCTCTTTTATATTTATCTTTTGTTGTATTAATGTCCTTTCTCCAAAGGGTAAAACATTTGTAATATTTGATGTTAACTCAAAATCGGTATTTAAATTCCATTTAAGTCTAATTTTTAATTCTTTTTTAACCTCTATATTTTTACCGCTATCATTTATATATATAGCTTTCATATTAACAGTTGTTTCTTTATCCAAATAATCTAATCTTAAATTATCATTTTTTTGCATAGTTAATGGTATCTCTAATGTAGTTGCATCATTTATGTCGCTTAAATTTATAGTGTTATTTTCTATACTTTTAATCATTTCATTTTGTATTGTTTGCATACCAAAGTTAGGCTCATTAATAGATATCTGCATATTCGTCAAATATCCTGCACCCACATTTATCTCAATTTTTAGTTTTGCGACACTCTCATCTACAATTTCTACACTATGTTTTCTCTCTTGATTCTCCCCAAAATAGACATCAAAGTTTACATTTCTGTTATTGGTATTGTTTCCTTGTTTTTCTAAGTCATCTATAGCAGCATAAGCATTAGTTGGTATTAAAATGATTTCACTTATCATAATAACAAAAACTATTAGAACTGCTATTAATTTGTTACAACTGTTATTTTTGTTTTTCATGTTTTACCTCCTATTTTTGTATATATTTTGTATATACCATTTTTCTTTTATAAAATACATACTATATTATTATATAATTATAGCCACCCCTTTTTTATAAGTAAATATGCCCTCCTTCTCATTTTTTTCATATAACCACTATCTCTCTACGGCTCTTCATTTTACATTTTAATATTATTTTTTCTTTACATTTATTTCTTTAGTATTTTTGTCTTATGAAATTTTATAGACACATAAAAAAAGAGCAAAAATTTGCTCTTTTTTTGTTTTTATACTAACTTCACTATATTAAACTGACTTTTACTATGGTAAGTATTTTGCTGGGTCAACTCTTTGTGAACCATTTACCCTTACTTCGAAGTGTAAATGTGCTCCACCCTTAGGGTTACTTGGTGTTGGTCTTGGACTTACGTTTCCAGTATTACCTACTGTCATTATTTGTTGCCCTTGTGATACTCTTTGTCCTTCTTTTACTAATCTACTTCCCGGCTTACCATGGGCATATAATGTTATATTACCATCATCATGCAGTATTGCTATATATTCTCCGTAACTTCTGTATTTCCCTATTAAATTTCCATTTAAATCGTAATTTGGAATTGTTCCTGTTAATGTTTCTGAAATAACTACTGTTCCACTTTTTGCTGCTACTACTGGTTTTCCATAGTTACCTCCAAAATCTGCTCCGCCATGACCAGAATATCCATAAAAACCACATGTTATATTAGCCTTGCTTAACCCTGGAATTGGACATATATATCCTTTTGAACTAGTCCCACCTGAACCGCTGCTATTACTTCCGCCAGACGAACTATTTCCATTGTTGCTTGAATTGTTATTATTGTTGTTTTTATTTGCATTTGCTATTTCTTCAAGTCTTTTATCTATAGCTGCTTTATCTTTTTCGAATTGCGCTAAGTCTGCTTGTAGATCCTTTGCTTCCCCTTCTAAATCATCTATGTATTTTTCTTTTTCTTGTTTAGTAGCATTTAGCTCTTGAGTTTTTACTTCTTTTTCACTTTTTAATGTTTCTACTTCGGCTTTATCATTTTCTAGCGATTTCTTTGTCTCTTCTATTTGCTTTTGTTCATTTTGTATTTGCTCTAATAAATCTAAATCATATGAAGCTAATTCTGATATTAAATAATAATTAGATATAAACTCAGTTAAACTAGTAGAAGATAACAATAAATCTATGTAAGATACACTTCCATTCTCGTAAATTGTTACTAATCTTTCATCTAATAATTTAGAATTCTCATCATATGCTTTTTGTTGTTCTTCTAATTTCTTTTCGTTTTCACTTATGTTAGTGTTTAATGTATCTAACTTATCATTTAATGAATCTATAGAACCTTGATATTCATCTATCTTTGTTTGAATATCATCAACTTGTTTTTCTGTATCTGTTTTGGTTGTATTTACATCATTTAATTGTTCTTTTGTTTTATCTATTTTATCTTGTAAATCTTTTGAATCTTGTGATGAAACTCCTAAAGATATATTGGTCATAATCGTTATCGCTACTATTAAAATAGCCAATATCTTTTTTAGCATTTGTTTCATATAAATTTCTCCTTTATAAGTATTATATTGCTTTATTTTGCGCTTTCTTTTAATATTGCAACTAATAACTCATTTTCTTGTATTTTAAATGTTTTACCTTTGTATGTATATTCTTCCCCTGTCTTATATACTAAATATCCTGTATTCATTAATTTCTGAGATATTAGACTTAAAAATGTTATAGAATCTTCTTCTGACAAATTTAATTTCATTCTAACCTCATAGAATGAAAATTTTATTATTTCTCTATTCTGTGCTAGTTTTGCATTTAAATAATTATCTACAAATTCTAACGTCATTCTAATTCTCCTTATCTTTTTTGGTATAATATCATATTTTAAATAAAAAAACAACACTTCGATATAATAAGTGTTGTTTGGTGCACCACCGGGGGGTCGAACCCCGGACCTTCTGATTAAGAGTCAGCTGCTCTACCAACTGAGCTAGTGGTGCAAATATTTAATTTAAGTACTTAAATAGTATAATACCGAATTTTACTTTTTGTCAAGTCCAAAACTAAAAAAGATATGAAATGCAATCGATTTTTTCATTTCATATCTTTTTCTTATTTAAATCTAAGCTGCTGGTACGCTTTCTTGCTCTTCTGGTGTTGTAGGTTCTGTAGGTGTTTCCGGTGCTGTTGGCGTCTCTGGTTCACTAGGAACAGTTGGTTCAACAGGTGGCGTTGGCTGTGTTGGTTGTTCCGGCGTTGTTGCAGGTGGTGTTTGTATAGTGGTTCCTTTTGTTCCTCTTTTTATTATTGTTGACATTTGGTTATATTTATCTTTTGAAAGTAGTGTTCTAGATACTACTTTTCCATTTAGATATACTACTTTATATGCTTCACTATATGTACCATTATGTCCTTTTTGTACAACCTTTTCTTTGCCTTGTTCTAATGTTGGGTCATCTTCATATGTTGTTTGCATTGGAATACTTCCTGTAATTTTCGTTTCTATTTTTACATCGTATTCTGTTTCTTCTTTCATTCCAAATATTTGTATCTTAGCAATGCCACCACTTACAGAACTTTTAATTTTTATAGGATATTTTCTTGTATTCTTAAACTTAAAGTCTATTGCACCATAAACAACTGTTGCATCTCTACCAGCTTTTACATAAGAAGGAACAAATTGATGATTACTTCTACTTACTATATCTAAATTTGCAAAAATAACTGCATTATATAATGTAGAAGTTATTTGGCATATTCCTCCACCAATATCATTAACAACTTTTCCCCCTGCATATGCTGGTGCTTCTTTATATCCTGCTGCAACTGTTCGCTTTCCTACAACTTTATTATATGAGAAAGTTTCTCCTGGCATAACAACAGTATTATTAATCTTATTAGATGCTAATTTTAAATTAGTAGTTCTTGCTGTAGCCCCCGCATTATATGTTGTAGAAAATTCTCCTAGTAAATCTGGAAAACCTTCTGACCCGATTTTATCTGTTGTTACTGCAGGATGTGTAATTTTTAATGGAATTACATATTCCTCTTTATCTTCTTCTAATAATTTTTTTGCTTCTTCCATAGATATCGCAAAATCCACTCCATCTACATGTGGATATAATGTAAACGGATTTTGAGTATAATATGCATCTTTAGGTTCTGTATGTATCTCTGAATAAATTTTATCTAAATCGATTGGGTCTGGTTCTTTATTTTTTGTTGATAACTTTATTTCTTTTTCTGTGTTTTCCACATTTTTTATCTCGTTTTCCACTTCTTGTTTTAATATTTCTGGATCAACTTCCAAACCGGCTTTACCCTTACTAATAACTAACTCTGCATTTTCTTCATCTATATCATAACTGCTTTCTACAACTCCACCAGGTATTTGCCCATTAAGCGTATCTATTTGTTTTTCTAATTCCTCGTTATTATATTCGTATGGAATTTCTACATTATTTTTAGAAAAATATGTTTTTATAATATTAAAATTATTTACAAATATGTTGCTATCTCTTCCGATATTATATGCCTTCTCTATTGCCTCATCTAATTTATAATTTAATTGTAATTGTTCAAAACTAATAACCCCTTTATATTCTGTGCCATCTTCTGCTTGCGCATCTAGTTTTACAATTAAATCTTCTGTTTGTTTAGCAATAATTTTTTCTTCTAACATGGTTTTTACTTCATCTTTTGTTTTTCCTGCTATCTCAACTCCGTTTATAGTAACACCATTTAATATTTTATCATTATTATTGTTAAGTAATGCAAAAATTGTGCTAAGTACAGCTACTACTAATAAAATAGTAATAATTACGCTAACTATAATAAGCTTTTTCTTGCTGCCTCTTTCCTTTGAATGTTTCGTGGGCTTTTTAGCAGTTGTTGGCTCTTTTTCTACTATTTTCTCCTTTTCTTCGATCATAAATATACTCCCCTTAAATCTCTTATAATATATTAAAAGGTATATCACAATATTACTTTATTTTCAATATTTTTTTCGACAGTAGTAGACTTTTTTCAAATGCTTTTATATAATGCTAACGAGGTAGAAAAAATGTTAGATATGTTAGGTAATTTAATAAAAAGTATTAGAACAAAAAAGCATATGACAAAAACGAGTATTGCTAAACAAATTGGGGTAGATACTGGCTATTTAACACATATAGAAAATGGTGATAGGAAACCTACAGTTAAAGTTTTACAAGAAATATGCAATGCAATAGATGTTCCTTACCAAAAGTTTTTCGCTGCATATAATCATAAAATACCACAAGAAGCAATAGATTACGAAATTTTTAAACACACTGCCGAAGACAGGATTCTTTTAGTAGATGATATAAATGATTTACATTTTATGAAATGCCCACCAGGTCTTAATTCTGTTTCCTTTGGTATTCGACTTAATGATGACTCTATGGATAAAATCTATGACAAATATTCATATGTATTTGTAGATTTCGGGGCTCCAATAAAACCCCAGGATATTGGTCTTTTTTACTACAATGGGCAAATTTTGGTAAGACGATTATTTATTTATGGAAAAAATCACATCTCGTTATATCCAGATAATCCTAAATATCCTAAAATTCGAGTTAAGGAAAAAGACACATTTTATATAATTGGAAAAATTGTGCAATAATTTTATGTTTTTTTGTAAAAAACTATTGAATATTGTTAAAGTTAAATATATAATGATACTAATTTAATTAAGCTTTTGTATTTTATGCTGCAAAAGATATAACACTAATCAAAAGATAAATGAGGAGAAATGCAATATGGAATTAATAAAAAATATTTTTTTTAATACAGATAAATTAATAGAAAACTCTGTTGTTAAAATTTCGTATACAGGAAAGTTTTTCCAAGATAATTCAAATACAGAACTATATATTCATTATGGATTTGGCCTATTATGGGAAAATGTAAATGAAATTAAAATGGAAAAAACTGAATTAGGCTACCAAGCTTTAATTTATTTAAATGGTCAAGATTCATTAAATTTCTGTTTTAAAAACGGAAAAGGTGAATGGGATAATAACGAAGGTAAAAATTATGTTTTTGAAATTGCACCATTACCAAAAGATTTAATTGTAGTTCAAGAATCAAGTTTAGCTGAACCACAAAAAGAACATAAAATTAAACAAATATGGGAAAAAGTAAAATTTTCTGTAGTTGCTGCAATTAAATATTTACCAAAATTATTTTCATTCAATACAAGTTCAGAAGCTATAGAAGACGAAAATTCTTTAAGATAAATTTAATCGGGATTTGGGGACGGTCCTATAATCCCTTTTTTGTTAGTGTAAAAAGGATGGTAATTAGCTTACCATCCTTTTATCATATATTCCATCCGCCATTTATAGAAATTACTTGACCTGTCGTATAATTATCTTCTAATAACCATTCTATACATTTGGTAATTTCTTCAGGTTTACCGACTCTTTCTAATGGAATCTCTTCTTTTATATCATTTATTTCTTCTTCTGAAAATTTATTATTCATAGAAGTATCTATAATTCCTGGAGCTATTGCATTTACCCTTATATTTGAAGGTCCTAATTCTTTGGCTAAGCTTTTAGTTAAGCCTATTATTCCGGATTTTGATGTAGAATAAGCTACTTCCATTGCAGCTCCTGTTACTCCCCATATTGAAGAAATATTTATTATTAATCCATTTTTATTTGCTATCATATTTCTCACTACTTCTTGTGTAACAATAAAATTGGATTTTAAATTTATATTCATTATATTGTCCCAGTCTTCATCTGTTATATCTGTAAATAATTTATATTGTGAAATTCCAGCATTATTAATTAAAACATCTATTTTTCCATATTTAGTTATTATACCCTCTATCATTTCTTTAACTTCTGTTCTGTTAGAAACATCTGCTTTTATTATATCGATATCTATATTTTCGCTTTTTAAATCAGCCTTTAATTTTTTTGCTTCATCTTCAGATTTATTATAATTTGCAATTACAATATTTTCATGTGCTAGGTTTCTAGCTATATTATTTCCGATTCCTCTTGAAGCTCCAGTTACTAAAATTACTTTTTTCATTATAACACCTTCTATATTCTATTATTGCATTTTAGTATATCTCATTTGTACTAAAAAATCAAAATATTTTGGGCAAAACAAAAAGCTAGGCAATCTTTAAAGAAAGTCTAGCTTTAAGTAATGGAGCCACTTGTCCGACTTGAACGGACGACCTACTGATTACAAGTCAGTTGCTCTACCAACTGAGCTAAAGTGGCATATGGTCTTATGGTGACCCGTACGGGAATCGAACCCATGTCTCCGCCGTGAAAGGGCGATGTCTTAACCGCTTGACCAAGGGGCCTTATATACAAAGAACTAAATAATTTCTTCAATCATTTAGTTCTTTTGGTGAGCTATCCGCGACT
>ENA-ORSB01002982-ORSB01002982.1-human-gut-metagenome-genome-assembly--contig:-NODE-2982-length-12499-cov-9.341048_pt1 | contig 12499 bp, 10 predicted proteins | sample MGYA00242180_ERZ509144 | MGnify/ENA primary metagenome ERZ509144 (study PRJEB26280, sample SAMEA2338661) | human gut metagenome | biome: human gut; feature: human-associated habitat; material: faeces...
GGAAGATTGAACAACTACATAAGATTTTATTTGTGAAAAAGAAAAATACCGCCCATGCAGCGCAGCGATGGATTTTGTCGGGTGAATCGGCGGCAAAATGAATCGGGTGTGTTGCGGGGCGGTAAATTCTTCGTGGACTTTTCCTCACGGAAGTGGTGGGTCTCACGGTGATAACCAACCACTTTCTGTGGCTGTGTTCAAAATGAACACGACCACATCTTGTGGATGGTTTCAAACCAATCCACAAAATCAGTGAGATTTGTGACAGAGAATATCATGTTTCGCAAGGTGCGTCAAGATGATTTTGAAAAATTTATGACGGTAAAGCATAAGAAGTCTTACTATTTGGCTCAAATTGAAGTCTACTTGACTTTTTTATTGAAGAGATGTCCGTTTTATGCTGCTGCATCTGTAACAGCCTGACGATAAGCACTTGCAGCGTTGTTATTTTATTCAACTGGCTGGGGGATAGTCCTCTGCATCGGGCGAAGTATTCCTCAGTACGGTTTCCACCGCGCACAGAGCAATCTTGGCAAGATTCAGCGTGGTATGGGGATTCATGGCGGTATGCCTCCGTCTATTTTTCTGTGTATAGAATACCACATAAACAAAAAGAGAACGGACGGTCGTTTCTGTTTACGAATTGAGCGCCTGCCACAACGCATCTGAAGCATCAAACACTGCCACGCTGTACCCGGCAAAGCGGCTCTGGATATCAACAGTCTGGCTGCCATCGGCGGCAGTGTTGTAGCTGCCCAGTTCCAGCCCGGAAAGGGCGGGCTGGCTGCGCCACGGGATAAGCTTTGTCTGCCATTCCGCGCCCAGCTTTTCGCTCAGTGCCCCATAGGCCTGTTCGAAGCCCTCCGGGTCATCCAAGATCCAGATTTTGCTCTCGCCGTTGGCAAGGTCGGTGTTCATCTGGGTGGCACCGGCCATCTGACCGTTCATGTCGGTCAGGGCGGCATCGGCGCTCCATGTGTAGTTGTTCACCTGCACCACCACAGTCCCGTCGCCGTTGGCGTCCTCCGCATAGTCTGCCAGCGCAGTCTGCAGGCGCTGCACGGCCTCGTCCGGCAGGGCCTCCGCCGTGACTACCGCCACGGTGTAGTCCGGGTCTACGGTAGTCAGCAGGCCGTGCGCCACATACGCTACGCCCACAATGACCATTGCCGCCACCGCCACGATGCCCCAGTTGTAATACCACCAGTTGGCGCGGGAGCGCTTTTTCTGCTCCTGTGCGGTCAGGGGCTTATCCGGCGCTGCCGGGCGCGGGATGCTGCGCACCTCTACGCCGTATTCCTGCCGCAAAACCGGGAACAGGGTCTGCATCGCTGCCAGCCCCGGCAGCCAGAAGCCGAACAGCACCGCCCAGAACACGCTGACCGGGAACAGCAAGATCATGCCGCCGATGCCCGCCAGCATGAGAACGCCTGCCAGGACGCAGCGCGCCGGGGCGACAGCCAGCAGCCTGCCCGCCCGGCGCAGCAAGCTGTCCGGGGCGGGCAGCTGCAGCGGCAGAACGGCAGCGCAAAGCGTAGCCAGAACCGCCAGCACCAGAAAATCCAGCGCCAGAAAAACGAGAATGGCAAGCCCGGGGTAATACCCCTGCTGCGCGGCGGCTTCAAACACAAAGGCCGATACAAAGCACAGCAGCCCCAGCACCAGCGTGCCAATGCAGCCAAAGCCGCAGGCGGCTTTCCAATGGGCGGCTAGGGTCTGCTTTGCCCGGGGCAGCCACTGGGAGGGGTCGTTCTGCAAGCTGCGCAGAGCGCAGTCTGCCAGCAGCACCATGGCAGGGCCGGTCAGCAGACCGGTGACCGCACTGCACACCACCGTCAGCGGCAGGGAGAGCAGGGTCACGCCCAGCGAGACCCCCAGTGCGGCAGGCAGGCAGAGCACGCAGACCATCAGGTTCGTGCCCAGCAGCTGGCCGAGGTCGCGGCCGACCATCTGGCAAAAGCGTGCAAAGCCTTTTTTCTCCGGCTCGTTTGGGCCTACGCCGTGGCCGTCCCGCCCATAAAGGGCATTGTAGATGCTCATTTTACTTCACCTCGGTGCCAAAGGCTTCGATTTGGGTCAGCGCCGGGAAGGGGGAAGTCCCCTCGGCCTGAATCAGATCCTTCAGCACAAGGCTGCGCACCCGCTTGGGCTCAAAGGCCACGCTCTGGGGTTTGGCGCTTTTCACCAGCGGGATGTCCAGCTGGCTGCCATCAGAAAATTCCACCGTGGCCTTTACCCAGTAGTTGTCGTGGGGGAAATCTGCCCGCTCGGTGATGCGCAGCTCATCCAGCAGTACTTCCCGGCCAAAATCCAGCGTCAGGGCTGCGTTCGGGTCGCGGTTGATGCCCCAGCTCTGGTAGGGATACTCGCCGTGGGCGCTGTTCTCAAAAATGCCGTCGATGGCGTTGCGGGCGGCAAACACCGCCTCGCCGCGCGTTTCTACGTTGGCGCTGGCGTGGGGATAAAAACCGGTGTCGCCATGCTCGTCATAGCAGTTGAAGGCCAGATTCCGCCGGGCGGCAATCTCTTCCGGCAGTGCCAGCCGTGCCCGGATAACGTGACGGCTGCCCGCAAAGCTCTTGGGCGAGTAGGTGATGGCCTGCTCCCCGAAGGGAATGTGGAAGTTGATCTCCCGCTTGACCACATACACAAGGGCTTCGGGCATGGTGTCCTCGAACTGGATGACGCAGTACTGCCCGGGATGGTCGATCTCCAGCGCCACCCGGTCGCCGGGCTTGTAGCAGTTGGTGTAAACAAGGGATACGGCGGTGTCAGCGTCACAGGTCATCAGGGTGTGGCCGGCTTCGTCCAGAATTTTCAGCTTGATGGTTTCCATGGCAGTTCTCCTTAGTACAGTTCGAGCTTCAGCATTTTTTGGAAATGCAGGGTGATCTTATAGATCGTTTCCGGCCATGCGGTGCGCAGGCGCGGGTCGGTGATAGGCACCGCCGTAACAGCAGCCGTTGCGGCGTCCGGGTCAAAGCGGATGCCGCCCAGTGTGCCCACCGCAAAGCCGTCCGCAGTGGGGACGGGTTGCTGCTCGGTGAGCAGGGTCAGGTCTACTGTGCCGGGATAGTCTGTTTCGTCCCGCAGGGTGATGCCCTGTTCGCTGACAGATACGCTGCGGCGGTAGGTGGTAAGCCCCGGGATGGGCGGGTACGCGCCCGCCAGTTCGCCGGTGATGCTATTTTCCTCGGTGCACACCTCCCGGGCAGCGTATTCCGCGCCGGGCAGCTGCTGCACGCCGTCAAAGGTGGGCAGGTTGTGCCATGCGCTCTGCATCGTCCAGATCTCATACCGCTGAGGGCTGAAGGTCTTTTTGGTGTAGCTCTCCACTCCGATATCGATGAGAAACGGTCTTCCGTCCTTGTACACGGTAATGCTGCCGGTATCGTTGTGGTTGTGGCTGTCGCCGTTGGAGCCAAACTTTGCACCCAGCACCCAGCTGCCCTGCCGTGCGGCATAAATGCCTACACTGGGGTACCATACTGCAGAACGATGCTGGGGAACTGCGGCGTATTCCATCAGTTCCTGCTCGGCAAAGGCGGTGGTCAGCCGGTACCACAGGTTGATGTGGGTGCTGCCGTCCGGGTTCTGCAAATGGTCGGGGTCGGCATCGGCGCGGAAATCTGCCGCCGCAAGGGCCTGCAAAGCATCGCTGCCTACGGCCTGTCCAAAGCGGTATTCCCGTGCACCGCAGCGCCCGGCCAGGGGGCTGCAATCGCCAAAGTTCAGATAGTAAGGTCCTTCCACATGGACATTGCAGATGTACTCCGCGATATTTTTGATCTTTGTTTCTCTGAATAGCGGGCGGAAGGCCTCCGGCGCAACGTTGGATAAAATTTCAAGACAGCCCCACAGGGTCAGTCCGGCGTGGCGATAATACTGCGCACCCTCGTTGCAGCAGCCGTCCGCGCCGTAGTCCTTCAAAAAGCAGTCGAGGCTGTAGGCTGCCTGCTTGACGGCAGCTTTTCGCTGCTGCTGCGTGGTGGGCAGCAGAAAAACGGTGAGCAGCACATTCTGAGTGCACCAGCTCGTCCAGTTACACATAGGCTCTTCGCCGTTGCCCATCCACCAGAAGTGGCTTGTAAAATAAGGCGTCAGGATGCGGGCGTCCAGCTCCCGCTCCATCCGCGCCGTGATGCCCGGCGCGGCAGTATCCAGCTCATCGGGCAGTAAGTACCGGGTCAGCGCCAGCAGTGCGCCGGTCTCGGCGGCAAATAAATCTACGATGGGGCGGGTGGTGTCCGGCAAGGGCAGCTGCGGGGTGTCCCGCACATAGCTGTTGTGGGCGGGCAGCTGCCATGCGCTTTCCTCGCAAAGCGCCCATACGGTATCTGCAATGGCGCCCAAAAAGCGCCCTTTGTGCTCCACACACTCGGCACTTACCAGCGCGCACAGCCGCGCCCGGCGGGAGAAGTAAGCCGTCTCCCATGGCGTGCGCCGCCCAGTGTGGGTGAAATCCAGCCAGAGCGAGAGCGGCAGGGGCGCAATGGGCGTTTGCAGCGCAGCTTCCCCCGCCTGCAAAAAGCGCTGCTTTGCCCGCAGGGGCAGCCCCTGCCATGCGGTGCGTTCCTGGGCAGGGGGAAAGGGCCGGTAGCCGGGAAGAAATTCCGGCAGATGGGCAAGTTGTTCCTGTATCATAAAAGCCTCCGATTTTAAATACTTTGCTGATATTCCCGCGGGCTGAGCCCCGTGACCTTTTTGAACACCTTGGAAAAATAAAAGGCGCTTTCGTACCCCAGTTTCTCAGCAATCTCGTATACTTTCAAATCGCCCTGTTCCAGCATCTCTTTCGCCGCAGCGATGCGGGTCTCGGTAATGTACTCCACAAAGCCGCTGTCGCCGTATTTGCCAAACAGCTGGCTGAGGTAGTTGGGCGAAAAATTGAACACTGCCGCCACATCGGCCAGCGTCAGTTTTTCCGAAAGGTGATTCTTAATATACTCCTGCACCTGTGCCACCACCTGCATCTTCCCGGCGGTGGCGTCGCCCTCGTTGACCTCCACGAACTGGATGGGCTGCTCCACCGTGAGCAGGGGCTGCAAATGGGCGTTTTCCCGGCAGCAGCGCGCCAGCCCCAGCAGAGAGCCGGTGGGGCGGCCTACCGCCCAGAGCAGCCGTACCGTGAAATAGTTGTATAGAATTTGGCTGGCGCGTTCCAGCAGCGGGCACAGCACCGTCCGGTAGTTCTGGCACTGGGCATCGGTCAGGCAGAACAGCACATTGCAGCGCATGGCATCCGCCCCGGTGAACGCAAGATCAACGGCCTGCACCAGACCAACCTCGGGGTGTTTCGTGCCTATCTGGAACGATACCTGCGCGATGAGGTGCCTGTCAACAAGGGGATGACCCTGATGGTGCGCCAGCTGCAACCGACGGAGACGGGATTGCCGATGGAACTCTATTTCTTTACGGATACGGTGGTGTGGGTGGATTACGAGCGCATCCAGTCGGATGTCTTCGACCATGTGCTGGCCGTCATCCCCGAGTTCGACCTGCGGGTGTTCCAGAATCCGTCGGGAAGCGATATCGAGGCGCTGCGCTATCAGAGGCCGGAGCCGGACGTGCCGGCCAAACCGGATGTTACAGAAAAATCATCAGCATCACCTGAATGATAATTACCCGCAGGAACATGCAGAGAGGGTAGACCGTGGCGTACGATACCGACGGGTTGTCTCCCTCGATCGTGTCGTTGGCATAGTTCAGTGCCATCGGGTTGGCCATGCTGCCGCACAGCATGCCTGCGACCGACCCGAAGTCGATGCGCAGGATGCGCAGCGCGAAGATACCCAGCAATACTACGGGGACGAACGTCAGCAGGAATCCCAGCAGCAGCCATAGTGCCCCTTCGGGGCGCATGACGGTCTCGAAGAAGTGCGTGCCCGCCTCGAGCCCCAGGCAGGCGAGGTACATCGACAGGCCCAGTGCCCGGAGCATCAGGTTGGCGCTGTACGTGGTGTAGGTAATCATGTGAAGGCGCGGGCCGAACGTGCCGATCAGGATGCCGACGATGATCGGGCCGCCTGCCAGGCCGAGTTTTACGGGCAGGCTGATGCCCGGGATGCTTACGGGGATGCTCCCGAGCGTGAGCCCGAGGATCAGGCCGACGAAGACTGCCACGAGGTTGGGCTCTTCGAGGTTTTTCACGGCGTTGCCGAGTATCTTTTCCACATGCTTGATCGCTGCGGCTTCACCCACGACCGTCAGGCGGTCGCCCATCTGCAAACGCAGGTCGGGTGTGGCCAGCAGTTGCACGCCCGAACGGTAGACGCGGCTGATGTTGATGCCGTAATTGTTGCGCAGGCGCAGCGAGGAGAGCTTCTTGCCGTTGATTTCGGGGCGCGTCACGAGGATGCGCTGCGAGATGAGCTGGCTGTCGACGGCGTTCCAGTCGATGTTCTCCGTGTTCCAGTCCTTCTGTTCCTGCTCTCCGAAGATCAGGCGCAGCGCATCGGCCTCGCCCGGGGTGGTGATCACGAGGATGACGTCGTCCTTCTGTAGCGTCTTGTCGGAGGTGGGGATCGAAACCTTTCCTTCGCGCCATACGCGCGAAATGACGAAATGGTGGTGGCTCTGAGCGGCTATTTCGTGTACGCTCTTGCCGAATACGGCCGGGTTAGTCAGGTGGTAGCTGGCAATGAAGACGTTTTTCCGGTGTTCGGCGTCCGGCTCCGGCATGTCGGCGGGGCGGACGAAGAGCTTGCGGATGAAGACGATGGCCAGGATGACGCCCACCACGCCCAGCGGATAGGTCACGGCGCAGCTCAGGGCGGCGCCGCTGGAGTCGACGCCCATCTGTTGCAGCGCCTGCTGCGCCGCTCCGAGCGCCGGGGTGTTGGTCGTGGCGCCGCACAGGATGCCCGACATGTCGGGCATCGAGACGTGCAGCGTATAGCTCATTGCCACGGCCAGCCCCGTGCCGAGCAATACTACCGCAAGGGCGGGCGACATCAGGCGCAGTCCGTCGGCGCGCAGCGAGTTGAAGAAGCCGGGGCCGACCTGCAGGCCGAGGGCGTATACGAAGATGATGAGCCCGAAGCTCTCGGCATAGTTCAGCATCGCCGGGTCGATCGACAGTCCGAAATGCCCGGCCAGGATCCCTGCGAAAAAGATGAATGCCACGCCCAGCGAGATGCCGAAGATGCGTATCCGGCCGAGGGCGATCCCGATCGTCGAAATGAGCGAAATAACCACGACGGCCTGCAGGGCCGAGTGTTCGACGAATAAACTTTTAAGCCATTCCATCCTTTCCGTTTGTGAATTTGCTGCAAAAGTAGGGCAAATTTTCCAGATACCCGCCTTTTTGCCGAACCTTTTGTGGGCTCATTGTGTCTGTGTGCAACATTTTCGGTCGGCAAGGTAAATCATTTTAGCTCCATGTTATGACAAAACAGACCCCGCACTATGCAGTTCAGGATAATTTACATATCTTTGCACTACCCTACTTCACACAGGGGATGGAGGGGGTAATTAGTGACGCAAAAGGGCTTCTGTGCCGGGTGGGAGTCTGAAAACCTTACCCGGTCGCTGCCGGAAAACTTTAGGGATTGGTTGTTCCGGACAGCATCAGGGCGGTCGATATCGGCCGCCCTGATTTGTTTATTATGTACGATCTGTTTACCTGCCCGGATTACAGTTTCAGCGGTTTCCCTCGGTAAAAATCCAGTATTTTCGAACGGAATACGAATTCGTATTTCGCCTGAACGAGTTCCGACTCGGCTTTTTCCATGCGGGTCTTGGCATCGTTGAAATCGAAAATGGTCGAACGGCCCGATTCCGCCTTCTGCTGTTCGTAGGCGAACGCTACCTCGGCCGAGGCGAGGGCTACGCCGGCCGAACGGTATTTGCTGTACGCCGCGTCGGCGTTGTACCACGCCTGTTCGATCTCCTTGCGCAGCGCCAGCTCGGCTTCGGTCAGCGCGAGCCGCTGGCTGCGGGCCGAAAGCTGTGCCGAGCGGATATTGTTGCGCGTGGCGCGGCGGTTGAAGATCGGGATGTTCATCGACAGTCCGACGTATTCGCGGCTGTTATGGCGCATCTGGGCCCAGAACTTATCGCTGTCGGCGCTGTACACCCCCGTGCCGTAGCCGCCTGAAAGCGAGATGGAGGGATAGAGTGCCGATTTGGCAATGAGGACTGAATTCTCCGAACTTTCGAGCCGCAGCCGCTCCGCCTTGATATGCGGACGGTTTTCCACTGCATAGTTGTAGACCCCGTCTGCCGTGCCCAGCCGGTGCAGCGAGGCGAGCGTCACGCTGTCGAGCTCCGGAACCACGACGTCGAACCCTGCGGCGCTCTCGCGGTTGAGGGCCTGGCTCAGGTTGAGCAGTGCCAGTTGCAGGTCGTTGCGGGCCTGGGTCAGGCTCAGCTGGTCTTTGGCCATGAGCGCCTCGCTTTCGTACCGGGCCGATTCCGGCTGTTTGCCGGCGGCGACCAGTTCGCGACTCTGCGTGGCCTGCAGGGTGCTCAGGGCGAGCTGGCGTTCGGCAACGTCGGTGAGTTCCTTGTTGTAAAGTACCTCCAGGTAGAGTGTCATGACGTTGATCGACACGTCTTCGCGGGCACGTTCCAGATCCTGCATGGCTGCGGCCAGGTCGAGTTTGCCGCCTTTGACCTGGCGGTTGATGCGCATGCCCTGGAATACGGGGAGGCTGGTCGAGATGTTGAGCGAACCCGAGGTCTGGTTGTTGTCCTTGTAAGTATTGTCGCTCGAGAGTACGCGGCCGAACGATGCGTCGCCTCCGATCGAGGCGTTCAGGTCGGGCAGGCGGCTGTATTTGGCCGTCGAGAGTTCCACCTCGTTCTGTTCGACCTGCAGGGCGCGTTGCTGCACGTCGATGTTGTTGGCCAGGGCATAACCGATGCAGTCGTCGAGCGACCAGGGCGTGCCGGGTGCCGGTGCTGCGGCGGCTTGAGGTGCAGCCGGTGCGGTCTGGGCCTCCGCGGACATTGCGCAGAGAGCAGCGGCAGCTGTACAGAGAGCGGCGAATAGGGTGCTGGTTTTCATGCTGCGGTGCATTTGGGGTTATTTCTTCTTGTCTTCCTTCGCGCCGCGGACTTTGTCGTCGGCGGTCACGCCTTCGGTAAGTTCGATGTTGATGCCGTCCGAAAGGCCTATCTTGACCTCGCGTTTATCGAAGGTCTGCTCTGCGATGTCCTCGGCGCTGGTGAGCAGGTAGACATACGTTTTCTCACCCTCGAATTCGACGGTGCTCTCGGGAAGCGTGAGCACGCCTTCGCGGCTTTCGATCACGATGCTGGCGTTGGCACTGTACCCGGCGCGCACGAAGACGTCGGCGGGAATCTTCACGGCAGCCTTCACTTCGAACATGATGACGCCGTTATCCTCGGTCGCTTTGGGCGAAACGTACTCCAGGTTGGCATCCAGTTCGACGTTCTGCAGGGCGCCGATCGTCAGTTTCACGGGCATGCCTTCGTGCAACTTGCCGACGTCCGTTTCGTCGACGTTGCCCCGGAAGAGCATGTTCGACATGTCGGCTACGGAGGCGATGGTCGTACCGTCGTTGAACGTGTTGGCCTGGATCACCGAGTTTCCGACCTTGATCGGCACGTCGAGGATCATACCGTCGATCGTCGATCGGATCTGCGTGTTGCTGAGCTCCTTGTAGCGGCTGGTGATGCCGTTTTTGACGATCTCCAGGTTCTCCTTGGCGTTCTGCAGTTCCTCCTCGGCTTTCTGGAGGTCGGTGCGCCCCTGTTCGAACTCCTCGTCCGAGACGACGCCCTTGTCGTGCAGTGTTTCCGTGCGGCCGAATTCGCGGCGGGTCTGCGCCAGCGATATTTCGGCTACCGAAACGCGCGATTCGGCGCTCGAAAGCTGTCCCATCTCCGGGACGACCTTAACCGTGGCGATCACCTCGCCCTTGCGCACCATCTGGCCGGCCTCCTTGTAGACGTCGGAAACGATACCCGAAATCTGGGGCTTGATCAGCACCTCGTCGCGGGGTTCGACCTTGCCGGTGGCGACCACGAATTGTTTGAGCGTGTCGAGTTTGGGTTGTACGATCGTGTAGACTACCTTTACCGGACGGGTCTTCTGCCACAGGAACACGAACGTTCCGAGCAACAGCGCCGCAAAGAGCACACCCAGAAAGATTTTCAGAAATTTTTTCATAGCCGTAATCTATTGAATTTGATAGTTATTCTTCACGTATTGCATCTACAGCCTTGATGCTCAGGGCCCGGTAGGCGGGGATGACGCCCGCCAGCAGGCTGCCCGCGACGAGGATGAAAAGCGCCAGCATGCCTGTCCCGAACGAGATCTGCCACGAGATTTCGGCCCCCTCCTGGGCCACGGTCACCGCCTGATAATAGATCGAGTCGGCGACCGACAGCACCCCGACCGCGGCCGTGAGGCCGACCACCCCGGCGATGAAGGTGAGGATGAAACTTTCGGAGAGTATCTGCGAGATGATGGCCGTAGGCGGTGCGCCCAGGGCGCGGCGGATGCCGATCTCCTGCGTGCGCTCCTTGACCAGCACCAGCATGATGTTGCTCACGCCGACGATGCCGGCCAGCAGTGTCCCCAGGCCCACGATCCATGTCAGGAACCCGATGCCCCAGAAGAGGCTCATCACCTTGTCGAACATTTCGGCCGTGGCCATGCACCAGGCGGCTTTCTCGTCGTCCGGCGAGATCAGGTGCTTGGCGAAGATCACCGACTTGCAGGCGGTTTCGACCTCTTTGCTCGGGGTGTCCTCCCGGCCGGCGATGGCCAGCATGTGGATCGAGTTGCCCCCGCCGTACATCTGCTGCGCGAGCGAGATCGGGGCTACGACCGTGCGTTCGACGTTGCTGAACGACATGGCCGTGCTCTGGCGCCGCATGACGCCGATAATGGTGAAATAGCTGTTGTTGACTTTGATGACCTTGCCGGTCGGGTCTTCCATTCCCGGAAACAGGTCTTTCTGTATCTGGGTGCCGATGACGCAGACCTTGCGCTTCTGCGCCATGTCGACGTCGTTGATGAAGCGGCCGTAGATGATCTTCTGTGGGTTGATCTGCTGGTAGTCGGGCATGTAGCCCATCAGCGAATAGTCGCCCTTGCGTTCGTTGTAGCTGCAATGGATCTCCCCGCCCCAGTAGACGCCCGAGGCGTACTGCACCTCCTTGAGCCCCCGGACGTTTTCCACGTCGTCGTTGTTCATGCGCCACCAGCGGTTCTTGGGCATGCCCTTGTAGGGGAGAGAGGTCTGCGAAGGCTGTATGAGCAGCGTGTTGGTCGACATGTCGCCCAGCTGTGCCCGGAACAGACGTCCCAGCCCCATGCCGGCACCCAGCAGTACGGTAAGCATGAAGATGCCCCAGAAGACGCCCAGTGCCGTCATGATGCTGCGCTTGCGGTTGCGGGAGATCGTCTGCCATATCTCGTTCCAGCGGTCTGTATCGAAAAATCCCATGGCTTCTACTTGTTATAACGCAGGGCGTCGATTGTCTTGAGTTGTGCGGCCCGGTAGGCTGGGACGTAGCCTGCGATCAGGCCGGCGATGACCAGCACGACCGTCGCGCTGACCGCAACGCCCAGATCGAGCGTCGGGTTGAGGAAGATCGACGGCGCATGGCCGCCGCCCGTCTGCGGCGTCTGGTTGAGCATGTAGTTGACCCCTTCCATCATCGCCACGCCGAATACCATACCCAGGTAACCGAATACGGCGGTTATCATCACCGACTCGGTAAGGATCAGCCTGATGATCGACACGGGCTTGGCGCCCAGCGCCTTGCGTATGCCGAATTCGGAGGTGCGCTCCGTGACCGTCACGAGCATGATGTTGCTTACGCCGACGATGCCGGCCAGCAGCGTCCCCAGGCCGATGATCCAGACGAAGATGTTGATGCCTGCGAAAACCATCATGAAATTCTTGTAGGTTTCCATCGTATTGTCGAGCCAGATGGCGCTTTCGTCGTCGGGGGCGAAGTGGTGTTCGGCGGAAAGGCGCCGGATGACGCGCTTTTCGAACTCCTTCATCGCCTCGGTGGTGTGGACGCCCTTGATGGTGATGATGGCATTGTTTACTTCGGGGCTGTTGGCGTTGTAGAGCAGCTGTCCGGTGGTCAGCGGGATGTAACACGACGAACTGCTGCGCTGGGCGTCGCCCTTGTAGACGCCGACCACGGTGAATACCGTGCTGTCGAGCTTGATCCTTGCCCCCAGCGGATCGGCGCCCTTGAATAGCAGGGACTGCATGGCCTGGTCGATGACCAGCGACTTGCGGTATTCGCGGATGTCTGCGTCGTTGACGAAGCGCCCCTTTACGATCTCCACGCCCTCGATCTGTTCGATCTTGGGCAGCGAGCCGCGCAGCCAGACCTTGGTGTATTCGTTCCCGTAGGTTGCCGTATGGTTGTCGAACCACGAGTTGGCAGCCACTTCGTCTACCTCGGGGAATTCCCGGGCGAGGATTTCGAGGTCGCTGTTCCACAGGCGGATGCGGCGCCCCTTCTGGTAGCCCATGTAGGGCTTCGAAGTACGGCCGCC
>ENA-ORSB01002988-ORSB01002988.1-human-gut-metagenome-genome-assembly--contig:-NODE-2988-length-12493-cov-3.493729_pt1 | contig 12493 bp, 10 predicted proteins | sample MGYA00242180_ERZ509144 | MGnify/ENA primary metagenome ERZ509144 (study PRJEB26280, sample SAMEA2338661) | human gut metagenome | biome: human gut; feature: human-associated habitat; material: faeces...
TGGAACAGGGCGCATATTTCTTTGATCACGCGGATATCTACGGCGGAGGTATGAGTGAGACTGTGTTCGGCGAAGCCTTTGCCGGCGATCCATCCCTGAAACGGGAAGATATTTACCTGCAGTCAAAATGCGGCATCCGGCAAGGTTGTTATGATCTCTCAAAAGAGCACATTTTGAAATCCGTCGATGGTATTTTAAAACGGCTTCAGACAGATTATCTCGATCTTCTGCTGCTTCACCGTCCGGATGCACTCGTAGAACCGGAAGAGGTTGCTGCCGCATTTGATGTTCTGTTTGAGAGCGGAAAGGTCCGCCATTTTGGTGTTTCAAACCACAAACCGATGCAGATTGCACTGTTGCAGAAGTATGTCTGCCAACCGCTCGTTGTCAACCAGGTTCAATTCAGCATTCCGGTTTCCAATCTTGTTGCAAATGGCATGGAAGTGAACATGGAGACTCCGGGTTCTGTCGATCACGATGGAAGTCTGCTGGATTACTGCCGTCTTCACGACATTACGCTTCAGGCATGGTCGCCGTTCCAGATGCCATCATGGAAGGGATGTTTTCTTGGAAGCGACGAGTACCCGGAACTGAACCGGAAAATCTGTGCACTGGCCGAAAAATACAGCGTCAGTGATACCACGATTGCGGCAGCGTGGATTCTGCGCCACCCGGCGAATATGCAGCTTGTCACAGGTACGGCAAGTGAAAACCGCCTGAAAGAGATTATCGCGGCATGTGCTATTACGCTGACGCGGGAAGAATGGTATGAGCTGTATCTGGCGGCAGGTCATCCGCTTCCGTAAGTTTTTCTGTCCGCCCGTATGCGAAGCAAGGCTAAAATCCGTTTTTCGGATCCGGAATTGATTTATAACATCGGAAAAGCATTCCTTTGGATCTTATCGATCTTCTGGAATGCTTTTCCCTTTTCCTTTTCTTTTTTCATGCAGCTATCTGCAATCCGCATTTGCTGCCTGCCCATAACCAAACAACTGCTCTGTGATTTATCAGATCTCTCCCACCAGATATCCCTGTTTTCCGTCGCGCAGGAAGATCGGCAGTGTTTCGATCGGCGCCTCAATTTCATAGGCTTTTCCGCCCTCATAAACATCACCGGTATTTGCCAGCGTCCAGGACGCACCGGCCGGCAGATAAACGGTACGGCTCGTTGCTTTTGCCCGGACAATCGGTGCTACAAGGATGTCGGAGCCGAACATGTAAGCATCGGAGATGTCCCAGCACGCTGCATCCTCCGGGAACTCATAGAACATCGTTCTCATGACCGGTGTTCCTTTTTCGTGTGCTTCTGCCATCAGGCTTCTCGTGTAATCGCGCATTTTTTCGCGGACACCGATGAATTTTGTCAGGATTTCATAATTTTTCTCTCCGAAGCTCCATACCTCGTTGTCAGCTCCTGTTCCCTCACGCACTTCGCCAGCCTTGTTGATGATTTCTTCTCTCGGTCTTCGGTTTCCGTGAATACGCATAACCGGGCAGAAGGTACCAAACTGGAACCAACGCACAAGCAGCTCCTGGAAGTCCGGATCTTCGGTCACACCGCCGTGGAATCCGCCGATATCGGTTGTCCACCACGGAATGCCGCACAATCCCATATGAAGGCCTGCGCAGATCTGTTTGCGGAAGTCCTCGTAGGTTGAGAAAATATCGCCGGACCACACAAGCGCACCGTATTTCTGGCTTCCGAGCCATGCACAGCGCACAAGGTTGACAATATCTTCCTGCCCATTCTCTTTTTGTCCTTCGTAGAACATGCGGGAATACTCTCTCGGGTAAATATTTCCGATCTCTTCCACCGGGCCTGCGGCGTAGCGGTAGCACTCGTACTCATAGGTTGAAAACTCCGGTTCAGCCTCATCGAGCCAGAAGGTGCGGATGCCGAGATCTGCATAATTTTTCTTTACTTTCTCCCATACATACTTTCTTGTTCTCGGATTTGTTGCATCCAGGAAGACATTATTTCCATGGAACAGCATCTGTACATCAACACCTGCGTTGCTCTTCACGAGGAGTCCCTGCTGTTTCATTTCTTCGTAATTCTCGCTTCTCCAGTCGATCTGCGGCCAGATGGAAACCATCGTCTCAATGCCCATCTCGTGCAGCTCGTCGATCATTGCTTTCGGATCCGGGAAATATTCTTCATCAAAACGATAATCACCGCATCTTGGCCAGTGATAATAGTCGATGACAAAGACATCCAGCGGAATGCCGCGTTTTTTGTACTCGCGTGCCACATTCAGTACCTGCTCCTGATTATAGTAGCGCAGTTTGCACTGCCAGAAGCCAAGGCCGTACTCCGGCATCATCGGAACCTTACCAATGGCATCTGCAAAGTGCTCTTCAATTTCTGCCGGGGTATCGCCTGCGGTTACCCAGTAGTCGAGCTGCTTTGTGGTGCGTGCCAGCCATTCCGTTGTGTTCGTTCCGAAATGAACCTCACCGACCGCTGCATTGTGCCACAGGAAGCCGTAGCCAAGGCTCGATACATAAAACGGAATGCTCGCCTGCGAATTACGGTGCGCCAGTTCCAGGTTGCATCCCTTCAGGTTCATTCTCTCCTGCTGATACTGTCCCATACCGTAGATCTTCTCATCCGGGTTGGAATCGAAGGATACTTTCAGCTGATAAGCGCCGCCCTTCAATGCACGGTAATCGTGTGCGCGCAGGCAGAGCGCTCCGCCGTTCGCGATCTCGGAGAGCAGCACCTCGCCCTTCTGATTCAGGAACGTAATCCGCAGCTTCTGTCCCCACGGCTGAAGCTCGAGAACCGCCTGGATTTTACCGTTTTTGATCGTCGCTTTCAGTTCATCCACCAGCTCAATTTCCGCTTCCACCGGTTCCGGATCAAGCAGTGCAATGCTTCCCTCTTCTATCTCCGAAAGAAGCGTACCTCTCACCCGAAGACTGTCCTTCTGCCACGGCTCCACCCGGACCGTCTCCCCATCCTGCCGGAAAATCAGCGCATTTCCCTGTTTCTCAAAATACTGCATAAAAACCTCCCTTTCCATCCCCCGCCGCCCCATAAGCGCACGCGGGCTCTGCTGTTTTCGTTTGCTTTCTACTTAGTATTATACTAACATTTCGGGCAGAATACTTGATCTTAATTTTCATGTTCTAACACTATTTTGATCTTTTTCAATTATTTCCCATTGAAATAAAGCTCTTTCTTAAGGAATCGGAATTCGCCTTTCCCCTGCGTCCGTTTTTCAACGCAAAGAACCCCCGGAGCCATTACAGCCCCGGGGGTTCTCATTCTTTCATTTATTATGCAAGCTTCAAAGTATTAACCTTAACTCCAGGTCCCATAGTAGGAGCCAGAGTAACGCTCTTCAGGTACTGTCCCTTCAGAGTAGCCGGTTTTGCTTTGTTGATTGCACCGATCAGCGTCTGGAAGTTGTCGCTTAACTGCTCCTCAGTAAAAGAAGCTTTTCCGATTGGCACGTGGATAATGTTTGTTTTGTCAAGACGATACTCAATCTTACCTGCTTTGATCTCTTTAACGGCTTTGGTAACATCCATAGTTACGGTACCAGCCTTCGGGTTTGGCATTAAACCTTTCGGTCCAAGTACACGGCCCAGACGACCAACAACACCCATCATATCCGGTGTAGCAACAACAACGTCGTAATCAAACCAGCCATCGTTCTGGATTCTCGGGATCAGCTCCTCAGCTCCAACGAACTCTGCACCTGCTGCAACAGCCTCATCAGCTTTTGCGCCTTTAGCGAAAACAAGTACACGAACCTGTTTTCCGGTACCGTGCGGCAGAACAACTGCTCCACGGATCTGCTGGTCTGCGTGACGTCCGTCACAACCAGTTTTGATGTGAACTTCGATTGTCTCGTCAAATTTAGCAGTAGCTAATTTCTTAACTGTGGAAATAGCATCTGCCGGATCGTACTGAATGCTACGATCAACTGCTTTTGCAGCCTCTAAATATTTCTTACCATGTTTCATTGTCTAATAACCTCCTGGTGGTAGTTGCGGGAATCTCCCTCCCACGTCAATACGAGAAGATGTAAACTCTTCTTCTAAATTAGTCCTCTACAACGATACCCATACTTCTTGCGGTACCTGCGATCATGCTCATAGCTGCCTCAACAGTTGCTGCATTCAGGTCTGGCATCTTCATCTCTGCGATCTCACGAACTTTGTCCTTAGAGATAGTAGCAACTTTCGTTTTGTTCGGAACGCCGGAACCAGATTTCAGGTTGCAGGCTTTCTTAAGCAGAACTGCTGCCGGAGGAGTTTTGGTTATGAAGCTGAAACTTCTGTCTGCATATACAGTGATAACTACAGGGATGATCAGGTCTCCCTTATCTGCTGTTCTTGCGTTGAACTCTTTGGTAAACTGTACGATGTTTACTCCGTGCTGTCCAAGTGCAGGTCCAACCGGTGGTGCTGGTGTTGCTTTACCAGCAGGAATCTGTAATTTGATATATCCTGTAACTTTCTTTGCCATTTTACGGCACCTCCTAAATAAATGTGGTAATTGCGGGAATTTCCCTCCCACGAAACGCCCCTGGGGCATTTCTTACATCTTCTTGACTTCTGCGAAACTTATTTCTACCGGCGTTTCGCGGCCGAACAGCTCAACATTGATGGTAACCATCTGTTTTGTATCGTTGATACTCTGAATCAGTCCGGTTGTATCCTTCCATGCGCCGCCTGTTACAACGACTGCATCGCCGACTTCAAGGTCAAGCTCAACCTTTTCCTCACCACCGGTGATTCCAAGGTTCACCATTTCCTCATCCGTAAGCGGTACCGGCTTGGATCCCGGTCCTACGAAGCCCGTAACACCTCTGGTATTGCGGACAACATACCAGGTATCGTCGTTCATGATCATGTTGATCAGAACGTAGCCCGGAAACAATTTCCGGAGTACCTGTTTCTTGGTTCCGTTCTTGACTTCAACAACTTCTTCCATAGGAACACGTACTTCCAAAATCTGATCCTCAAGATGACGGTTCTCAATTGTTTTCTCAATATTGGCTTTTACTTTGTTTTCATAGCCCGAATAGGTGTGGACTACATACCAGTTTACTTCTGACATTCTGACACCTTTATCCTTATTTGATCAATAAATTGACGAACTCGATTACAGCGCTGTCAACCAGGGTGATTAACCCGCAGGTTACTGCAGAGATCGCTACGACTGCAACGGTCTGCTTGCCCAGCGTTTTGTTGTCAACCCAGATGATTTTTCTGAACTCTGCTTTCAAGCCCTTGAACCAGCTCTTTTTGGATGCTTTTTTTTCAGTTTCTGCCATTGGATCACCTCTTACCAAAGATTATTTGGTTTCTTTGTGCATTGTGTGCTTTTTGCAGAATCTGCAGTACTTCTTTGTCTCCATTCTCTCAGGATGGTTCTTTTTCTCTTTTGTCATGTTGTAATTACGCTGTTTGCATTCAGTACATGCCAATGTGATTTTTACGCGCACGACTTCCACCTCCACTGTGTATTTGCGTTATCGCTTGTGATCCTTGCGGATCAGCGGCGGTCTCTTCATTTCTGCCCTGTTTTTGCTGCTCGTACTTCAGCAATTTCAGGCATAAAAAAAAAGACCTTCTTCCATGTCGCTGGTTTATTGTAGCACAGGAACTGCCTGTTGTCAACAAAATTCACCAAAGTACGCTGAGATTTTTTATCAGGATCGTATCGTTCACCGGTGTCCGGCGAACTGTAACACCCTGTTTGTTCGAGGCGGTTCCGGACAGGAAATGATTCTGCGCGCAATTTTTCCTGCGCGCAGAACCATTCTCTTATTCTTTCTCCCAAAAAAGCCTTACGCATCCGATCTGGAATACGCGTTTTTCATCTGGTTGCTGAGTTCAAAGAGTACCTTGTGCAGTGTTGCACCCGTCTCTTTTTTCAGCATTTCAGCCATTTTGTTGTTTGCTTCTTCTCTCAATTGTGTCTGTTTTGTTTCGTCTGTCTCCCCTGCAAGCAGCGCATCGTACTGATGGATCAGTGCATGGCCTTTTGCCATCACCTTTTCCTGATACCGCTCAATGTGGAAGATAGAAGACTTATAGGACGCATCTGCCATTGCTGCCACCATGCGGCTTGCCCAGTAGAAGTTATCTGTGGAAACCTCTCCCGTTGTGTTGGAAAGATACTCCGGTGTTGTCGTCACATCGGTGTAGAACGGAACCAGCACATTGAATGCATTTGACGCAAATGCAATCCACTGCAGAATGCCGTTGTCTCCTTTGTGATCCGGGCGCATCTGGATGACAGAAAGGAAATCGGTCCGGTTGACACCGATGGAGCGGTATGCCCCCTTCCACGATTTCTCGCCGTATGCGGCATACGGGTCGTACGGTGTTCCCTGATAGTGGGAGGACAGTACGTATTTCACATCCTCTACGGTGATCTTCTTCTCCGGAACCATCATCCACGGAATATCGTCAGATACCGGTGTGTAATCGGCATCCGGTCCGTCCCATTTTTTCGTGTGCGGGTTCAGATAGCGCTCCATGAACCAGGCACGCGGTGTATTGTAAACGTGATCGGAATCATCGTGGCTTCCGAAGGCATCGCGCGGATTAAAATTTCCATCCATAGAAAGATCCAGATGATATGTTTCAATAAATTCTTTCAAGTCTGCTGAGCACATATATTCCTTCTGTTCGCCGAGTGCATCCTCCAGATCAAAATGGTCGATGCCAAGCTGGTTCGGCATGGCCACATAATGGTCATCCGGCACTTTCACTGCCATCCAGTGATGGCCGCCGATCGTCTCCAGCCACCAGATCTCATCGTGGTCCTGAAATGCAATGCCGTTCATCTCGTATGTACCATACTGCTCCAGCAGACTGCCCAGTCTTTTGACACCTTCCCTGGCACTTTTAATATAAGGAAGAACAATATAAACAAGGTCCTCCTCGCCGATTCCGCCCGGAACCTCTTCTTTTCCGTCTTCCGCCGGCTGATAAACGACAAGCGGATCAGCACCCAGCACACGCGGATTCGATGTGATTGTCTCGGTCGCAGTCATACCGACCTGCGCTGCATTCACGCCGCTTGCCGCCCAGACACCCTCGCCTTTTTCTGCGTTTGGCACTGCAGTGTACCGCATCGGATTGTCCGGAAGCTCAATGGTCAGATGAGAAATCTCGGTTTTATAGGTTCTCGGCTGCTCCTCCGGGTGAATCACTACAAATTTTTTCGATGTATAATGGCCTGCACCGGAATCGTCGTTTCGCGCGATCATGGTGGAACCGTCATACGATGCTTTCTTTCCAACTAAAATAGTTGTACAAGGCATAGCTATAGCCCTCCTTTTGCTGTCTTATGCTTCCGATTATGACACTATAAGCTGTGATTTGCAAGCACCATGTTATCTGTCGTTTTCTTCCTTTTTTACAAAATAAACCGTATCAATTCCTTCTCCCCTGTCATCCTTCAGCCGCCTGACAAGACTATATCCCAGCTTGTCCAGGATATGCTCCTGGGCCCCGTTCGTGGACCAGGTACGGAGAGTAATCCGGCTTCCCGGAAATTTTGCCGCGATGTCCTTTTCTGCTTCTGCATACATTACCTCCGAAATTCCCTGTCCGCGGTAATCCGGCCAGACGCAGAGGGTGGTCAGATAGCAGGAATCCGGATATGCTTCCAGATTTTCACAGTTAAAATGATCCTTCCAGGTCATAAAGGCCCGCACGACTCCCTCTTCCTTCCACAGCACCACATGCTGACTGCAGATATTCTCCAGATATTCTGCAATTCCATCCGTCTTTTCTTCTGTCTCGGCCCAGTTCGTCTGGGATGTACTGTTGCGGTGGGAAAGCGGCGGAACGAAATCCTGATCGCACAGCTCCAGCAGCTGCCGGATTTCCTCTTTCTCTTTTCGGTCCTCTATCCCGTCCCTTACAACGACTCTGCTCTCGCAGCACATCCACGGAAGCCGGCATACGAGTGCTACGGCTGCACACATGCCATCTTCTACACTGGCGGCATCGAGCCATTCTTCTCTGGTATGTGCTCCCCCGCCCCGGCAGAAACCGACACAGATGGCAGGAATATGCCGCGACAATGGGATATTACAGTCTGTGGATGCCTCAGAGCATACCGGCTCTTCCCCGTCGGCTGCCTTTAGCGTTTTCTGTGCACATCGCGTCATACGTGCCATCTGGACAGGATCGGTTTCTCTTGCGCACGGCCGCTTTCCGACGAGCTCACAGGAATACTGTACCTCCTCACTCTGGCGTGCTGCTATGGTCTCCTCCAGATATGTTTCGCAGGCTTCCAGACTCCGGTAATCCTCCGAACGGAATTCAAACAGCATGGAGGCATCCTGCGCAATCGTATTGACGGAGGTTCCTCCCTCTATTTTTCCCACATTGTATGTCGTATGAGATGCTGCATCCGTCTGAAAACGGTAAAGCTCTCCGATCAGGCCCGCAAGCTCTGCAATGGCATTTTTTCTTCCGAAATTCAGAAAGGAATGACCGCCCTTTGTTTTTGCCGAAATCCGATATCGGACAGATCCGATGCAGATGGGATACATTTTATCCCGATACAGGTCAAAGGCTGCCATTCCGCACAGATTTTTTTCATAATGGCCGACAAGCGCGCGAACTCCGCACAGATTGCCAAGCCCTTCTTCTCCCAGATCCGCTGCAAAAATCAGACCGCAGGGAAGCTCCGGCTCTGTCTCATGAACGTATTTTGCCGCCATCAGAAGCATCACGACATTCACGGTATCGTCTGTGATGCCGGGACAACGCCAGATCATTCCGTCTTCTTTGATCTCCAGTGGCTCCTCCAGCGAAAACACGGTATCCAGATGCGCCGTATACAGAACCTTCTTTTCCTGTTCCGGCCGATACTCCCAGATTACATTTCCAAGCTCATCCGTATGAACCGACTCCATGCCCTGCTGTTTCATCCATTCCATGCAATATGCGATTCTCTGATCCTCTTTTCCCGTTTCCGTCGGGGTCAGTGTCAGCTCCCGCAGCGTCTGCAGCGCAAGTTCTTTGTTGTTCCGGCAAAAGTTTCGGTATTCCTCTTCTATTTCCCATTTTTTACGCATGAAGTACAATCCTTCCTTCTTTGTATTCCCATTCTGTTCCATATCTCTTGCTCACGCGGGTGAGATATTCTGCAATTTTTTCTGCTGTTTTTTCGTCTGCCACGTATGGAATATTTTTTTCTGCGTTTCCCCTGTCCATACCAAGCTCGACCGGCAGAAGCTCCAGATGTGTGCATTTTCCCTGACAGATCTCGAAATACGGCAGCACACTCCGATAGACCTCCGGAATTTCGTAGAGGGAATGTGAGGACTGCTCCTGCCGCCTGGCGATTCCGATGGATGCTGCCGTGTGAATATTCAGACCATATTTTTCCATGTAGTCTGCAGGCAGAAGGCGTACATACTGATTTTCAAAAATAAAATTTCCGAGGCAGTAGAAAATCGGACAGTCATGATACAGTTCGATTCCCTTCAGCTGATGCGTTCCGCCCCCGATCACCGCGCTGGCTCCCGCATCGATACAGGCGCGTGCAAATTCCTCCAGAAAATAATCCGCTTCCTCGTCATTGTCCTTACGGATTTCATGGGAATGTACCATAACCAGGACTGCCTCACATGTCATCTTCGCTTCCCGGATTGCATCGACGGTGCGTTTCACATCGATCGGATTCGGGCTGGAGCTTCTTCCCTCTGTTCCGTCCTTGCTGATTTCAAACATTTTCCCGCCAAATTCCATGACACCCTCGGGAAGCGGAGCGATAAATCCCTCCTGCCGGTGCAGATCCCGCAGTCCGTTGATTCCGGTCACCTCTGCAATCTTTGCAAGATCCTGCGCATGTTTCTCCGTAATGGTATATTTTTCCGAAAAGCGCAACGGATTTAAGCCCGGCCTGCCAGGCTGCCGTTCCGTCTGGCTTCCCGCCCTGGCTGCATTCTCAAACGTAGAACAGATATCAATCACCGCAATCTGTCCCGCTGTTGTGTCCAGAATGGCAGGACGCGATGCTTCGTAAAGATTTTTGCCTGCTCCGGCATATGCCACATCCTTTTTTTTCAGTTCGCTGATCGTAGATGCAAGTCCTTCGTAGGAATAATCCATCGTATGATTATTCGAAATCCCAAGAAAATTAAAACCGTAACGCAGGGTATCTTCCAGACACTTCGCATCTGCCGTCAGCCATGTTCCGCCGGAATACGCCGATGCGTAACAGCTGCCGTCCGATATCGTTGTTTCCAGATTTGCCATCCGAACCTCTCCCTGCATCAGAAATTCGCGAATCGGCAAAACATCCTGATATCCCGGCAGAAGCCGTTTCATAATCAGAATATCACCCGCCGCCGATACTCTTATTGTTCTGTTCATTCTTTTTTGCCTCCCGAACGATTCCTGCTCTCTGCTTTTGGAATCGCATCTTTATCCATTCTTATTTTTTCGTAACGGTTCAAAAGTCCCATCCCGGTTTTTCTTTCCTTTTACATGGTTCCAAATCGTTACCTTTTTTCTCTGTATCTGCTGCTTCTTTCTACCAGATCCGCAAAAAGGCGGTTCATCTCCGGCGCTGAGTGGATAAGCCCTTCCGGATGCCACTGTACGGCCACAATCTGTCCGTTGCGGCTTTCTATCGCCTCGATGGTTCCATCCGGTGCCGTTGCTGAAACCACGATGTCCTCTCCCGGCGTACGCACTGCCTGATGATGCATGGAGTTTACCGCATGGGTTCCTGCCCCGAGAATTTCTGCCAGATGGGTTCCCTCTTTAATTTCCACATGGTGATGCAGATAAGACCGCTCCAGGGACTGCAGATGCAAAATTGTGGTTTCCTTCTGTGTATAGATATCCTGGTACAGATCACCGCCGCACAGGACATTTAAAAACTGGATTCCCTTGCAGATGCCAAGCATGGGCATTCCCATCTCTTTTGCCGCCCGTCCAAGTGCGAACCATGCCTCGTCGATCTCCGGGCGAATGGTCTGGATCTGCGGTTTTGGCTCTTCTCCATAATACCACGGATTTAAATCCTCTCCGCCGGGAACCAGAATTCCGTCGCACACAGCAAGTATGCCTTCCGGATCCGCTTTCATGGCAACTGCCGGAATTGCCATCGGAATTCCGCCGTTGTTCAGAACTGCTTCGATATAATCACTGTTGACATACATTCTCTCCGCACTCGAAAAAAGTCCCGGCTGTGTTTTATACGTATTTCCCAAGATTCCAATGATCGGTTTTCTCACTTGTAAACTCTCCTTTTTTACCAGATATGCCGAAAACGGCTTCACCTTTCCTGTGAACCCGCTTCCGGCATGCTTTTTATTTCGTTATCGAATATTTTACAGTACATCCTGATGGCAGATATGACGGATCTTTTCCTCATCTAAAGCACGAATGACATTGGCTGCCATTGCGCTTGCTGCCTCCAGGTCTTCTTTTGCGCAGAAATTGTAATGGCTGTGCGCATAGCGGGATGGAACACCAAGCACCAGACACGGAACTGCTTTTCCTGTCACGCTGATTTTTGCTGCGTTTGTGCTTCCGCCTCTTCTTACGCTCTCCTGGTATTTAATTCCGCATTTTTCTGCTACTTCCTCGGCCAGTGAAATAAACTGCGTATTGGAAATATAGCTGTTGTCCAGAATACGAATCTGAACACCCTTCTTCATGCAGCCCTGTGCCTGTCCTGCGCTGATGAAAAAGTCATCGGAAGGAGATCCCTCAAATACAATGGCAAGGTCCGGTTTTACAATCTGGCTCGTCACCACAGCACCGCGGGTTCCGACCTCCTCCTGCGCTGCAAAGGCGCCGACAACATTAACCGCAAGAGAAGCCTGCTCCTTTTCCAGCTGTTTCATCGTATCTACGATGCATGCGCAGCCGGCCCGGTTGTCAAATGCTTTTCCGAAGCAGATCTCATGCTCTGCATCGTATTCAAAGGTTACATCCGGCATCATCGGATCACCGATATGGATTCCGAAAACATTTTCAACCTCCTCGCGACTGGTTGCTCCGACATCCACATACATTTTTTCAATTTCCAGAGTCTGACTGTTGCGTTCCGCTGTTGTCATGAAATGAACCGGTTTTGCGCAGATAATACCATGTACCATCTTTCCGGATCTGGTGCGGATCCATACCGCATGTGCCGGAAGGCTGGTCAGATGAAAGCCACCAAGCATGATAATGCCAAGGCATCCGTTGTCTTGGATATTCTGTACCATGAAACCGCATGCATCCAGATGGGCATCAAGCTGGATGACCGGACGGGAATCCTGCTTTGTTCCCGGCATCCGCACATACAGGTTATTCATTGCGTCATTTTCCACATCAAATTCTTTGCAGTAATCTGCTATGGTACGGATGACATCCTCCTCAAATCCACTTGGTCCAAATGCATCAGAAAGCTTACCAAACATTTCTATATCCATTGTTTTATCCTCTTTTCTTTGGGTTTCTATCAGATTTATATTCTTAATATACAACAAAGCAGTGTGCTGTG